>JAEIGA010000875.1_pt1 | contig 44699 bp, 60 predicted proteins | sample 9270691 | NCBI WGS metagenome assembly JAEIGA01 (sample SAMN17057246, study PRJNA624740) | gut metagenome | biome: biome; isolation source: fecal sample | host: Bos grunniens | place: China: Xizang | collected 2019
CACCGGGATTTCAAGAATCTTCTTGTTAGGCTGCGCCACGCCGGACGGGTCTCTGCGCCACAAGATTTCCGTGCGCACGATTGCGCCGCCGTTCTTGCTCACCGGCACGCCCTGATTGATAGTGTAGGAAAGGTCGGTAAGCTGACTCAAAAGGTATGTAAATCCCTCTTTGGTCGGGTACATGCGACCGCCAATAATGTTGAACTGGTTGCCGCACGGCATAAGCCCGGCCATGGTTGCCTCAATAAGCACCTCTTTGACGGTTTCTATGGGGTAGCCGCCGTTCTTGTCCTTGTCGGTGCGGAAGCCAAGCGGCGTGCCCTGCAATTCCATAATCGGCTGCATCACCTGCGGCGTAAGTGCCTGCTTGAGCTGTGACACACACCGGGCAACGGTGAACGTCTTTGTGAAGTTGTTGGTCATGTTTGCGCAAGCAAGCCCGCTTTCGGTGAGCTTATCAAGCGTCTCGGCAAGTTGCGTTTCCTGTGCGGAAAGCGCGATTTCGTGCTTCGTCGTTTTCATGGTGTTTGTTTTTTTGTTGGTTGCCCCCACATGGGGAAGCCCCGCTGCGGTATGAGCCGCAGAGCCATGCTCACAAACAACAAAAAAGCATGGCCGCACCTGCCGGGGCAGATACGCCGGGCATTTTACCCCAGCCCGGCAAAGGGGGTCAACTTCAAACTATAAACATGAATCCGACGCTTCACAGCGTTGGACACGGTGCCATGCCGCCCCCGCCGTGCCGGGTGGTATGATTTCCCCGCGAGCTTATCCCCTCGCGGACTCACACGGTGCAGCATGGCAAGCTTTCCGCGCGAGCTTTCTCGGGCAGGTACTATGTTTTGGCTCTGCTGGTTGCAGAATAGGCGCACCGGGAATCGAACCCGGAACCCCGCGCTTATAAGGCACGTGCTCTCACCAGTTTGAGCTATACGCCTGTTTTCGCCGGGAGCCGACGGCTTATATCGGCGCCTCCGCAGTACTTGCGGCGACCTGTTCGCCTAACTTAGTCTATCCCGGCTGCCCTGTTTGCTAGCGTGGTAGGGCTATGTCCACAGGCTTTAGGTGCCATGTTCCCCGCGTCGGCTATTTTAGGTGTTCGCGGCCAAGCCACCGCGCGCCCTGTACAGAACGCGCTTGCACGGATTGCCCCCCGTGCGGGGTTTGTGCAGTATTTTGTAGCCCGTCATTGCACCTGATACGGGGCGAGGTGTGCACCCCTCGCGGATTGCGCAGACGGGACTCGAACCCGTGCTATCGGCTTATGAGACCGATGTGCTGCCTTTACACTACCGCGCGATTTTATTTTCCTGCTGCCACAAGCCCCGGCAGGTCGGGGATTTCCAATCCAGACACACACGCGCACCCGCTCCCTTGTGGCACTTGCGGGAGGCGCACGGAAATTATTCAAGCAGGCACCAGCAAACTGCCATTGCTGCGGCGGCGTTCAAAATCACGCTTGCGGCGATTGCTAAGGCATGCCCGACTGCGGCGCGCATAGCAAGACGCTCCATATCCTTGTATTCGTCCTCGGCGGCCTCTGCGTACTCTTTGGCGCGCTTGCATGCGGTGTCTGCGTCTTTTGCATGCTCTTGGGCAAGCTCGGCGTCTTCCGCTGCTTCCTTGGCTTTTTTCTCGAACTTTTCGTATTTCTCGTCTATGGCGCGAGTCATGGCCGATACCTTTTCGTAAAGCATTTTGTTGGCGTTCGGTTTCATTGAAAAGTGGTGCCGGGTTTTCCCGCCCGGCTCGGGGCTATTATGTTGGTTCAGTCGCGGAAAGTTTTAAGCGGCGAAAATCATTGCAGCCTTGCGTGCATCTTCATCGTGCGAGAACGTCATGGTTTCGCTCGTCTCGGCAAAGACAAAGCAGACACCATCATACACCTTGTGCCATGCGCCTTGCACGTCGCCGTCAATCAGGGCTTGTGCCATGTCGGCGTCAATCTCATAGGAGTTAATGCTAAGCCCGTCTTCGGAGATAATTTCGCATTCAGCGTTGCGGAGGAAGTCGTATTTTTCTTCGTATGTCATGTTCGTGTTTAGTTATGGTTGACGGGGCTTTTATACCTTATTTCCGCACGCAAGGCAAGTAAAAAATGCAGGTTTATGCGATTTTTTTCATCTTTCGCTGAATCGGGGCGGGTGTTTCCACAAAATCGCCCGGATTTTCGAGAATGTGACGGAACAGACGCTTGGCTGCATTGCTGAACTTATACTGCCCTGCATTCCAGTTCAGGATTGAGTCGTAGTTCACGCCAATGCGCTGCGCGAAGCGGAGCAAGCTGTCGCCGTAGCCGGAAGCAAGAAAGCGGATAAGCTCGCCGGGCTCCATGTTTTCGATATGGTCATCGAACACCGGGGGCGTTGCCGGGAAGTTGCCTTTTTGCGCGGCCAGCAGGAGCGCGTGGCTCGCGGTCTGGAACGGCTTGGCTTGCTTCTCCCACGCGTAGATTGTGCCGCGTGGTACACCCATGCGGACGGCAAACTGTTCAACCGTGTCGCCGTACTGCGCGCGCACCATGGCGCACAAGGATTCTGTTTTCTGTTTCTCCATAATGTTGAAAGGGGGTTGCCCGGTTTTCCCGCCGGGCTCGGGAAAGATTAGAAGCCTGCGAGAATCACGATAACTTTTTCGCGGTTGCTTGCGCCGCCGATAATGGCTGCCAGAGATTCTTTGTGCAAGTATTGCATGTGTTGCTTTACGAACACCTGCTCCGCGAACGTGACTTTCTGCCCGTCATGGTCGGCTATTTCTCTCACGTCTTCCAAGTCCAGAGTTACTTTGTAATCGGACTCAACGGAAAGCGTCTTGCTGCCCTCAATGCACACCGTTACCGTGTCAAGGTCGGCTATCAGAGCGCGCCCAATGGTGGCGTCTACTTCCTGAAAATCGCCAGATTCCTTGTCGAGTACGATGTAAGCGGGGCTGTAGGCGGGGGACTGTTTAATGTAATTGATATTCATGTTTGTGTTGTTTGTTAGTTGACGAGGCTTTTATACCCTGTTTTGCGACAAATGCCAAGTAAAAAATAGCAGTTTCGTGGAAAAAGTGTGATTTTTCAGAAGTTGAACGCCATTTGCCCGTCTGGAAGTATTGTCACGTCCATTTTTTCGGCTTCTGCGGGCGTTTCCTGCGCCTTTTCCTGCTGCGGGGTAGAATTGCTTGCCTCTGGTGCTACGGGCTCAATATGGGGCTCCTGCTGCGTTATAGAGGCAGTCACGCTCTCGAACAGGGAACGCCATTTTTCCCTCAGTATGCGGTCTTGCTCATAGACGTGCCATTCAGGCGTGTAGTACACCGCCCATTCGCGGTCGTTTGAAAGCTCGTTACCATGTACGCACCGGGCGGCAATGCCGTTCAGGGTGCAATTCACGTAGAACATACGCACGGCGTTGATTTCAATATCGGTGCCGTAGGCGCGTATCTGGTCGAGGTGGGCTGCATGCTTTTTGCAGAAGCCCAGCAGGGTGCGCCCGGCTCCCACGGTCGGGTCATATACGGTCACAATGCCGCCGCTTTCCAGCTTCTCTTTCACCGGGTCGCTTTCGCCGCCTCCCACAATCTCGCCCATGACTTCGCACAGGCTTGTCGGAGTGTAGAATGCCCCGGTGCAGTCTTGGCTGCCCTTGCCGCGTAGCTCTTGGTCTGCTGCTCCCAGAATGTCAACAAAACGCTCGCGCTCCATTGCTTCGCCAAGGAATATCATTGCCCGGCGCATGACGTGCAGCCGCTTTTCGTAGTCTTTGCCGGACAGGCTGCCAAGCTTCGGAAGCTCGTCAAGCTGCCCTTGCGCTGTGAAGAACATTGCGGAAATGAAGTCGCGCAGTACGTCAAGCGGGCTTGCAGCCCCTGTAAGCTTCGAGAGCTCTTTCCACCAGAGCTGCTTGAGTACCTGATGCCCGCCCGGCATAAAGCCCGTGATGCGAGCTTCCTGCATTTCCTTTTCTGTTACGAGGTCGGTCATGGCTTTAGCTTTCGATAATGTGCATAAACTTGTGCGGGTCGGTGAAGTGGAAAACGGTACTGAGCAGGTCGCCAAAGTACATGTCGGATTGCCCTACGGGGTACCATCTTTCGGGATTTGCGTATTCGTCCTCGTACTTATCGAGCCAGTGATAAAGGGAATAAAAGGTTGATTTGAGCATTGTAGTGTGTGGGTTGGGGTTATTCTCCGCAGTATTCAACATAATGTTCAGGGTCAAGGTAGATTACACCCTTGCGGCGCACTTCGGAGAGTTTGCGCTTCCAGTTATAGTCCCATTTATCACAAGCGAGAATGAAGCGGCTATAATCTTCTTTGTCTCGCTCTGTATAGTCCCAGCCGTACCCATCGCCCTCAAAGCGTTCAATGCGCTGTTTGCCACTTGGTGCTGTAATGCGAATGTCGCACCAGTAGGCATCGTTATGCACAATCTCAACTTTGTATTTCTTGCTCATTGTATTTGTTAAGGTTGCCCCCCTTTCGGGGGGCTTTTTAAGGTTAGGCATTCAGGAACCAGCTCTTGACTTCGCGCCACGTGCCCTCAATAATCGGCTCGGCGAAGTCGTTCTCGCGCCCCCAGACTTGCGCCTTGCCCTTGCTGTATTTGTGCCCGCATGAGGGAATCACCGTGAACTGCACGTCGCCCGTTTCAACGTCGCAGATGCGGAAATCGTCGTACAGGGAGCCGTCGCACGGGCAGTTATTCTTGAAGAACACATAGCACTTATCGTTGTCAAACTTCTTGGAGTCAGCAATGGCGCGGAGCTTTTGCAGGAGCTTCTTGCCCTTGTTCTCCAGAGAGGACTCACGGCAGAACCAGTCGTACCAGAGGTCGATAATGTTGCCCTTGCCGTTCAGCGTATCAGTAATTGTGATTTTGTTGTTCATGTTCTTGTTTGTTGTGGTTGACGCCGCTTTTATACCGTACTTTTTGAAATAAGCCAAGCTTTTTTTCTGACTTTTCCGCACTTTTGGGATTTTTTTGGGTTATTCTTTCAGCCTTTTGGCTGCTTCGTATTCTGATTCGGCCTGCATAAGCCGGAACTGCGCTGCGGCCAGCTTGCGCATGGCTGCATTGGTGTGCCGGAGTGCAGTTCCGGCCAAGTGCGGAAAGTGCGCCTTGTCGGCGGCCTCGCTTATTGCTCGCGCTGCGGCTTTCAGCTCAATTTGCGCCTGATATGTTGCATACTGGTAGTTCATCGGATTTCAGTCTTCTTTCGGCTGGTAAAGCTCCTCGGTCTCGAAGTGCGGGCAGGCCGGGGCGTCATAGTCGATGCTCGGGAAGCCGTTCTCCGGGTGCATGCAGGTGGCATCATGCATTCCGCAGTACGCGCAGTTGATGCATTTCCGGTCTTGTTCTGGTATTTCGTGTGTTTTCATAAGTGTGATAATTCAGGGACGCGGTAGAGCCAAAAACCAAAACCGTCGTTCATGATAAGCCGCTTGTCAGCGGCCTTTTTGATTTCTTCACAGCGTTCATCGGTTAAGTGTTTGCGAATGAAGTTCATCGGCCGCCAACAGGCTGTTTCTTTCAGCTTGTCTACCGGGTACAAGAGCCGTTTCGTGGTCGGGTCAATGTATGGAATGATGGTGTAATACTGCACCCATACTCCCAATCGAATCCCGTTGATGTTGGCAGCCTTGATGGCTTCATTTCGTGGCAACCAATTCGCATCAGCCAGAATCTCAGGTGATGCTGTCAGGTGAGATTTTTCCACGCTTGCTTTTGTTGTACGGGAACATTTAAGACCCTGATTTTCATACATTTTTACGAATTCGTCGTAAAAATGCTCCACGTCATATAAGGCGAAATGGTGCGGAGTGAGTTTGTGTCTGATTTTTACTCGTATACATGCGTTTCGAAGAGAGTGTACATTAGCCCTCTGCTGCAAACCGTATCTCTTTCTCAGCTTGCAATCCAGCGCGAACAGGGTATGAATGCCGACATGTGAGCCGGTTTCGTATTTAGCTATTATTTCTCGTTTCATATCACGGCAGCACTTGGTAGATAAGCCACGCGGCGGCGGCAAGGAAGAGAATAAACGGGGAGAGGTATAGCAGTAGCATGACAAGGTATGCGGCCATGCTTATCACAAAAGCCACGACACCGCCGCAAATCATACAGGGTGCAATAATGATGTCAGCCACGCGGTCTGCTATTCTTCGCGCTCGCATGTCTATACTTGGCTTCTTTGGGCGGGTTACAATGCCCTGCCCGTATGATAAGGGTCGTTTGTTCATCAGTCTGTTTTCTTGGCTATGTATCGTGGGCATGAGGGGTGGTTCGGTGAGAAGTGAAAGGCGGTGAGGTTGCAGCGGTTCTGCTGGTAGTGAATGCAGGTGGCGCAGATTTTCGGGTTCTCCCAGTGGAGGGAGTTGTCAACTGTTGGTTGACTGCTTGTTTCATTTTCTGTTTTCGAAGAATCAGAGTTCATTTTCGGTATTTTTTGTTTCGTTTCCGGGGTTTGGTTTGCTTATTTTGCTGAATCAGCGCAAGGTTGGTGTCTTCCTGCAAGGCTTTGAACTTGTCGGCTGGTTCATATCGGCGGCAATGTTTTATGGGGAAACGATATTCTTTTTTGATTGAGCAATAGCCGACTTCTCCGGTCAGGAGAGGGGCAAGGAGCTTGAAATGCTTGCAGGTTGCGCACGTCCGGCAAGTGTCAAGGTTTTCTTTACTGTTCATTTTCGGGGAAGTCTATTGTTGGTGGGAGGGTTTTAAGGTATTCATTGATGCTGTATGCGTACAGTCGCACGTCGTTTAACGCGTTCAATGCCCGCTTGTTGTCATTATAATAGCTCGCCAATCTGGCGCACCAAGCGCGGTCTATTAAGTCTTGTGCATCGCGTATAATCTTTAGCAGTTTCGTCCTGTGTTCGAGTGTGATTGTTTGTTGCCCACTTTCGGGCTTTTCTGGGTGACAATCGGGGTTGTTGTTCATGGGTGGGTGTCAAAAGATAAATTGGTCAAGAACCTTGCGCCAATGCTCAAAGTGTTTGCATTTAAGCGCGCGAGCGCGGGGATTGCGAGCGGGGTCGTCATAGCCGTAGATGCCGCACCCGCATTTGAAGTCACTTCGGCAGTGCATGTTTGTGCAGTTTCTGCATGTGCGCCCGCAGCGGTCGTGCTTGTCGTGCTGATAAGGCAGGTCGATGAACATGTGCGGGTTCGTAAGAGTCTCCGGGGAGTGTAGGCTGATAATGCCCTCGCCCGTGTTCAGCGGGTGGTCGGCGGGGAGGTCAGGAAAGGTGAGTGTGCTGTCCATTGTGCGAGGTTTCCGGGGTGTATTTAATTGTGATTTTCATGGTGCCGCCATTGTAGAAAATGGTTTTAATGGTAGCGCCGCTGGGACGTTCTGTCAGCTCGCAGTATGCGTTGCCTTTCTTGTCGATAATGCGGCTGGCAAGGAATGATATATCCGCTGCGATTTGGTATTTGTTTTGCATGGGTGATGGTTAAAATGGTTTGTGTTGCATGAAAGGGGATTTTTGCAAGACAAGCTAACAGATGTGGATATTTGCGCGGTATCGGCGTGCGTAGCGGAACACATCGCGCACCCTTAGTTCACGGTCTGACAGGTTGTCGAGCATGTCGAGAATGTCGGCAAACTTCCGCGCGGTTTCGTGAGGAATAGTGTCCTTTTCGTCAATGCAGATGAAACGCACTATTTCAGCTGGCAACATGTCGAAGAGTTTGTCCCATTTATCGTCTTGGCCTGCGAGCGCGCCTCTAAGCAGACTATCAAAAAGAGGCTCGCTTTCGGGGTTGGCTTTTGCTGCTGCTTTTTGCATCAGAATAAGATAGCCGCAGTATCCAATACGGGCTTTTTGTTTTCCGGCGTTTATGTCGTATCCCATAAGTTTTAGAGTTGCTTTAGAGTTGCTTTAGAGCCGGGGCGGGTTGCTATTCCGCAAGCGGCAAGGGTGGTTAGTCAGCCCATTCAGGGGCAAGAATGATGCCAGTAAAAGGGTCTGTTGAATCTTCCGGATTCATTGAAATAAACGTGTGGTCAATCCTGACTTCATGAATTTCATCATACGCGGTAGGTGGCTTATTGGGTTCAAGAAACACAGGCAGATGCGGCGGGAGCTTCTGGAGCTGGGCTATTAGTTCTTCGTTGGTCATGGTCGGGAGTGGGGTTAAATGTGAATTATCAACTCGGCATGTGGTGTTCCGCTTTCGTCAATGACAGTGCCGATGCGGACGCAATCAATGTCGTAATCGTCATCTGTTTCCGCTTCGTTGACGGTAACAGGCATGTCATCAGGGTACTGTTTGAGCAGGTCTTGGAGTTCTTTGTTGGTCATGGTCTGTCGAGGTTGGAGGTTGCTTCTAAGGTTTGCAGTCGGGTGGCAATGCGTACAAGCCCCACGCCGTGCGCTTGGATATCTTGTGCGTAGGCAAGCATTGCGTTGTAGTTTCCTGCCGATTCTTTAAGATTGGCGAGAGCTTCTTCTGCCTCGTTGATGGCGTATTCAAGGATTCTTTCTGTTGCAGTGATGGCTTCTTTTTTGGTCATGGTTATTGGAAATCGTCGCAGGGGTTTTGATGTGCTCGCACTCGCTCGTCGTGCTTCCAGCACATATGGGTTATTTCTGGCTTGCGGGGGTTTATTTCGCAATCGGGCAGTTCTTCGCTGAACCTGCATGCGCTGCATGTGCAGCCGATTACACGCACGCGGACGCGCCTGTCGTTCTCCACCCAGTCGTGTTCTTTTTCTTTCCAGTTCATAGTTCTAGGTCGTTCAAGTCCTTTAGATTGCTTTGGCGCGGCGCGGGGGCTTTCTCCAGAATCCACTCATGCAGCAAGGTTGCTTTTGATTCCGATGGGTAGATATACGCCATGACAGGGTTTGTGTTTATGATTTGCGCCCGGTGGCGTTTCTTGTCTGTTGGTCGCTTTATCCACACCCACTCGTCCCGTTTAAGTTTGCCGTTCCAGCGGCGGTCGGCAGGCTCAATAATGCGGACACAGCAGGGGGCTACCACTACACCTCCGCCGTCTATAAAGCCTACTGCGATTGAATGAGGGAAGTTGCTAAGCCAGCCGTCAACTTTGCCTTTTCTTCCGACAACCTCATGCGCCCATTGGGTCAGGTTGTTGCAGTTGAATAAATAGCCTTTATAGGGCACGATTTCTACTAGGTCGCCGTGCTGTGGGAATAAATCGTTGGTCTTGTTCATGAGAATACGCAAGCTTTAAATTCAGGGTTCTTCTTCACCCACTTTATCACCTTTTTGGGCAGGTACTCCGGGGGAACGCTTGGGAACATGCAGCGGAGACTCAGCGAGTAGCTGCTGCCGCCCCACGATATGCCTTTCAGCTCCTCCTCTGTGCCACCGTGAGCCATGAGCCAGTCTGTGAGCAACTTCTTCGAGGCTGCGGCGCGAGCGGGCTTGTCGTCCCGGCTGATGCCGAGTTCGGCAACTCTGATGTACATGGTGTATTCCAGCCCGTGGTCAAAGTAAGGTCTGCCGCCGGGGTTCCAGTCGTCCATGTTGGTGCTGTGTTCAAGGTGCGGCTCGGTGTTGTCGGTGCGCTGGTAGGCTTCCGTCATGAGTGCTCGGTCAAGCTCGCAATAGCGTTCCCTGCTCACAATCGGGTCGGGGTTGCTTATCATGCAGAGCTGCCCATTTTTGAACTTGAAGTCCATAAAAGCGCGGTTTTCAAGGTAGAACCGCTGTTTGTGTAAGTCGAGTTTCCAAAACTCTTCTTCTGTAAGGTCATTCATTCCCATGGTGGTGGTTCTTTTTAGGGTTAAAATGCGTAGTATTCTGCGGGATTGTACAGGTTCCAGAGCCGATGTTGAAAAGCGTCCAGTCCGTTAAACAGGCTTGCTGCGTCATCGCGTATGTCGCTTTCAAATTGATAGCAGTATTCAATACAAGAAAGTTCTGCTTTGTAGTGTTCTATCCAGCGGTGGATTTTAACGTATACCCAGTAAATCATTTTTGCTCTTTTGGTTTGAAGTTTACGCATGCCTTGCTCATTTTGGGGAAGCTGATATGCGGGCCGTGGAGGACACATGAACAGGCTCTGCTACCATACAGACTAGGTCTTGCGTTCGCGCAGTCCTTGCAGCGGTTAATGGTCTTTTTGTTTTTTTCAATATTCATGGCTGTTTCATGGTTGCTATGGTGTATGCTCTTGCTATTTTCTGAACGGCTGATTCTGCGTTGGCTCGCTGTTCGGTGCTGCCGAAGCCGCCGTCGCCGCGTTCTGTGGCCTCCAGCTCGTCCACCTGCTCGAATGCAGCGGGGATGCGCTCGCGGATAATGAGCTGCCCCACCACTTTGCCGGGCAGGAAATTCGCAAGGTCGGCGGGCGTGAGCATGTTTACTACGTTCAGAATCACGCGCATGCTGCCAGTGTAGGTCGGGTCAATCACGCCGAAGCTGTTCGCGTACATGAACGGGCTCTTTGCAAGGCGGCTATTCGGCACCAGCTCGATATAATAGCCGTCCTGTGGCGTGACGTGAACGCCAGTGTCAATCTTCACCTTGGCGCAGTCAATGCCCAATAGGTTCAGTCTGACGCAGTCTGCCAAGCTCGCAATCTCGTGCTCCGTGCCGTCTCCCTGCACCAGCCATGTGCGCCATGCTTTCACGTCTGCGCCGATATCGGTCGGGTGGGCATAGCTCGGCATGTGTGCGCCGGGTTCGAGCTTTACCTTTACGTTCGCGGTTCTTGTGAGTTTCGCATTCATATGTATTAGTGGGTCGGATAGATTTCTGCAAGTTCTTCTGCGGTGTACGGCGTGGCGGTGGCGGGTACTACTTCAAGCGGCTGCCCGGTCGGGCGGTGCTGGTAGCCGTTGAGCTGTAGCAGGCCGGAGAAAGGCACGCGGGGGCATTCCGGCAGGGCTTCCCCTATGGGGTCGAGCAGGCTATGCAGGGCGCGTCCTGCGGGCTCCTGCGGGCGGGTGTAGGCGGCTGTGCCGTATATCAGGGCACCAATAAGGGCGAGAATAGCAATGTGGCGGTTCATAACTTCACGCGGCGGTTGTCTTTGATAACATACTGGAGCTCTACTGCGTCGTCTGAAAGCACTCGGTATTCCCACTCAAACACCCCGGTCTTGTGTTCTTCTGAATCCACCATATGCAGCGCGTTCCATTTGCAGTCCGTGATTGCTTTGGTTCTCGTGTTGTAGGTGCTGATTGTCTCCCAATCTCGGGAGCCTTTCTTTCGTTTCTGTACAAGGTATGTCATGGTTATGGTTGCCCGGTTTACCCGCCGGGCGCGGGGTTAGTGGTTAGTTATAAAGATAAGCGAAGCGATGCCAGTAAAGTATTGCTGCACTCGGATTGTATGAATCAGACTCGTCAACAAGTTCAGCAGCTATCTGGTGCAGCTGGCGGTCGTATGTGTCGGTGGATATACCTACACGATTCTTAATGATTGACACAACAATATCAATTGCAGCATCGAGATAATCGAGCCCGGTACGGTTGGCATGCGCTTCGAAGTTTTTACGGCAACGCTTTTTCTCTCCGTTAATGCTCGTGGTGATGTTGAGGGAATGGTCACCGATTGTGCGTGATTCAGTCACGCGGATTTCAAGCACGTATTCAACTGAGTTTTGCAGGTGATATGTGGTTTTGTCGTTCATCTTCGTGCGGTGGTTAGGGGTTAGGCTACAAAAAGGATAGGCTCGTCCTCTTTGTCAATGGCCATGTTGATAAGCTCCTGACGCTTATCGATGCTAAGATTCGCAAACGCTTCGCAACGCTCGCCGTGCACCACCATATCGTGCTCAAATACCCCGTCAGAGTCGCGCTCCCACATTTCTTCGGAGGTGACTTCAATTTTCCCGTTCACGCGGGTTTCAAATTGCAGGTGCACCCAGCTTTCGTCGCAGGCGGTATCAATAGCGGTAATCCAGTAGTTCGTGTTCTTGTTCATGTTTGTGTGTTGTTTCGGTTGACGGGGCTTTTATACCTGATTTTGCGGCGCAAGGCAAGTAAAAAAAAACGCACTTGCTGCAACTTTTGGGCTTTTTTGGGATTTTGGGCACAAAAAAGAGAGGCGTTAACCTCTCTTTCTCTCTTTCTCGATATATTCAAGCATCATGTAGTTGAAAGAAGCCTTTTCGATTTTGTGTTGCCCGGCGGTCGTCTGGTACATGGCCTTGAAACATTTTGCCGTGCCTACCTCTTTCATGCGGTCGGTCGGCTCCACCTTTTTGCCGTTCATGATATTCACGGCGTTGTAGGTGTTCGGCTTGAACCCGGCCATATCTCCCACGCCACAGCATGAAGTGCTATCGCCCATTGAGCGCAGACGGTTCTCCCCGCTGTAAAAGCGCAGGCCGTTGGCATGGCAAGCCTGCTTGATTTCTTCAAAGTCTCTGCGGAGGATATGTTCAGGGTAGACAAAATCGCCGCCGACTTTTACCATGCCTTTCACCTTGCGGACAAACTTCATGCCCTCCACCACCACACCATGAACCCCTGCGTCAGCAAGACGCGGTATGTTGGCGAGCAGGTCGGCCTTAACCTCGGGCATGTATGGCTGCGCCCTGACTATCACACGCTTCACGCGTGGGGCAAGTTTACGCACCATTTCCAGCCTTTCTTCATAGGAGGGTGCGCCCTTTTCGAGCGCGTCATATTTCGAGCACACCATGCTGATTTGCACGGCGGCATTGCATCTCTCTAGCAAGGACAGGTAAGGTTCTTCTACAACAAGTCTCCCCTTTGTAGAAACAACGAAAGGATATTGAGTGTCGGCTAGTAATTGCAACGCCTTGAGGCTGATTTTATGCTTTCTTTCGATTGGCTGGAATGGGTCGGACATGCCGCCCCAGTGCAACGGGATAGCCCAGTCGCACCAATTAACCTCGCCTTTTCGCTCTCCTGCTATGAAGCGTTGAAGTGCTGCAAAGCCGCTATTAGCTTCAACCTGTGATATGTCAACTTTTCGCTTCACAAAGCAGTACGCGCAGGCATGCGAGCAACCCTTGTATGTGTCGAAGCGCACAGGCAAGTCACATAGTACCGCCTGTGTGCCACACCTAATCATGGAGGCACCCGGCTTCACGCATTATCATTTGCGCGATAGCCTCTTTGCCCTCTCTTTTAATGTACGCTTCTATATCGGCTTGTTCCTCTTTTGGGAAATTGAAAGACACGCTGAAAATGTCGCTCTCCGGCTTCTCGCCTGCACCGCCTAGGCCGTCTTGCAGTAGCTCTTCGATATGTTCAAAATCTGGAGCCTCTGCCTGCGCCATAAGTGCGTCAAGGTCGGTGGCGGTGTAGCCCGTCAGATAGAACGCGCCAATCCCGGACTCTTGAAGCTCTTGGAGGGTGGTTCCAAGGCTCAACTTATCCATAACTGCCAGCTCGGCCATGCGGTTGTCTGCTATCAGGTCGGCAAGCTCCTGTTCGTCGCTGTCGTAGTGTTGAACCTCGACGGGAACTTGCGTAAATCCTGCCAGCTTCGCCGCCTGATACCTGCCATGTCCCTTGACTATATACCCGCTTTCGGCTGAAATAGTGATGGGCTGTCTCCAGCCTGTGCCGCGTATAATTTCTGCAAGTCTTTCAAGCTGGTAGTTCGGGTGAGTGTTCGGATTCTTTGGGTGTTCCGTCAGCTCGCCTATTTCTGCAATCTTGTCGTATCGGCAATGCACGGCAATGCCGTCAATCTCTGTTCTCATGCGTGCCTTTCCCCCTTTCATGAAATACGATTCGTTTTGGTCATTGATGTGTAATAATAAAGCCGTGACTATGTTACCATGCAGCCCCTGCCAATGTAAACCGTTAATTTCTGGCAGTCCTGCGCCAGCTCTGCCCCAGTATCTGCACAAGGAAATAGTCCTCCTCGATGCGGTCGGCTATGGCTCCGGCGGTGGTTGCATCTGCCCCGTTGGCGGTCATCTTCCGCACGGTTTCCTCCACGCTGTAATTGGACGTGATGACCATAGGGCGCATGTCCCGGTAGCGAGCGTCTATTATCTCGAACAGGAGCGCAAGGCTCCAGTCGGTAAAGCGTTCTTTCCCTAAGTCGTCAATAATGAGCAAGCCGCATTTCTTGTACTTGCGCATTATGTCCCCGTCGCTCTCCTTGGCTCCCTTGTCAAAGGCTCGCTGCACGTCCCTGCACATTTCACCGAACCGGGTGTATAAGGTGCGTTTCTCGCCCTCTATTACGGCGTTCGCGATAGCCGTTGCAAGGTATGTTTTCCCGGTTCCGTATGAGCCAAAAAGAAAAAGCGATTTCTTGTCAATGTCCTTTATGGTGCCGTCAATAATGCGCTCCACATATCGCTTGGCGGTTTTCAATGCCTTGCTGTTCTCGGGTGTCTCAACAAAGCTTTCAAAGGTTCTGCCACGCTCGCGGGCTGCCAGCCCTGAACGCTCTTGAAGCTTCTTGACATTTTCCCGGTGTTCGTCCTGCTTCTTGCGCTCTGCTTCCTCCTGCGCGGCTTTTGCCTCTGCTTCCCGTGCTATCGTTGCACCGGGGCATTCGCAGGGTTTCACCCGTTCCCGGAGCCAGTAAAAATCATCACCCACGAAAAAGCCAATGAACGGCGTAGGCTTGCCGCAGTATGGGCATTCTGGTGTCTTGCCTGCCCCCAGCTCTGCGGCTTCCGGGCAGGTGCTGTAAAGTATCCCGTCTGGGTACTTTTCCTCTATGATTTGCTTTCTTGTTTTTCTCACGTCATTGTCTCCTTTGTTGTTTTTGTTGCTTATTTGCCCCGTAAAGGGGCGTTCTGTTGTTTTGTGGGTAAAGTCCCACGAAAAGATTAAAAGCGCGTTTTCGGGGCTGCTGGTGCGTTTACCACGGTATTTCGCCAAAGTCCTGCGGCGTATCGTCCGGCTGACAGCCTCGCGCTTGCTGTCTCGGGGGCTGCCGGTAGTGGGTCGGCGGGTGGTTGTTCAGCCATGATGCTGCGTAGCTCGTAACCTTGCCTTTCCAGTTACCTTTCCAGCCTTGCCGTTCTTCCCGGTCATAGAATGCTCTGACGCACCTTTCCAGCTCTGTGCCGCTTGGTCTGAAAGTGAGGCTCTCCATGGTGCTGTACACTTCATGGAATGCTGGTGCCTCTGGTGGCCTCATTGCCCGCTCTGCTATCGGTGGCAGTTCCTCGCGCGGGGTTGAGTTAATATCAGGGGTAGTATTATCTGGTTTTCTTTCTAGTTTACTTTCTTGTTTTCTATATAGTTTGGTAGCCGGTAAAAAATCTTTACTGGTACCGGTCTCAAAATTTGACTGGTGGGGGTTAAAATTTTTTACTGGTGGGGGTAAAGATTCTTTACTGGTTAAATTATTTGACTGGTTAAAATTCTTTACTGGTTCCCCGTCATTTTGCGCCCCCTCAATCCGCTTGTTTGCCGCTTCGCTGACGGTGTACTTTTTGAGCTTTCCGTTCCCTGTTTCGGTCACGGTAATAAGCCCGGACTGTTCGAGCTTTTGCAGGCTGTTTATTACGGTCGGCCTTGTTACCCCCGTCCACTCCGTAAAGAAACGTATGCCGCCTACTGCACCGCCTTTCCCGGTGTAGCTGTACACTATGGCAAATATCAATAGCTCCGTGCCTGTCAGGTCGAACAGGGTGCGCATCCACCCGTGGACGCGAAACCCCTGCTCTGGTGTCAGGCGTGTAAAATCGTTCATTTCATGATTCCCCCTTGAAAAAGGCGCACCCGAATCGCGTCCGCTGCCGTGGCAGGTGGTAATAGGACACAATCCGGGTGCATTTCTGTTTTCTGGTGCCGCCCTTACCACAAGGCTGCTCGCCTATTATGCCTTGTTTTTTGGGCAAGGCAAGTTTTTTTCGCGTGTTTGGGTTTCTTTGGGTTTCTCCTGCTGCTGGTGGTACTTCTTCGCGCCCTCCAATGCTGCCACGGCCAAAAGGTACAATGCTTCTTTGTCTATCTCCATGATGTCAACCTCCTGATGCTAGTATGCGCGTTTTTCATAATACATTACTTGCCAGCGGATTGTAAACTGGATTTTGTTGTATTTTCGCCCCGTATGTGTTATAATACAAAATGAAACATAAAACATTGATTACAAAAAAGGAGTGAAGAAAATTGAATAAAAACAGAGCACGGCTATATGGCCGATATTCTTCAACAAATCAGAGAGAGGAAAGTATAGAGGGACAGTTCAGGGAATGCCAAGAATACGCTGCACGAAACGGGCTTGTCATTACCGGTGAATATGCAGACAGGGCATTGTCCGGCAAGTTTTCAGAATCCCGCGCACAATTCCTGCGCATGATAAAGGACGCGGAAAAAGGGCTCTTCGATGTGCTGCTGGTGTACAAGATGGACAGGTTCGCCCGTAACCGATATGACGCTGCCGTGTTCAAGTACAAGCTGCGCAAGGCGGGTGTAAAGGTTATTTCCGTTCGCGAGCATATACCAGAGGGGGCAGAGGGTATTATCCTTGAATCCGTGCTAGATGGTTATGCCGAATACTTTTCCGCGAACCTTGCGGAGAACGTGCGCAGAGGCTGCTATGAAAACGCCATTGCAGGCAAGTTCAACGGTGGACGTGTTCCATACGGCTACAAGATACAAGACGGTGAATACGTTATTGACGAAGCCCACGCGGAGATTGTCAGGGAAATATACAAGCGTTTTGCTGCTGGTGAATCCCAGCCGGAAATCTTTAATTCTCTCAACGCTCGCGGGCTCCGCACCAATCAGGGCAAGCCGTTTTCAAGGGGCACTATTTTTTCCATTCTGCACAATGAAAAGTATGTCGGCCAATTTGTCTACAATACCGGCGATGGCGAGGCTATCACTATTGACGGCGGCTGCCCGGCTATTGTAAGCAATGAATTATGGAACGCCGTGGAACGCCGTAAAAAGGCGATAAAAGACAAGCCGCGTCTTGGTAAGGGTGCAATCAAGTATGCGCTGTCCGGCAAGATTGTGTGCGGCGAATGCGGCGGCCATTATGCAGGGTATTCAACAAACGTACGCGGCACCAGATACACCTATTACAGGCACAATTCCAGAGATTATGAACATTGCGTAAAGCGTGAATCAATAGACAAGGAATGGATAGAAAACAAGGTGTTCATGGCTATTAAGGAACGCGTCTTGACTCATGAAGCAATAGAAGAGATAACTGCTGCCGCCGATGCTTTGCAGCATGAAGAACAGGACACCAGCGAATGCGCGTACAAGGCAGAGATAGCAGAGGTCAATGCAGCCATTGAAAACATTTACAAGGCTATCGAGCAAGGTATCTTTTCAGACGGCTTGAAAGCCCGTCTTGATGGGCTGGAAAAACGCTCTGCGGAATTGGCATTATCTATCGCCGGGGCGTTTCGGTCGGAGTGCTTTTTGGAGCCTAATCTGATACGCGAATACCTGATGCAGTTCGTTAATGGTGACGTTGAAGATGAATCATTCCGCGAGCTGGTTATGTCAACTTTCGTGAAGCGTATCGAATTAAAAGACGGCGCAGTGCGGGTGTTCCTGCACTACGCCAATGATACAGAGCTTGAAACTATATGTTTTGACTTTAGCAACATAGGGTTAGCTAGTGTGTCAAAAGTCAAACATGTTCAAGACTCGGGAATTGTGCTTTTTACATAGGTTTTTCGTCCGGCTCCCATGCGTGCGAAAAGTCATTTTCTTTGAACAGGGCGGCAAGCCCTGATATCTGTTTCAGACGCAGAAGCTCTTCTGCGTCCATGCCTATGTGCTTCATTATCCAAGCGTCTGACATACCGGCTTGTGAAAGGTCGGCGACAATGTTCACCATGAGCCCGATATCATGGCTTCCCCTTGCGCGGTTGTGGCGTATCGTGGAGGCCATTCGGTCTGATATCGGCTTGTCTATCACCACCACCGGCATGCAGCCGCCCTCGCGCTCGTAAATGTCCTTGTGCTGCTTCATTACCATGTGGCGGTGAAAGCCGTCTACTATCTCGTATACGTCCTCCTCGGGCAGGTAATAGCACACTATGGGCATTGTGTAGCCGTCCTCTAATATTGAGCGGTAAAGCAGTTTCATTTCGGGGTTTGCGACATGATTTGGATTATACGCATTTGCCCTTAACTTTTCGAGCGGCACCCTCATAACCCCGTACACAGGGGAAATGAACTTATTTTTTGTATCTGAATTTGTAGCCATAAACTTGAGGTATTTTGTTGTTACAAACAAGCGATATGTTACCCTTGTCTGCTGATTTGTATTTAGTGTTTTCTCGCAGCCATTCAGCCGCGTTTTTCAATGTTTCAAAGGTCATTATTTCCTTTCCGTTAAGGTCAGACATAACTACAAGACCGCGCCAGCATGAGTTTTTTCTTCCTGTTCTCTGACTTGCTTTTTCGCTCATTTTAGCGCGGCTTTGTTCTGAGTATAAGCCTGTCCTGTAAGCATGGTTTACATTCTCTGTGTTAGTACACCATTCAAGATTCTCTACGCGGTTATCTGTCTTGTCGCCGTTTTTGTGGTTTACATAAGCCTTGTTTTCGGGGTTTTGTAAAAAGTGCTTAGCTACAAGACGGTGAATAAGCCCTAGTTTCTTATGCTTTATGTAGCCGTTTTTTTGTGGCTTTAGGCATAGTATTGTTTCTTGTAACGCCTTGTAACTATTCCAAGTGTTTACCTTTCGAGCACAAGATAAAACGCGCCCGTGCGAGCTTATCTTGTATACTCCCTCATAACCTGCTATGTCTTTCCATGTTTCCATGCGCGGATTATAACCCGAACTAAAAAAGAGTCAAGCCGAAATCATAAGTTCTTGTATCTTTCTAAGGTTGCGCGGCGTTTCTCGACCGCTTCTTTCGTGGGTGCAAAGCCCATATATTTGCAGTAGTAATCATTCTTCAAAATGCAGACGCACATGCGCTTGTATGATGGCAACTTGGCGAATGACTTGCTTTCTATTGTGTCGGGGTATGCCGGGAATTGCAGCACTTTCAGATTCTCTCGCCGGGGGTCTGGTGCAAGTTCGGTGTACTCCATATTTTCAAGCTCCGGCATCACGTCCTCGGCCACATAGCCGCCTTTCTCGCACCAGTAGCGGATTGAGGTCGCAAGTATGCGCTCATAATGTTCTCGCAGTTTTGGCGCAAGGGTAGACAGCAGGAAATAGCAGTATGACTTCCATGTGTGGCCTTTTGGCTTCGTGATGGACTTCCAGCCCATAGCAGTGGTGCCGCCGTATAACCCGGCAAAGTTCACGCCGTTCACGCGCGATACCATGCGCCCCCAGTTCTTCGGGTCAATGACTTTGTACAGCTTCAACGTGTGAATGCCGCAGTCATTGAACGGGCTTGCAACGCGCATTTGCTCAATAGTGAGCCCGGCCTGATAGAACAGGTCATAGAGCTTGTTGTAGGTATATCCATTCTTGGCATTGCATACCCACACGTCTTGCGTTGCCCAGTCATAGAGCGGATAGAAGTTCACCGTCTGCGCGTCTACGCAGCGGGTATAGGTCAGCCCCTTGTGCATGTATTTGCGGTGCTGTGACGTGATGGTGCCAAGGCGTGAAAGGCTTTCGTCTGCGCGTATGCCCACCATTACCGCCGTGCTGCCGTGCTCCCTTGCATGCCACCGGGAAAAGGCTTCCTGCACTTCGTAATCGGTCTTGCCGCGCACGTCTCCTATCGGGCTATTTCCCTCATGTATCACATGTTCATTCTGCGGCATGTCGCGCACCCATAAAGCCCGCTGTTCGGGTGCCCACGGCGTCCATGTTGCTGCGTCCATGCGGCAAGCGCATTGTGCCTCTATCGGCAGGCAGAGCCAATACTTGCGAATGCCGGGAAAGGCATTGAACGTGTCGGTCACATAGTCTGTGGTCATCTGGTATTGCGCCTCATAGTCCATGTGATACATGGCCAGCTTGTCGAGCTGTCCGGTCTCCCGTGCGTAGTCATAGCAGAGGTTCAGCATCACGCCGCTATCCTTGCCGCCGGAGAACGCGACAAGCACCTTGTCAAAGTCCCGGAAAGCCACGGCTATGCGCTCCCGTGCCGCCTCGTATACGGTCTTGTCTATGTATTTCTTCATAACTTTTCTACTAGCTTTTTGAGATTCTTCCCCTGCTTCTTGAAGTGCTGCACAAGCCCCTCTTTGTGCGATATGCAGCGGTCAATCATTTCTTCCAGCCCCATATCCCCGGTCAGGTCGTAATACTCGCAGTCGAGCTTCTGTCCGTTGCGGTATATGCGACCCTCTGACTGCTCCCGGAATGAATAGTCGAACGTCTTGTCAAAATAGATAATGCGGTTGTAGTCCTGCAAATTGAGCCCGAATGAACCTGTGCCGTATGTCAGCACTTTGGCCTGCGAGTATCGCTCCTGTACCGCGTCACGGCTCGCATGGAACTTGCAGAACACTATTGTCTTGTCCGTCAGGTACTCGTCAAGCAACTTGAACTTATTGCGCGCGCAGGCATAGGAGTGTTGCAGCTTTTGAAGTATGCCCAAAATGCTGTCCCCGTCATCTTCCTTGTAGTGGTCAAAAAGGTTGGTTTTCAGCTCTTCATAAGCTTCCTGCTCGTCAAAGTCAAGCCACCAATGCAGCACATGGTAACGCTTATTGACTTTCAGCTCTAGGTTGCATTTGAATACATACGGCTCTATCAGGGACAGCAGGTGGTCAACATTGGCGTACCCGGTGATGACCTGCTTTTCGATACGTCCGCCTCTCTTGAATGTGGTGTACCTGCAATATCGGTCACGGAATGCCCACTCGTTCCGGCAGCCAAGAATGCGCTGGCTAAGCACCTGCATCTGGTTGTAAATGTCCATGATATTCTTTGTCACGGGCGTGCCGTTCAGAATGAGGCGGTACTCGCTATGCGGCGCAAGCTGCAAGATGCGGCTGCTGCGCTTGGCTCGCGGATTCTTCACCTTGATAGACTCGTCGAGCACAAAGAATACGCGCTTGTGCTGCTGTATGTAGGCCAGTTCTTCCATGAAAATGCGGTCGCTGCACCCGATGGACTCAATGCCGACAATATGCGCCGGGTACTTGCAGCCGCACTTTTCAAGCTCTGTTTGCAGGTTCTCTTTTACCTTGCACGGGCAGAGCCAGAAAAGACAGTCGACGTTCTCAACGCTGTTGACAAGTGCGGCGGCGGTCTGCGTCTTGCCTGTACCGCACGCCATGAAGAGCGCGCCCACCTTTAGGCGGGCGAGCTTCTCAACGGCGGCGGCTTGGTCTTTCGTGAGCTTTCTCATGCTGCGAAAAGGCTTGAGAGATACTTCCCACGCGTCACGGCGTTGCCCGGTAGTGCGTCCTCGCCCTGCGTCACCAGCCAAGGGGAAAAGCGTGCTGTGCTTACCCGGTAGCGGGCGGCCTGTACCTTTACCCCGGAAAGGGTAAAGGCAAGGTATTGAGCGCGGCCAGCCGTGCGTTTCCTGATATTGCGTGCCATGGCTTAGCGGGTCAGTTCGGGGTCTGCCTCAATCTGCACCGGCTCCAGTCGCTCCGGCTCATGCTTCACGATTTCCACGCGGTCGGGGTCTACGGCGGGCTTGCTGTACCGGGGTGCGTCCTCTACCCAGCCGCCGAATGCAGCGGCCATGTCGGCTGCGCCGATGGTCTTTTCGTCCAAAACTTCGCGCTTGTTGTACTGCCCCTGCCCGTACTTTTTCAAGGTGAACTCCATATCGGCCTTTACGGAAAGCATGTACTCGTAGCTGTGGCGGCCGGAGCGCAGGAGCTTCAAGCTCACCCACACGGAAAAACCGTCATGCTTGCTGCTGTGCGGCATTTTGATAAGTGCTGCCTTTTCCGTGGTGCGCTCCACGTTCTGCGCATTGATTGCTACCTTGCGCCATTCGGTCTTGTTCATAGTCGTGATTGCTTGGTTAAGGTGAAGCCCCCTTGCGGGGGCTGTTAAGGGTTAGGCGCAAAGCTTGTCGAGTACGGCAATCATTTCTTTGTTGCCGACGGTCATTGTGAAGCTCGGGTCACAGTTGAGAATATACACTCGTGCGTTGTGGCAAAAGCAATTTCCCCCAACATGGCTGAATGTAACTCCCTCGCGGATTGCGTTCAGGAGGTAGTTGTAGTCGCCAAAACCCAAGCCCGATTTGGGGTCGCCCTGCCAGCTCTGGCATTGCTTCTTGGTGATGGTGATGCCCTTTTCGGCTGCCATTTTCTGAACAAGCTGACGGGCTTCCTTGCTGTTCATCATCGTTCCGTAGTTTATATATCCGTTGTTCATGTTCGTAATTGTCGGTTGACGGGGTTAATATACCTTGTTTTGCGAAATAACCCAAGTAAAAAGTACCAGAATAGTGATTTTTTTGCCCGCTCTTTGGGCGGCGGGCTCGCCCGGTTGATTAGAAGTTGTAGTCGTGGAACTGTCCGCAGTGTTCTTCAATCTGGCTGTACTTGTGGAACTTGCGGGCGGGTTTCCCGGAGGAGAGAAGTCGAGCAAAGCGAATGTACGGATACCCCCAATCCACCACAAGCTGACCATCTACAATGTCGCCGGGCTTGTATTCATTAGCCATCGGGTAAAGCCCACCGATGAAATCGTAGCACCATTTGCCCCAGTTACCACGGTTCAGCTCAACCACGAACGGCTTACCTACGAGCTTGATGGGCGCACGATACTGTTCAATGTTGTTGGTGCAGTGGTAAGCACCTGCCCATTCCGGCTTGAACTCGCGCTCTACGCTCACGGCCATGGCTTTCTTGCCGTTCACGTTGTAAATTATGAAGCTGTGACAATCGCTGTACAGGCGGTCATTGATGAACCCGGCGATGCTGTCCATTTCGATTCCGTATTCGGCGAGATTAACGATGCTGTTCTTAGTGTTGCTGTTCATGTTTGTGTGTTGTTTCGGTTGACGGGGTTTTTATACCGTATTTTTTACACAAAGGCAAGTAAAAAAACACACTTTTTGCATTTTTTTCAAAAAAAGACTCCCGGAGGTTATCCGGGAGCCCTTTCCAACAAAAAAACTAAGTATGACTTATGACGGGGATTATTCACTCACTTTTTCCACGGACTGTCAAGACGTAGCTCGCCTGATTTGAGCCCCTGCACGCGGTGCTCCATTTCAAGCTCTGATAGGCGCACGTTCATTTCTGAAAGCACATGCGCGGTCTCGATTTGTGCCTGTGTCTGTGCCCCCATGAACTCGCGCATATCCATGTACATAAGCGCGGAGAATATATACCCGCCAATCATTATAAGAGTGGCCAGCAGTAGCATGTATTCGTTGCGGTGCTTGGCTACAAGCTCCCCGACTGCGCTGCCATATTCTTTGATTCCATTGCTCATTTTGTATCTCCTTTCTATCGGCTAATCACGGCTAATTTGCGGCTAAATTAGCCGCATTTTAGCTGCTTAGTATTTGATAATATAGTTAATTGCCACGTTCACCGGGCGCACCTCAGTTAAGCCGTTTTGGTACACGCTTGAACTGCGTGAAGCGTCGAAAAGCACAGGGCGCGCGCTGCTGTCGTGGTCGCCGGGTGTGCCGCCAAGACCTGTATTTGCGCCTTGCGAGAAAGCTCCATTATAGCCGCCTGTGTGCTTCCATGAGTCATATTCTTGTGGGAATTGGCCTTTTATATTCGGCGCACCGCTCTGCTGCTGCGTGCCCAGCTTTCGCCCGCTGTCAATGCCTCGCCCTGCATCATGCCCGCGCAGGAACACACCGCGCAGGTCAGGCACGTTGAACTTGTCGCCGCTGCCGCCGTAGGTGTACCCAATGGCTGTGAAGAGCGCGGGGTAGGCCGTGGTACTCACGCTCTGCCCGTGGCACAGCAGATATCCAAGCGGTGCCGATGCTCCGGCGAAAACGTCTACAATACCCGCCGGGGTGCCGATTTCTGATACCCACGGGGTGAGTCCAACGGTGGTGTCCCATGAGCTGCGATAACGCTGCCCGGCAGAGCCGCTGATTAAAAGCTCGCAGAAATAGTCAGCGGGCTTCACGATTTCCAGCATGCCCCACACCTGCTGCCCGTTCACTCGGAATGGCGTGTTGCCCTCTGAAACGCGCATGAAGCGACATTTCGCGGGCATGGCGTTAATAATGTCAAGCTCGGTTGAGTTGACTGTTAAACTTGCGCCGGAATATGCGTTCAGTTCTTCCAGACTGTCAAAAGCTCGCCAGCCGTTCCATTGGCTTGCGCTGCCGTCTACGTCGCCGATAACCTTGTTTGCGCCCATGTTCAGGTCTCCCGTCATGTAGTCCCCGGACTTTAGCACAAAGCCCTCAGTTGCCTTGCCTAGCTCTTCGGCTGCTGCCTTTATAGAGGCCTGCAATGTGTTAATTTGAGCCTCGATGCTGTCAAGGTGTTCCTGTGAAAAGGCTTCCAGCTTCTCTTCCACCTCTTTTACGCAGTCATCAATATCCTGCAAGGTTGCACGAGCGGTCGGGTCGGAGACGTAAATCACGGTTGCGCTGCCGGTCACAATCTGCATGATAATACCCTGCTCGATAACAGACTGCACCCCCACGGACGGGATATAGTTTGCCGCGTCCTCATAGTTCACATAACCGAACAGAACGGGCGTTTCTTCGGTGCCAGCCTTGCGCGCGTACACTCCCAACTCGCGCCAATAGAAATCGCCTTTTTCGTTGCTGTTGGTGAAGCCGCCGCGCACCAGCGTGACGCCCTTTTCCGTGTCGCTTGCCTGCGTTTTGCTGACAGGTACGGTAAAAAGCTCATGCACTAGCCCTGTAAGGTTTTCGGGAGCCGCCGGGGCTTCGCCGTCACCAATGCCAAAATGCACGAACTCTATACCTATGCCGTTGACAAGGCTGTTGACAAGGAGCTTTCGCCCCTCAATAGTTATGGTGTTATTGCTGATGATTTCTTCTGCCATGGTCTTGTCTCCTTGTTAGTGTTATGCGGTTTTGACGTTGTATTCTTCGGTAACTGTCCAGCCCTTGCCGCGTATTGTGGAAAGCGCGGTTGCCAGCTCTGTGTTGCCTTGCAGCTCTGCGTTGATGCCGATGGTGATATTTCCTCTTGTTACGGTGTTTATGCTGTTTGCTATATGCTGAACAGATGCAAGGTTGAGAATGCAGCCGGAGAGCATTCCGTCGGCCTCCTGCAAGCGACCTAAATATATATCAAACGTCTCTAGGTTATTGCAGCCTTTGAACATGTCAATAGCAATCCGGATATGCCAAAATGTCATTGCGCCTGTATCTCTTAAAGCGGTATCATTGGCGAACATGCTTACAGTGATTTCTGCATATTCAAACACCGCTCCGCTGACATTTTCTAAGCTTGGGCAGTTCGTAAATGCGCCAGTTGTATTGATAGCGCATGGCATATATAGCCCGGAAATGTTTTTTAATTTGCTGCTATTCATGCACATGGCGTATGCAAAAATGACGTTTGATAGGTCGTATTCTGTAGGTATTTCTTCAAATGTTGCTTTTGAAAGCAAGCCGCGCGCATTGATTGGCGTGTCCCACCTAGCGCGGTCGACTTCGCTCACATGGCAAGATGCGGACGTCATGTGATTTGCGAAGCTATCTCTGCCGCCGGTCAGCGTGTCGCCGCTCAATAGCTGCGCTTGGCCCTCTGGCGTGCTGCCGAGCGCGAGCCTGATGCCGTTGCCGATTGCTCCGGGGGTGTTTGCTGTGAATGTAAAGAAATAGCCTCCTGTTCCCAGCTCTGCTGGGACTGCTGCGGTTTCGGCGGTCACGTAAGGCTGCGCCGCGTTGATAACTTGCACATATTTTGCCGTTATTTCCGCATTTGTTGTCAGGCTTGACGTGTCGGGGACTAATATGGGCTTGTCTCCAATGGTGAAAAGGTGGGTTCCGCCTGCGCCGGGGTGGCTGCGTATCCATATCCAGCCTGTCGCTGCCGATTCTTCCATTTCGCGGACGTATTTTTCCTCAAAATACGCCCCCGAAAAAGTCACCTCGATAAGGTAGTTTTGAGCGGTTGCAAGAGAGCTTTCTTCGTAGGCTGCGCCAGCCGTGGAAGCGGTAACACGCGCACCCATGTAAAGGCTTGTATCAAATGCCGTGTTTGCCTGTGATGTGACTACTATAAAGCGGAGCGGACGGCCTGAGAGTTTTAGGTCGCTGAATGTGTATATTGCAGTTGCTCCTGCGGTCTGCACATTAGCATTGCTCGAAATGCCTATATGCACCCATTCGCCACTTGTATCTTTCTCAAAGATTGACAGGAACACCGCTGTACCTTTATACATTCTGTCATATGCGTTCGTCGTGCTGCGGCACGGTATTTCTATTCGTTCAACCCTGCCTTTTACGGGCTCTGTGATTTCAAAGCACCTAGCCGTCAAGTCCTGTGTGCCTGTTGTTGTACTATATTCGCCGTCCTCGTACAAGGCTTTATCAATGGCAATGTCGATATTTGCCTCTGCCACTAGAGCCTGCCCGGCTGCCGTTTCTGCCTTTACCTGCGCCGCGTATGCGTCAGCGTTTACCTCTTCGGCCACCTCTCTTGCCACTACGCGCACGGCTTCGTCAAGAGCTTCCTCGGCCATTTCGGCGGTTACTTTTCCTCGCACTATGGGCTCCACTACGGAAGCGACGCGCGCCTCAAGTGCGGCATGCGTCACAAGGTCGGTGGTGTCCATTTCGGCAAATGAGGTCTGCATTGTACCGATTGCGAGCGGCACGCGGATAATTTTCTGCACGGCTGCATTGTTTCCGGCTGCCGGAATGTAGTCGTACTTGTCCCCGGTGTTACCGTAGGCCAGCAGAACGCCGTTTGCGTATACGCCAACCTCCCTGTGGTACAGGTCGGCGGTAATTGTATCGGTTGCAAGTCGAGCGGTGACGGTGATAATGCCGCCCTGCTGCGTTACGGTCTCAATCGGGAGTCGTTTCGCCTCTGATACAAGCCCGGTAAACTTGGCAGGGGTTGCCCCCTCTACAAGCTCGCCGCTGCCCACGGCCACCGCCTCAAACGTCAGAGGGTTGCCGCCGTTCAAAATAATGCCGCTGATAAGCTCGGCTCCTGCGTCTGTTATGGTGATTTTCTGGTATAGTGCCATGTTTCCCTCCTGTGGTTAAATTGATGAATCTTTGTGCTTAGTTTCTACCGCTGCGCCCGCGTTAAATGTGCCGGGAACGGCATTGTCCTGCCATTGGTCAACGCGTGGGTATGCGGTGCGCTGGAATGACACCTGAAAGCCCACATTGAGCGGCAAGGTGCCGATGGTGTTTGCGTATATCTTTTCGAGCCATTGGCTCTTGCGCTTGACTATTTCAAGCATGCGCAGAATCTTGGCTTCTTTCTCCGCGCTCAACTCATTGGCCGCTTTCACCTCAATGCGGAAATAATGCGGGTTGCCGCCGTAGGTAAAAAACTCCTCTACGTTGGACTCTCCGAATACGGCCGTCACTACGTCCTGCACAGCCTGCACCGTGCCAAGGCGCATATACACTTGGTCGGATTGAAGCAGGAGCACGCGCTTCTGTTCGTCCGTGAATGCCTTGTCATACCACAGTACATTCAGCTCATCGGCCAGCGCGTCAAGCTCTGCTGTGTTGAGCAGGTCGAGCGCGTCAAAGGTGGAGAGCTTGCGTATCTCTTTCGCCAGCACCTGCAACGCCTCGCTCATCACCTTGGATATGGCGCAAGCGACTTTGTCTTGCCGCATGAAAAGCGGTAAAAGGTGTTCAAGCTGTATGTCCTCAAGCTTCATGTTTAAGCCTCCTGAATAATATGCGAGATATTTATGTTGCCGGAGAATCGGGCTATCTGGCTGTCAAGTATCGTGGTGCGGTCGGGCTTCACCACTTCCACCCAATGACACGCCGCGCGTATATTGGCCATGAGCTTCTGCGGGTCAATATCGCGTCCAATCTTGCCCTGCTGCCATGCGTTAAATTGGTCAATAATGCCACCCGCTCCCTCAATAGACTTGACCGCCGTTGACTCGTTTGCCTGTTCAACGTAGTAGGTCAGCTCTATGTCGTAGCTCACAGCCTCGGGAGCCTGAACCGTTACTTGGTCGTTAAAGCCACGTTTACCGCGTTCTGTACACGCCGCTGTTACCGCCTCCAGCGTGCCCGCTGTCGGGTCTGTGCCGCCCTTTTCGGTGATGTATATATCGGTGCGACCGGCCTGCTGGTTTGAGAGCACCATGACGCCCTCCACGTTCGCGCTCGCGGTGCGTGCTGCGTATTCGTATGAAAGCTCGCTACCAGCGGAAAAGCCAGCAGGCGCAAGCTTGATGCGCTCGCGGTATTTGTTGTCACCTGTGCCGTCGTCCCCGTTCTCTGGGTCGATAGCAAGCGGGTATGGCTCGCCCGCGCTGCCGCCGCTTGATTCGGTGGTGTTGACTACACCCGTGACATATGGAACCTTGTCAACGAATGACTGCACGGCACCCACGGGCACGCCGTTTGTTATCTCGCCGCCGATGGTGGCCGTGGCCTTTACCCCTGTCACCTCCAGCTCGCCAGCACGCACGCGCACTGTCTCATTGGTGGCAAAAAGCACCTTGTTATCGGCGGTCACGGTAGTTCCTGCCGGAATTGTTATGTCATTCGGGCGGGAGGTGGCCAGCATGAACTTTAACTCAAGCATGGCGGGCTGCGGTTGCAGGCGGGTGCAAAGGTATCGCGCACCGAATGCGTCAAGAACATAGCCGTCCGCGTCCTCCAAGAAACGCCTCTTGCATTGCTCATTGGTTGCCGACACAAAAACGGAAAGGAAATAAGCCAGAGCCTCTGTAATTATGCGGCGTTTGTCGCCCGGATAAAGCAATTCCCCGGTCGATTCCTCTATGGCTTCTATGGCCTGTGTAGCAAGCTTGGCTGTGTCTATTTCTGTGAAGTTTAATTTGCTCATTGTTCCCTCCTTAAATGTTTGCCGTGGTGATAAAGTTGCCGTCTGTGTCGCCGCTCTGTATTGCTATCTCGCCCGCGTCCGCGCGTGGCTCGTAGTTCTCAATAAGCCATATCACATTTGCCCTGTAAAACGGCTCAACGGTCGTGGCAGGCTTGTCGGTCAGGTCTGCACGAATGCCCCGCATCTGGTCAAGCGGAACTTCCCCTTGCGTCATCTGCAAGAGGTTCTTGACGCATGTATCAACATTGCCGTTCCAGTCACTCATGTTCTGTTACTCCTTTCTGACTATCTGCTTCATTTCGGTTATCTTGCTGTCGCCCCAGATTTCCTTTGCTGAAATCTTTGCCTCCTTGCTTGCGCCCACCTTGGCCGCCGATTTCTTGCCGCTTGAAGTGGTGGTTGTGCCGTCTCCTTTTTTGCGCATGATGACGTCCTCCACGAATGAAAGCGTTATATCTGCCCGGTATGGCGTTCCGTCGGGTGCAATATCAATGTTGGAGTAGTGCAGTTCCACGTCTTGCAAGAAATAGTAGCTTGAATCTATCGGTTTTGAGCCAAGGTAAAAGTGCGATTTCTTGCCCTCTGATGCACAGAGAGACTTGTGCACGGCCAGCGGGTCGAGCCCGTCGGCAAGCTTGTTCACCACTATGCGGATTGAGAACGATTTCTGCTTGTCTTCGCCCGAGTTGTTAATGGGGTTCTGTGCCTCGGTGGTCTCTTGCTGCTGCACGTCGCATTCTGCCTTGTAGGAGAATTGCCCGTCCCATGAGCCAGAAGAATCCTTTCTTTTGTTGCCCGGTAACATGAACAGGTGCGAGCCCCACATTGCCTGTGTAGGTGCACCTGCATTTCTTGTCGTTCCCGTTGCCATTTTTCAGCCTCCTTTTTACCGCTTTTCGCGCTTGCGGTCAAGCGTTTATTTTGGTGCGCTTGTGGCCGCTCCCATGTTGCCAATGTGTGTGTGATTCTTGAGCGATATTTCGCCCGCTTTCACGTCCTCCTTGGCGTTTATATTGGCCTCGGCGGTAATGTCCCCGGTCACGGTGATTTCACAGTCTATTTTTCGCTCCCAGTTGCCGTCCACGCGGGCGATTATCTGGCCGCCGTGTTCCTCGTCCTCGAAGAAATACACCTTGTCCCCGGCTTGCAGGTTGCCCATGTCTTTGCGCCAGTAGAACGGCACGATTAGCGGCTGAGTTACTATGTCGGGGTGCGTGGCCGGGATAACGGTAGCCGTCTCCCCGCTCATGGTCTGAACTGTGCCTTTCTGTACTTCCATATTGCCCTCCTTAATAGCTCAACGGTTCCCGGAGCCAGAGCCGGGAGCTCTTTTTCAGTAGGTCGTGCCGGATTCGGTAGACAAAGGCGTTCCCGTTCCAGCCGTTGCATTCCAGTTTCACCACAGAGCCAGCCGCAAGTTTTCGCTGCGTACTCATGACAAGCTCGGCACGCTTGCCTGACTTGTTAAGCTGCCGGAGCCGGGCGGCTGCTGCTGCATTAGCATCGGCCTGATTCTCCCATGCGGCTTGCACCGTCTCCCGGTGTACCTTGCCCGTTTTCACGCTCGCGTCTGACGCAGTTCCCATGTAAGTACCGTTTCTAAGCTCACAGGAGCCCCAAGAAGCGTGTTTATCATCGGTCACGGTAAAATCATCGTTTTTGCCCGGTGAAAGCGTTTTCGCGGCTTTTGCGGCCTCTATGTGCCGCTCTGAATACAAGTTCAGGATTTCGTTGTACACGGTGAACGATACGCCACGCTGTTTGCAGAGCTGGTGCAGAAATGCAAGGTCGCTTTGGCCTCGCTGCTGCACGTACTTAAAATGCGTGTCTGGTACGTCAAAAAAGCGCACCAGTAGCCCGTTGTCCTTGGCTATCTTCCCGGCAATCTGCCGCAAGTTCAGATTCTCAAATGAACGGCTTTTCGTGCTGTACGCGCTTTTCGGTGTGGAGTAAGCTTGCAGCTTGTACTTGCCATTCTCCGGCTTGAGCGTGTCAATGTAGAGCTTGCCGGAGTCCACCGCGCCGTCAGTAATGCGCACGGTGTCTCCCTGTGGGCTTGGTTTCCATTTCTCCCATTGCTTTTTTGTGTCGGAAAAGGTAATTGCAAGGCTGTCGGGCTCTCCCTCGGCGTGCATGTCGTAGTAGCATGAGGCCACGGCTATGCTTTCGGTCACGTCCTTTTCGTTGACGTACACCCGGAGCCCGCCTGTCTGCGCCTGCCCTGCGTCCTCGGTGAACGATAACGACAAGGCTGCACTTATTATGGTGCCGTCAGCGGCCACATGGCTTGCGGCCATATCCACCGCTGTGAGCATAAAGTGCGTGCTGCCCGCCTGTGTTCCATGTTGAACATTTTGTGATAGCATCTTGCGCCAGTCGCTTGTTTGCAGGTTGTCAAGCTCGGTTTTCGAGAGCGTGCAGCTTTTACCGCCTCCAACGTATATGCCGCCGCTCTGGCTTCTCATAGAGTCAAGCGTTTCAAAAACGGTGCGCGGGTTTGCCCCGGCCACCGCCTCCGCTGCAATGGTAACGTGGCATTCCGTGAGCTTGCGCCCGGTGACTTTCATCTTGCCGGTCTCTTCGTCGGCCTCAATTTTAACGCCGGATTTTAGGGTAAAGTCCATGACGGGCAGGAAAGTATTCTTGCCCGGTATGGCTCCGAACGGCTTGCCGTTCCATATCAGTTGAGTGCTCATATTATCGCCTCCACGGTGGCATTGCTTCTTTTAGGTCGGTTTCCTGAATCTCGGGCACGTTCAGCACCTCGCCGCCCTCGAATATCACGATATTGGCGCGGAGTGGATTTGCCTCGATAAGCTTCCACATGAGCGTTTCTTCCGTCCATATTTTGAACGCTATCCCCGCCCATGTGTCGCCTGCTGCTGCTGTGTAGGTGTTATACATAACGGCGAGCCTCCTTTTCTCTCAATGCTGCTTCTATCATGTCTACAAGGTCAGGCAAGCAAGCCCGGAGCTGCTTCAATATGTTGCCGCTGTCGGTCTTGTCGCCTGTCTGCAATACCGGGCTGAACGTGATGCCGCCCAGATTGTAGGTTGAATGACTTGCTTTCGGGACTGCCGTCATGCCCAGCATCTCGGCGGCGGTCATAAGGTAGCCTTGATTCTGTCGGCGGTATGCCGGGTCAAAGCTGATAACCGCCTCTGTGCCCGCTTCACCAGCTATGGACGCGCCATTGGTAAAGCCACCAGTGGCCAGCATGGGCAGTTTCGGAATATTCAGCTTGAAAGCCTTGCCGCCGATGCCCGGAATCCAGTCAGGGATTGTGAAGCCTATGCCGTTAATTGCCTCTATCGCCCCGTTCACAAGGCTAATAATGGCATTTATGGGCGATTTCAGGATTGCGGGCAGAGCTTCAAAGACGGTTGAAAAGCCTGACTTGATACCCTCCCAGAATCCAGAAAACACGCCGCCCAGCCATTCAACGGCGGTAAAGAAGAAGTTCTTCACGCCCTCCCATGCCGTTTTCAGATACTCGCATATCGTGTCCCAATTATTGTACAGTAGCCAGCCTATTGCTATTGCTGCGGCTATGGCGGCAACGACAAGGAATATCGGACTTGTAAGGACTGCCACGGCTGCATTAAGAGCCCACGTTGCTGCAACCTGCGCCCATGTGGCCACGGTAGACGCTACGGAAGCGATTTTAGCTCCTATCTGCGCGGCTTTTAATGCCGCCCATGCGCCCTTGCACACAAGCACAGCACCCTTGACGGCCAGCACGGCGGTTTTCAGCGCGCCGAATACGGTCGTTATTGAGCTTATTATGCCCGCCACGACAGCGAAACCTCGGAATATGCCGTAGGCAATGAGCAGGTTTTTACCCACTTCAAGGATTGCGTCCTTGTTTTTCATCACCCACACAAACACGTTCTTTACCTTTTCTACAACTTCGGCCATCTTGGCTTTTATTGCGTCAAAATCGAGCGTTGCGAACCATGCGGCTGCTGCATCTATCCAGCCGCTTGTCTTGGCTACAAGCTCCTCAAAAATTTTTTCTACATGCGGCAGGGCTTTTTCGGCAAGCTCTTTCACTACCGGGAGCAACTTACGCCCGATTTCAAGCATTGCCGTTGAGCCATAATTCTTCATTTTCTTCATCACGCCGTCCAGCGTGTCCATTTGCTTCTGATAGGCTTCATCGGCGGCTCCCGTTGCTTCATACATGGCTTTTGTTTTGTCGCGCACGCTGTCGGCCTGCGCCCCGGTTGCCGCAAGGAAGAATGAATATGCCTCGACGCTGCCGAACGCCGCCGCCATTTCGTTTTCATCTTTCATGGTCTTGCGGAGCGCAAGCAAGGACGCTTGCAAGCCCTTTTCGTCAATCATGGCCTGATATGAAGAATAGCCAAGCTGTTTAAGCTTGTCTTGCAATACGTCGGTCGGCTTGGAGAGCTGCGTAAGAATAGCCTTGAACTGCGTAGAAACAATATCGGCGTTGCCCAGCACGCCCGTGAGCGTTGCATAGTACCCGAATAGCTCTTCCTGCTGCACGTTCATGGACTCTGACAATGCGGTTACTTTCGGCAAGGCGTTTGCCATTTCGCTGAATGTGGTCTGCCCCAGCTTTACGGTGGTGAAAGCAAGGTCGTATGCCTTTTCTTGCGATTTCAGCGAAGTGTCGCCGTATGCCTTTGTCAAGGCGGTAGACAGGCGCAAAGCGTCGCTGGTGGTTGATAAGCCTGCCGCGCCTGCCTTTGCTGCCGCCTCTACGCCTTTAATTGCGTCCTCGGAGTCTCCAAGCGCGGAAACGTAGTCGTATGCACCTTGCGAAAGGTCGCTATATGCAACGCCAGTTCGCTTGGCCACCGCGATTATTTCGTCGCCCATTTCGTTCAGGCGTCCATTCACCTGCGCCGTTGTACCGTCAAGCAGGGTGCCGACGTTTGCCATGCTTTTTTCAAACTCTGCGGCGGCCTTTACGGCTTTTGTGCCAAGGGCGACGGCTACACCAGTAAAGGCGGCAGTAACTGCTACTGCCGACTTCACTGCTGCTTTTTCAAAAGAGGCGAATTTCTTGTTCAGCGTGGCCAATGATTTGCTCGACTTTTTCATTGCAATCTGGACTGACTTATCCATTTCGCCGCCAATGCGAATGATTGCCTCCATTATGCGCTGATTATTTGCCATGTCTGCCTCCTTTTCTGTGCTTTGAATATTGCTGTTTCTTTTGTGCTTCGGCGGCTTTCTTGTCGTCCTCTACCGCCTCTTGAAACTCTTCCCAAAATGCAGCAACGGTCATTTTGCGAAGTTCGGAGCGGGTCGCATGGAACCGCTCCGAGTATTGCCTTATTGCTCGCCGGAGTTGCTTTCCGCTTGCTCTCCGGGCGACCCCGTAAAAAAAGCGTAGCCAATCTGCGCTATCTGCCAGTTGTCTGCGCCGCGCACGCGTGTAAAGTCTTCGGCTGTCCAGTTTTTGTCGCGGTTAGCGGAAAGAATAGCCTGTACGCCCCACGCAAAGAGCAGAGCCATGTCATTCACCGGAACGGTCGGGTTAGAATTGTTTACCTTTCGGCGCGCTGCTGCGTCAAGGTATTCTTCATTCGTTACAGCGTTTACGTCGTAGGTTAACTCTTTGATTTCTTCATCGTCAATGAGAATCGGGGAGTTAAGAGTGATTTTTTCCATTGCTTTTTTGTCCTTTCTGGTATTGTCGTTTTTGGGGTGCGGCTCCCCTGCACTGCGGGGCAAGAGAGCCGCTATAATAGGCTTAAATCATCGCAGTGATTTCTTTGGTGAAGTTATTCCCGTTAACCTTGTAATTACCCTTTACAGGGTCAACGTGCAGCACCACCTTGCCGCCCACGGAAAGCTTGTAAGACAGCACGGTAAACGTGAGTTCTGTCTCCGCTGCTTCGCCATAGGTGGCCTCGATAGCGGGCACGGTCTTGGGAATTACCTCAAGATTGGCCTTTACGTGCTCGGCCTTGCTCGTATCTGCGCCGACTGACTGCTGCACAAGGTTGCAGGTCAGACGGTGGCGTTCAGGCGTAAGCATCTTGAGCACGTCGCCATTGATACCTTGCAGCGTCACAGATGCCTCCATGGCTTCCAGCTTGGAGAACACGGGCACCTCAATAGTGCCGCCTGCGGCCATAACCTCGACCGTGGCCGGGGTAATTTCAGGCAGGGTGACGGTGGCGTTTACTGCGGCCTGCTTGCCGTCAATGTAAATTGAGGAAGCGAGAACTGCGCCTTTCAGGTCTTTTACGTCCATAGTCTTTGACTCCTTTCTATGTTACTGCTCGGAAACGGTGAAATATGCGAACCCCGCATCAGTGTAGCCGACCGAAATCGTGGCACTCTTGAACTGCGGTACGTTCGTTTCGGTGGAGCTGAATGTGAAGTCGCCATTCACCATATCAGAAGTGCTGTTTTCGCTTGCAAGGAACTGAATTGCTGCACCCGGGAGCAGGTAGCCCATGGCCTCGAGAGCGTCAAGGTAATCCTGCTCTTCGTTCAGAATCTCGTCCTTTTTCTGCAAATTGAAAATGCCGTCAATGTCGTCACCGTGCACGCGCTGGAAGCGGTTAATCAGGTGATTGCGCATGAGGATATTCGTGTCGAAAATCAGAGCCGGGTCAGACGTTGCGCCGTAGGTGTACGCGCCAGTATGGCCGCCCCAGAGCACAATCTGCCCGTTGGACGGGCAAGCGGTGCGAATACCCTTTTCGTTCAGGGCATTGCCTCGCTGCTTGTCGTAGCCTGCATTCTTCACGCCCTCGCCGAAATACTGCTTCACGGCGGGGATTGCCTTATTGGAAGCCGTCTCGGCGGGAATGCCGTTGTGCTCGTTATCGGTGAGCATCTGACGCCACACAGACAGTGTGGACAGGTGGTACACCTTGCCGTCATTTGTCTGCACCATCGGCCAGCACGGGGTCTGATACGGGCTGGTGTAGCCCTTGGTCTGCTTCCAAGTGATAGCTGCCTCAATGGTGGTAGCCTCGGCAATCGGGATATCCGTGTAGGCATAACCCATCCAGTGCCCATTCATGGCCTGCGTGGCGGTCACAAGGGCGTTGTACACCTCGGGCATGTGGCTCCAGCCGGGAGCCGCAAGGTAGGTGGCTACCTGATTCTCGGTGTTGTACAGCAATTCCATTGCAGCAATGCCGGAATACTCGCCGCTGGCGGTCACGCTTCCAACGATTGCGGCGGCGTCAATCTTGCTTGCGTCTACCGTGCTGAATGTTGCGCTCGCCGTGCTGGTCTCGCCTGTCAGGTCGGTAACAATTACCTTGCCCGTGGTGTAGTCATAGTCCAGCGCGTAGTCTACACCCTCGGCCTTGTCGGCAATGGCAAAGGTGTCGAGAATGATTGAATCGCTGGTGAACTCTGCGCGGCCATTGGTAAAGGTCAGCGTCTGCGTAGCGGCCTGCGTTCCCTTGTGCACAGCGGGGTCAAGCACGTTGATAACGTACACCGGGGCTACGTTCCCCAGCGGGTTATTAAAGTGCACGTCCACCACCTCGCAAAGCGTGAACTTCTTCCAGTCTGCGGCATTGCCCACAGCCTGAACTGCCTGCTTGTAGTCGGTCAGCTTCACGGGCTTATTCACAAGCCCCTTGTCGGTATAACCGCGTACAAGGTGAACAGGCGCAGTGCCGAAATAAACGGGAACGCTGCCCGCCTGAATCGCGCTCTGCGCCTGCGTCTTTCCTACTTCGCCGTAGGTTCCATGTTTGTATCCTGCCATAGTTGTATCTCCTTAAATATCGAACTTTGGTTTGATTTTTTTGTAGTGAGTCACGGAGAAATCCACCGTACCGCGATAGTACGGATAAAAGCTGTTTTCCTCCACGTCAGGGAGCGAGTAGTTAGCCTCATTTGAGACTACTAGCCCGCCCGGTAGCTCGCTTTCGGCAAGCTTGGAAAGTATGCGCTCAATGAAGCAAGCAACGTCCTTGTAGCCCTCTGCGTCCACCTCGAACGCCTTTTCTGTCTGGCCGTCCTCGCGCGTGATAGCAATATGCTTTCCGGGGTTCCATACCTGCAACATGAGCTTAATCGGGGTTTCCGTCTTGCCTGTTGCAAAGTTAATTGAGCCCTCGCCGGAGCTGCTGACTATCACGCAGGGAGCTACGACCGGGCGAGAATCTTCCGTGCTTTCGTGCTCGGCTGCTGTCAGGGGGAACGTGGAGACGTACACCGCCGGGGATATAAGCTCGTACTCATACCCGGCATCTTCCACCCTCTTGAGCTTCACGGCTTTCTTGAACGTCAGCCCTTGGCAGACGGTCTTTTCCAGCCATTCGGCAAAGTTTGAAAGTACTTCGTTCGTTGTCATGTTTCCCTCCTTAGCTCATTCTTGAAAGCTGCACCACGGCCATGCCATAGTCAGTGCTGCTGTCCTGAATAATAAAGATTTCGCCGTCGATTGTCAGGCGGTCGCCAACGGTGAGAGCGGGCATGTCCTTTTCTGCTGCCTGCAAAGTGTAGCTTGACTGACTGACGGCCATTTCATCGGTGCCGCTGCTGCCTCCTGACTCGTACAATACGCAGTCAATGCGGCGGCCTGCAACGGTGCGAGTCTCCGCGAAGTCGTCCAGATTAAGGAACGTTTCGCGTATATCGCGCGCCATGTCGTCTTTTAAGCTCATGCTACACCCCCGGCTGCGTCAAAGGTTGGACTGTCGGCTTCTGCCTCTGCCTTTTCAAGCTCAATAATAAGCTCTTTCTTTGACAGTCGGGCATAGCCTTTCATGCCTCGCTCGCGGGCTACCTTGCGGAGCTCTTTAATGCTCATTTCTTCGAGCTTCGCTTCCTTTTCGGTCTCGGGTTCGGGCTCGGGTGCCGGAGCGGCTGCCGTTGTGGCAGGGGCTTGTACAGCCCCCACCACGTCGACAATACCACGCGCGACAAGCTCGCGGCCTTTTTCCTCGCTTACCTCAAAGGCTCCGCTGGAAAACGTCTTGGGTTCTACGAGCCCGTTTTTAACGTGCCCATAGGTGCCCATGATTCTTTTGACTCTTACAAGCATGTCGCTACCTCCTTACACAGTGCCGGTCACCTTGGCGGAAATCCAGCCGCCAATGAGCTCGGGAACCAGAAGCGGGCGGGAAGTCATGCGGATATCCAGCTCGTCCTTTTCTGCGTCGCCCATGTACTTAGGCACAACGGGCTTGTAGTAGGTGTGGAACTGCATGTCAAGCTGCTCCATCTGCACCACGGCGGCATACAGGGCGCGGCAGCACTTCTCGGCGATAAGCAGGGCGTTATCAGTCGGGAAGTAAGGCACAAGATTGCCGGTGGAATCGTGGTACTGCTCGCGGTACTCAATGATGTTGAGAATGCGACCGTCAACGTTCAGCATGCCATGCAGCACAGCGCCCTGTGCGTAAATCTGCGGAGCAAGCTGCCCGTATTCCATGCGGCGATTGTCAAGCATCTTGGCAATCTTTTCGTTGGCAAGCAGGGCGGCGGCGGCATTGGAGCCCAGCACAAGGTCAACGGCGCGCCCGCCGTTCTCGTCAAGCTGACGGCACATGGCTCGCAGGTCGGCGTAAACGTCGCCGCTCTTGTCCCACATTGTAGCGGGAGCGTAGGCGGTCGGGTTGCCATCGGTGGAGTCAATGAAAGATACCTCCTGCGGCTCGATATCTTCATCGTCACCGTTGGCGTCGGACTTCTCGTAAGTCAGGGTGTACTTGTTCTTCACAAGCAGGTCGGCGGCCATTACCTCCATACGACGCTTGATAGCATTGCGCATGTCGGTAATGTCTTCCATGGTGATTGCCACGGCGCGGTCACTCGGGCCTCGGTCGCTGTTAATCAGCTGCTCGCCGTAGCCACGCTGCATCATGTCAGCAATGGTCAGAATACGACGGGGAGCGATACGTCCAGCGCGAAGCACGGTCGTGCTGAACGTGCGGCGGGCGGAGTTCTTCCAGCCTTTCTTCACAAGCGGAGCCACTACGCGGCCATACTTATCCTTACGCTCAACCAGAATATCTTCGGTGTCGTAGATATCGGTGTTTGCGTTGGTGTAGAAATAACGGTCGAACAGGAACGTGGCGGCAGGGCGCACACGGTCAGTCATCGTTATCAGGGTCTGCGGGGTCTTTAAGTCCAGCGTTTCAACAAGATTCGGAAGTGCCATAATCTTTTATCCTTTCTTTTTGGGGTTTACTTGTTTTCGGGAGCTACGCGGTTAAGCGCGGCCATGATATCCTTGCGCACGCCATTATGTGCACGGTTGGTCTCATCTTCAATGTTCACGGCGGTAGTCGCCACATTGCTTGCGGGTGCCAACTCCTGCGCGCGGGTCTGCGCAAAGCTCTTCTGCGGGTCAATGGCGTTCATAGCGGCAAGGGCAAACTGTTCAGCCGTCATGGGCTGCTCGGTTTCGTTGCCGTACTTGGCCTTGTTCACAAGCCCCTTGTCGATAGCGTCGCCCCACTTTGCAGCGATAGCGTCGATGTCGGCAATGCGCTTGCGGTCTGCTGCGATTGCAGCATTCTGTGCTGCGGCTGCGTCTGTCTTGGAAATCATGTCCTCCACAGGTGCCGGATTGTTGTCGGTAGTACTCATGTGTTTTTCCTCCTTGTTTTGTGCCTTGGTGCCCTCCGCTACCTGCGGAGCTTCCTCGGCGGTTTGTATTCCTAGCGCAAGCGCATTGTGCGGCGCATGGAAATCTTTTGTCAGCAGGGTTTCCCCGCTGTACAGGTGCGTCTTGCCAGCGCAGGCCACCATCTTGAGCTTGGCGGCCTTGCCGTCAACGTAGCCCGTGGCGTAGCCCTCGGCGATTGCTTCCTCGCTGGTCATGTACTCCTCGCCATTGCCGGAGATGATAGCAAGGTGTTCCTCCTTGCTTTTCCCGGTAATGTTCGCGTAGGTGGCGGCTACGGCCTCGTTCATGACGGCAAGGGCTTTCTTGCGGCTCCTAAGCTCTGATATAGCATCGGAAATATCGTCCTCATTCATGTAGCCGAACACGTCAACAAAAGTTGACACGCCGTGCACCATGAGAACGCTGCCGGGGTACACCAGACGCTCGTCACCAGCGCAGAAAATAATGCTTGCTGCGCTTGCTGCAATGCCCTGAATAACGGTCTTAACCTTGCAATTCAAGGAGCGCAAGGCGTTATGAATAGCAATGCCCATATACAGGTCACCGCCGGGGCTGTTGATATTCACAGTCACCTCGCTCATGCCAGAGCATGCGGCAATGTCTTTGGCAAAATCGTCGCTGGTGTAATAGTTGCCTATGGCAACCTCCTCGAACCATTCCGTGCGGCGAATGTCAAGCAGTTCGCCGTTAAGGTCAATAGTCCCGGTTCCGTCGCCATTGTCGGCAATGTTCCAAAACTTATTCTGCATCTTCTGTCTGCTCATTGTCTGTGTTCTCCTCGTTAGTGTTTTCCTGCTGCTGCTTTACCTGCACGGCGGCGGCAAGCATGCCCTGCACGGTGGCCAGCTTGGCGGCCTCTGCCTGCGCCTCTGCAATGTTCTTCTCCCAGTCGCCACCATTCAGCTGGGTAGTGGCCTGCTTGTGGGTCAGCCAGCCATTTTCCGTCATGGTCTTCATGGCGTTGGCTTCCTTTACCGGGTCAAGGTGCGGCATTGCAGAGCCCGTCCACTCGTGCCCCAGCCATGCCATACGGCGGCGCGGGTCGGTGAAGAATCCGGGAGCCTTTACGCGCCCGGTGGCCACGGCCTCGGTCAGCCATTCGGTGTATACCTGCCCGCAGAAATCGGAAGCGAACCAGTCACGCGTCATGGCCACCATGCGCCAGAAGTCCTGCATAGCTGCACGGCTCGCGGAATAACTGCTGTTGTAGCTCTTCAAGAGCACGTCAGCGGGGATTTCCAGAGCTGCGCCGATGTACTTTGCAAGGCAACTGGTGAACGGGTCAAACTGCGTGCCCGGTCGCTTCGGGTCGTTGAAAGTGATTTTCTCATTCGGCAAGAGCTGGAAGATACCGCCGCCCGGCTCGGGTGCCAATGCGTCTAGGTCTCGTTCGATAGCTTCCTCTTCTTCCTCGCCGTCTACGCCTACCGCTGTGGGTGACGATGCCACCGGGCCGTCCGTTGCCTCGCTTGTAATGTACCCGCTGTAACAGGTTTCCAGCAGGGCGGCCATGGATTCGGCTTGAAGGTAGCGAGCAAGCTGCATTATGGACTCCATCACCGGGGTGATGAACGGCACGCCACGTAGCTGCTCGGGGCGTTCTGCGTCCATCAGGTGCAGGATATTCGGCATGCCTGTTACCTTGCCGTACTTCTCTATGCGCTCCCACTGCATCTGTGTACCCTCCATCGGGTAGTCGCTGGAAACGTAGTAGGCTACGATTGCCCCGGTGTTCTTGTCTACCTCCACGCCGTCATATACGCGGTTGCCGTTCTTGGCCTCCGCGTAGTTCAGTGCTCCGTTGTGGGTAAGTGAGCCCTCGGTGCTGATGCGGTCTGCTTCCAGTAGTTGCAGGCGCAGGGCGTACGGGTTGAACATGGTCGGCTTGCCCTGCCTGAAAAGACAGAATGCGTCACCGCTCATTTTCCACGATACAAGTGCGAGCTGCTGGAGCTCGTAAAAGTCATGCTGCCCGCGTATATCGGCGGCGGCTGGATTGGCTGCCCACAGCTCGAACTCCTTTTCTACGTTGCGTCCCCACTCGGCTGCTTCCTCCGGGGTGATGCCAAGGTCTTCATGGTCTACCTTAGTATGCAGGTGCAGCCCCTTGCCCACCACAGAGGTGCGCAGGGCTTTTATGGCGGACGTGGCCAGCGGTGCGCTCATGTACAGCGAGCGCGAGCGGCTACGCAGGGTCTTGGTGTGCTGCACAATGTCCCTGTGCGGGCTCATTGAGGTGGCACGGAAGCCCTGAAAGCTTTTGCGCGTATGGCTTGCAGCAAAGTCCCCGTACCCGTAGTTCTTCGCGGGTATCACCCCGGTAGCGGTCGGGAGCTTTTTTGCTTGTCTCTTATGTCGTCCCATGGTGTTTTCTCCTTAATAGGGGGGTACAAAGTTGATGTATTGGCGGCGGCTGCGACCTGTCAGGTCTGCTTTAAGCTCGGCAATCTCTTGCTCTAGCTGTTTCTTCCATGCACGGAGCTCGCCCAGTGACATGTTGTAGGCTGCGGCGTTACGCGTTCCCACGCCATAGCTCTGCTTCTTTCCGCTTGCAATGTCGCGCATGGCTTGCGCCGCTAAGTCGCGGTCTTTCTTTAGCTCTTCAAGCTTTTTATGCTTCTCATTACGCGTCATGTAAACACCTCCCTTTGATTAGTTTACATTTTCCGACATTTTACGCCACGCGTCAAGCATTTTAATTAAGATTTCCTGATTTTTTCGACATAAAAAAGCCCCTTGTATTAAGGGGCTTTTAGTCAAACATGCCTGAAATCTTGTTTTTCTTGCGGGGTGCGGGCGGTTTCGCTGCTTTTTTCTTCACTTTTGGCTCACCTTTAAGGGCTTTCGATATGCTCTCAAAGTCGGGATTCAGCACTTTCATGGCCGCGCGGGCATAGTTGCGGCAATCCAGCGGCTCGTTTCTTTCGTGGCCGGGTAGCTTCTCCCACTTGATGACATTGCCCTTGGTCACTTCCACCTCTGAAAGCAAGCCCGTGTACCAGCGCAGGTCATAGCCGCGCCCCTCGTCGTCGGGCGTGTGCATGTAGTTGGCTCCCGGTTCTTTCACCGCTGCACTCGCCATGATTGCGGCCTTGCCAGCGTTTACACCGATAGTATAAAGCCAGTACGGGCGGCGTTTGTCTTGGTCAATAGCTTGCTTTGTGGGCGGGTTAATAAAGGGTTTCCCCATCTTGCCGTCACCCTTAATGGCAAATACGTTCATGCTCTGCCGGGCGGCGGTGCGCTTTGCAATTTCATTGGTGTAGTTACCGTCGCCGGAGTCAACAAAGGTAAGGGAGACGCGCAAACCGCGCCCGTTCTGGAAGCGGTACACACGGGAAATGATGCTGTCAAGCTGCTGCCATGTAGCATCTTCATCGGGTGCGCCTTGTATGTACCCGGTCTTAATGCCCCATGACTCGCCAAAACGCCCCCAGCCGACTACCTCATATTGCATGTAGGTATGTTGGCAGTCCACGCCACAGGTGAGCACAAGCGGCGCGGTAAAGCTGCCAGCCTCGCCCGGTAGGTCTGCGTCCTCCGGGTACTTCTCGGCACGCTGCATCATTTCGTCCTCGTCGGCGTTCAGGTTGCGCATTTCCCACAGCTCGCCAAGCGTGGTGTTTTTGAACACCTGCAACCTTTCCGGGTCGCTCTTGCATTCGCAGAACTGCTTGCATATTCCCTCCCATGAGCTCCACGGGGAGACAAAGCCATTCAGCCAAAATGAACGCGCCCGGTTATTCTCCAGAGCTTCCGGGTTGTCAGCTTCCCACCGTGACGGCTGCCGCTTGGCGGTCTTTTCGTCCACCAGATTGCCGCAACCGGGGCAACGCCAGCCAAGCACATTGACGCTCCACGTCATGCGGCTTGCTACCTTGTGCGCCTTGCTGGTGAACTTAATATCATCGAACTTGATTTCATGGTATTCTCCACAGTGCGGGCAGAGCGTTTTCCAGCGTTCCATTGTGCCACGATAGAACAGGAACTCTATCTGTGACGCGCCCTTGATTGTAGGTGTACTTACGGCAATGCGCTTGCGGTTGAAGAATGTAGTCTGTCGCTTTTTGGCCAGCTCCCACGGGTCACCGTCTCGCCCGGCACTCAATGCCCAGCGGTCGAGCTCGTCGCCTACAATGTAGCGGCAGGGCTTGGAAGAAAGGCCGCTTGCGCTGTTTGAGCCCACCATTGACACCATGCCGCCGGGAAAGCTCTTCATGAGCTGTGTCGCGCTTGCTGTGCGCCCGGTCATCTTTGTGTCGCGCACCTTGTCGCGCAAGCGTGGTGTGCTGCGCAGATTCGGTTCAAGACGCAGTTTTGAGAACTCCTTGGCCGCGTCTACGGTCGGGTGAATGTAGAGTATGGTGCCGGGGTCTTGGTCAATAATGTAGTTGATGCAGTTTAGCTCCAGCTCGGACTTGCCGACCTGTGACGGGCTCACCACGGTTATTTCTTCCACGGCGGGGTCAGTCCATGCACGCATTGGCTCGCGCATGTACGGTGTGCGGCTTGTGCGCCATTGCCCGGCCTCTGCTGACAAGCCGCCGTCGAGCTTCCTGTACTTGTCCGCCCATTCGTCTACGGTCAAGTCTTCCGGCGGGTTCCAGAGCTGCAAGCTGTTTTCGTAGCGCGCGCCCACACGTTTCTTTTCACTCCCTGCCATTATTCGTCGTCCTCCTCGTCGGTCATGTCGGCATTAATGTCGCCGTCCTCTTCCACCATAGCTCGGAACTTGTCGGGGTCATATTTGTGCGTTGTCATTTCAAGCATGGCGTCACATATTGCCGCACGCAGTACGGCTTCCATCTCGCTTTCGGTCTTGCATATTATGAGGTCTGACACGATACGGCTCGGGATTGCAAGCATTGTTGCTTTCGTGTCAAGTATCATAGTATTCAGGCACTCTTCCACGTGGCGCGCTTCGTGTATTTCTCCTTTGCGCTTTCGGAGCTCAATTCTTAATAGTTCCGCCTTGCGCTCCTTGTAGTCTGCCTCGGCGGTCACGGCGCGCATCTTTTCGCCCTTTTCGTCCTGCTTGTTTAGAAGATGTTTAGCAAGCGCACCGAAGCTCTTGAAAGCGTGGTATCTCTGCCCCCACTGCGTTTCCTCTGAAACTAGCGCACCCTCTGAACGCCACCGCTGAATCTGTCGCTGTGATACCTTGAAATAGTCCGCCAGCCATTCCTTGCGGACATAACCGGCGGCGCGTTCTTCATCTTGCATTTTCTCGTCTCGTGTCATCTCGTCAACTCCTTTTGTTAATAGCTTTTAGGCCGCTTTTTCGCGCGCGCGCGCCCGTGCGCGTTGGGGGGCGACACCATTTCCGAAAAAAAATTTCAAAAATGCGCCTATATCGGGGTCGAGCCGCG
>JAEIGA010000876.1_pt1 | contig 44681 bp, 35 predicted proteins | sample 9270691 | NCBI WGS metagenome assembly JAEIGA01 (sample SAMN17057246, study PRJNA624740) | gut metagenome | biome: biome; isolation source: fecal sample | host: Bos grunniens | place: China: Xizang | collected 2019
ACCGGAAACAATCAACTACCGTACCTATAAGCCCGAGCGTGACGGATTGTTCTGTGAGCGCATCTTCGGTCCGGTAAAGGATTATGAGTGTCATTGCGGTAAGTACAAACGTATCCGTTATAAGGGTATCGTTTGTGACCGTTGTGGTGTAATGGTTACAGAAAAGAAGGTACGTCGTGAACGTATGGGACACATCCAGCTTGTTGTTCCTGTAGCGCATATCTGGTATTTCCGTTCATTGCCTAACAAGATAGGTTATTTGCTCGGTCTTCCTACAAAGAGCCTTGATGCAGTAATCTACTACGAGAAATATATCGTTATACAGCCCGGTGTGATGGCTCGCAAGGATGACGAGACACGTCAGGATATTCCGGGTAAGGAGAATGTACTCGACGGTGTTGAAAAGTATCAGCTTCTCAGCGAGGATGAGTATATCACAATCATGGATAACCTGCCACAAGGCAATGAGTACCTTGACGACAATGATCCTAACAAGTTCATTGCAAAGATGGGTGCCGAGGCTATTCAGGATCTTTTGGCACGTATCGACCTCGACTCACTTTCTTACGAGTTGCGTAACCGTGCAAACACAGACATGTCACAGCAACGTAAGAACGAGGCTTTGAAGCGTCTTCAGGTTGTTGAGTCGTTCCGTTCTTCAATGGCGGCATCAAACGGCAATAACCGTCCTGAATGGATGATTATGACAGTTATCCCTGTTACTCCTCCTGAACTTCGTCCTTTGGTTCCGCTTGATGGCGGACGTTTCGCAACATCTGATCTTAACGACCTATATCGTCGTGTTATCATACGTAACAACCGATTGAAGAAGCTTATCGAAATCAAGGCTCCTGAGGTTATCTTGCGTAACGAGAAGCGTATGTTGCAGGAAGCTGTCGATTCATTGTTCGACAACTCACGTAAGGCAAGCGCACTCAAGTCTGATGCAAACCGTCCTCTTAAGTCACTTTCAGACAGCCTTAAGGGTAAGCAGGGACGTTTCCGTCAAAACCTTCTCGGTAAGCGTGTTGACTACTCAGCACGTTCGGTAATCGTCGTTGGTCCTGAGTTGAAGATGGGCGAGTGCGGTATTCCTAAATTGATGGCTGCCGAGTTGTACAAGCCATTCATCATCCGCAAGCTTATAGAGCGTGGTATCGTAAAGACTGTTAAGTCTGCGAAGAAGATTGTTGATCGCCGCGAGCCAATCATTTGGGATATCCTTGAGCATGTAATGAAGGGTCACCCTGTATTGCTTAACCGTGCGCCGACACTTCACCGTCTCGGTATCCAGGCGTTCCAGCCTAAGATGATCGAGGGTAAGGCAATCCAGTTGCACCCACTTGCATGTACAGCGTTCAACGCCGACTTCGACGGTGACCAGATGGCTGTTCACTTGCCATTGAGCAACGAGGCTATACTTGAGGCACAGATGCTCATGTTGCAGTCACACAACATCTTGAACCCATCAAACGGTGCTCCTATCGCAGTTCCTTCACAGGATATGGTTCTTGGTCTTTACTATATCACCAAGCTACGTGAGGGTGCTAAGGGATCAGGTATGACATTCTACGGTCCCGAAGAGGCTCTTATCGCTTACAACCAGGGTCGTGTGGCTATACATGCACCTGTAAAGGTTATGGTTGAGGACCGTGACGAGAATGGCGAATATATCAATGTTTTGCGTGAAACATCTGTTGGACGTATCATCGTTAACCAGATTGTTCCTCGTGAAATGGGATTCATCAATACAATTATATCTAAGAAATCTCTTCGTGATATCATTACAGAGGTTATCAAGCGTGTGGGTGTTGCTCGCTCTGCTGAGTTCCTCGACGGTATCAAGAACCTCGGTTACCAGATGGCGTTCAAGGGTGGTTTGTCATTCAACCTCGACGACGTTATCATTCCAAAGGAGAAAGAGGAATTGGTACGTAAGGGTAACGAAAAGGTTGAAGAGATTCTTGCAGAATATAACCTCGGTCTTATTACCGATAAGGAGCGTTATAACAAGGTTGTCGATGAGTGGACACACGTTAATGCCGACCTTGCAAACGTACTTATGAAGACTATTTCTGCCGACGATCAGGGCTTCAACTCAGTATATATGATGCTTGATTCAGGTGCCCGTGGTTCTAAAGACCAGATTCGTCAGCTGTCAGGTATGCGTGGTCTTATGGCTAAGCCTCAGAAGGCAGGTTCAGAGGGCGCACAGATTATCGAGAACCCTATTCTTTCGAACTTTAAGGAGGGACTTTCAGTGCTTGAGTACTTTATCTCTTCTCACGGTGCTCGTAAGGGTCTTGCCGATACCGCTCTTAAGACAGCCGATGCCGGTTATCTTACACGTCGTCTTGTTGACGTTTCACACGACGTTATCATCAACGAGGAGGACTGTGGTACATTGCGTGGTCTTGTATGTACAGCACTCAAGAATGGAGACGAGGTGGTTGCTACACTCGGTGAGCGTATCATGGGTCGCGTATCAGTACACGATGTTGTGCATCCTACAACAGGCAAGATACTTGTTCACTCTGGTGAACTTATTTCAGAGGCAATTGCCGATGAGATTGAGAAATCACCTATTGAAAGTGTTGAAATACGTTCAGTTCTCACATGTGAGTCTAAGCATGGTGTTTGTGCCAAGTGTTACGGACGCAACCTTGCTACAAGCCGTATGGTTGAGAAGGGTGAGGCTGTCGGCGTAATTGCAGCTCAGTCAATTGGTGAGCCGGGTACACAGCTTACACTTCGTACTTTCCACGCCGGTGGTACTGCTGCCAATATCGCAGCTGATGCAACAATCAGAGCAAAGCACGCTTCTAAACTCAAATTTGAGGAGTTGCGTACTGTCGATACCATTGAGCCCGATGGTACACCTGTCAAGATTGTAGTAAGCCGCTTGAGCGAAGTTCGTTTCGTAGATGTTAATACAGGTATTGTATTGTCGTCACACAATATACCTTATGGTTCTAAACTTTACGCTTCAGAGGATGAATTGGTAGAGAAGGGCAAAGTAATTGCTGCTTGGGACCCATTCAACGCTGTTATCGTTACTGAAGTTGCCGGTAAGGTTGAATTTGAATCAGTTCTTGAGAATATTACATATAAGGTTGAAACTGACGAAAGTACAGGTTTGCACGAAATTGTAATCATAGAGTCTAAGGATAAGAACAAGATACCTACTGTACACATCAACGATGAGAACGGCAACTCTCTCCACAACTATAACTTGCCTGTAGGCGGTCACGTTGTAGTAGAGGATGGCGATGTTCTCAAAGCCGGTGACATTATTGTTAAGATCCCTCGCGTATTTGGTAATGCAGGTGATATCACCGGTGGTCTTCCACGTGTAACTGAGTTGTTCGAGGCTCGTAATCCATCTAACCCTGCAGTCGTTTCTGAAATCGACGGAGAGGTAACTATGGGTAAGGTAAAACGTGGTAACCGTGAGATTGTTGTAACTTCAAAGGTTGGTGATGTCAAGAAATATCTTGTTGCGTTGTCAAAACAGATTCTTGTTCAGGATGGTGACTATGTACGTGCAGGAACTCCATTGTCAGATGGTGCTGTAACACCTTCGGACATCCTTGCAATCAAGGGACCTACCGCAGTTCAGGAATATATCGTTAACGAGGCTCAGGACGTTTACCGTTCACAGGGTGTGAAGATCAATGACAAGCACTTTGAGATTATCGTACGTCAGATGATGCGTAAGGTACAGATCAATGAACCGGGTGATACACGTTTCCTTGAGCAACAGATTGTTGACAAGTTGCAGTTCCAGGAGGAGAACGACCGTATCTGGGGTAAGAAGGTTGTTGTTGATGCAGGTGATTCAGAGAACCTGAAAGCCGGTCAGATTATCACAACACGTAAGTTGCGTGATGAGAACAGTACCCTCAAGCGTCGTGACCTCAAGCCTGTTGTTGCACGTGATGCACAACCTGCAACATCAACACAGGTTCTACAGGGTATCACACGCGCGGCACTTCAGACACAGAGCTTCATGTCTGCTGCTTCGTTCCAGGAGACAACAAAGGTTCTCAACGAGGCTGCAATCAATATGAAGAGCGATTACTTGCTCGGTATGAAGGAGAACGTTATTTGCGGTCACTTGATTCCTGCCGGAACCGGTCAGCGTGAGTTCAATAGAATTATCGTTGGTTCACAGGAAGATTATGAAAGAGTTCAGGCCAGCAAACGTACGGTTCTAGACTTCTCTGATACCGAAGAATGAAAAGTACAATAAATAGTAAAAACGGACGCACAAAAGTGCGTTCGTTTTTATTATATCCGATATTCATGTAAAATAGTTTGAATTTTTGAATTTTTAGTCCTATTTTTGTGTGTCATAACACACAAAAATAGGACAATTTGATATGAGCAAACCTATGCAAATTGACGTAGAAGCGATTCTTGCGTCAAAAGCCGGAAAAAAAGCACGTTTTGTTCCACGTTTCTTGATTTCATATCTCAAGAAAATCATTCATCAGGATGAAGTGAACGGCTTTTTAAGATTACATGGTGATAAGATGGATTATGAATTTGTCGATGCATTCATGAAATTTTTCAAGAACTCTTTCGAAGTTTGTGGTTTAGAGAATCTTCCCAAAGACGGCCGTCGTCTTACCTTTGTCAGCAATCATCCTCTTGGAGCTCAGGATGGTCTCGGACTTGCTTATATTCTCGCTCCTCAGTATGAAGGTAAGATAAAGTTCCTTGTAAACGACCTTTTGATGTATCTGCCACAACTGTCTTCGTTCTGGATTCCTGTGAACAAAACCGGTTCTCAGGCACGTAGTTTTCCTCAACAGGTAAATGCCGCCTTTGAGAGCGATAATAATATTGTGATGTTCCCGGCTGGCCTCTGTTCCCGTAAGACGAAAGGAGTTGTCAAAGATTTGGAATGGAAAAAGACATTTATCGTCAAGAGTGTAAATACGCAACGTGATATTATTCCTGTTCATTTTGAGGGGGAGAACTCAAAGTTCTTTTACCGTTTGGCAAACATAAACAAAATGCTTGGCATAAAGTTCAATATTGCCATGCTCTACTTGGCCGACGAGATGTTTAAGAATACGAACAAGAGATTCAAAGTGACATTTGGTAAGCCGATTCCTTGGCAGACATTTGATAAATCAAAGAGTCCGTCAGAGTGGGCGCAACATGTTAAAGAACTCGTTTACACATTGTAATAATTTAGTACTATGGAAGATATTATAGCTCCTGTTCCTAAAGAGCTGCTCAAAGCGGAACTTACAGTGGATAAGCGTTTGCGTTTTACCCGTCGAAGCGATAATGAAATCTATGTAGTGACGGCGCACGAGGCACCCAATGTGATGCGTGAGATTGGTCGTCTGCGCGAGATAGCCTTTCGTGCAGCAGGTGGTGGAACGGGTAAGGATGTCGATATCGACGAGTACGATACTATGGAGGTGCCATATAAGCAACTCATTGTATGGAATCCCGAAAATTATGACATAATCGGTGGATATCGTTTCATTTATGGCAGCGACATGCGTTATGATGAAAATGGTATGCCTATGATAGCAACAGCTCATGGGATGTTTCGTTTTTCCGATAAATTCATGAAAGATTATCTTCCATATACCGTCGAGCTCGGTCGTGCATTTGTCGCTCTCGAATATCAATCTACCCGTATGGGTTCAAAGAGTCTCTTTGCCCTTGATAATCTATGGGATGGCCTTGGTGCATTGGCTGTTGTGTTGCCCGGCATGAAATACTATTTCGGCAAGGTAACAATGTATCCCTCATATCCGGTTGATGCACGCAATGTAATACTCTATTTCCTGCGCGAGCAGTTCCCCGACAAGGATAAGCTTGTGGAGCCTATAGAACCATTGGTACCAGGTGGCGATGAGACTGCATTCAAATCACTCTTCTGCTACGACAACTATAAGGATAACTATTATGCGCTAAAGCAGGAGGTGCAGAAAAGCGGAGTTACTATTCCGCCGATGGTAAGTGCCTATATGGGGCTTTCTGCAACAATGAGAATATTCGGTACAGCCATAAATTATGGTTTCGGCAATGTAGAGGAGACAGGATTGCTGATAGCTGTCGATGAGTTGCTCGAAGAGAAGCGCAAGCGATACATCGAATCATTCATCAATTCCAACCCCGATGCAGTCAAGTAACTATTCGATGCGTCAGACAGGTTGTTTTACATATAATAAGGGAAAAAAGATTAATTGATAACCAAAGACTCCGGGAACAATTACGTCTGTCCGGAGTTTTTTAATTTATAGTATTTATGAAAGTGGAAATAATAAACAAATCAAAACACCAGTTGCCGGCTTATGCAACAAACCTCTCTGCCGGTATGGATTTAAGAGCAAATATTGATGAGCCAATAGTGCTTGAGCCCCTTCAGCGTGTTCTTGTTCCGACAGGGCTTTTTATGGCTCTGCCTGAGGGATATGAGGCACAGGTGCGTCCACGCAGTGGTTTGGCTATAAAAAAAGGTATAACAGTGCTCAATTCTCCAGGAACGGTAGATGCCGATTATCGCGGTGAGGTTTGTGTTATTCTTGTCAACTTGTCAAATGAGCCTTTTACCATCACTGATGGCGAACGTATCGCACAAATGGTGATTGCTCGTTATGAGCAGGTCGAGTGGTGTGAGGTCGAAGTACTTGGTGAGACAGAACGCGGTGCCGGAGGCTTTGGCCATACAGGTGTTTGATTTATAAATGCAAGGTTGGCAGACTGTATGTCACGTTTGAAGGCTTTTGTAATATCGTTGTTGCTGTTGTTTTCATATTCTGCAATAGCACAGGACCGCTGCTCAGTCGTTGACTCCGTAGCAAGGGCGCGTGCTGTTGAATATTATTACCTTCAGGCGCGTTCATATATAGAGCAGGACAGTCTTGACTGCTGTTTTGAGTTGCTTGAACATTGTCGTGCTCTTGATTCGGCATCCTTGACGGTAATGTACGACTTGTCATCGTTCTATGCTTTCTTGAACAGGGATAGCATTGCACATGATATGCTCATACGTATTGTTGAGGCCGACCCCTCAAATATATATTACAGTAAAGCCCTTGTTAACTATTACCTGAAAGTCGGTGATAACGATGCTGCGATAAAGGTCTATGAAAAGATGCTCGACAGCACCACATCAAAGAACGATATATGCATGTATCTCTTTACGCTTTATTCCGAGACAGGCCGTTACGACAAAGCAATCGAGATGCTTGATATGATAGAGAAACTCGAAGGCTCTAACGATGAAATTCTAATAAATAAGATTCGTCTTTATCTGGCTCTTGGTGATAGCACGAAGGCTGTTGATGTGGTGTATGACATGATAAAGGAATCTCCGGACGATATACGCTGTCAGACTATTTTGGGTAATACCTATACGATTCTTGGTGACAGGGCTAAAGCTTTGGAGGCCTATAATAAGGTGCTTGCTGTCAAACCTGATGATATTTATGTCTTAACCTCATTGGCGGAATTCTATGTAAACGAGAATGATGATTCATTGTATTGTGATATTATAGAACGTCTTTTGAAGAACGAGGGATTTGATTCCCAATCACGTATAAATACTCTTGTAAAATATATTGAGTATACATATCCTAAAGATAGTGTCCGTGTTACGGATTTTATGCGTGAAATGTATAGCCTTCCTTTTGATGAGCTTGAAATAGCCAATGTGTACAGCCGTTATCTCGCATTTATAAAATCATCTCCCGATACCATCGTTCCTGTTCTTGAAAAGATACTCTCTTTAGAGCCTGATAACTTTACGGTAATAGTACAACTGTTGGAATATGCAATAGAGAGTAATGATATAGAAGCTGTATTCAAGTATGCCGATAACGCTTGGTTATATTCTCCCGACAGATTGGAAATATGTTACTATAAAGGATTGGCTTCTTATCTGCTTGGACGTAAAGAGGAGAGTCTGGAGATTTATAAGGAAGGTCTCGAGAAACGTGCTGATGACACATCGCCGGAACTTGTTTCAACCGTATATGCGCTCTTGGGTGATACCTATCATGAATTGGACCTGATGGATAGTTGTATGCAGGCATATGACTCTGCGCTTGTTTATGACAGTAATAATATTGGTGTGCTTAACAACTATGCTTATTTCCTGGCACTTGCCGGTAAAGATTTGAATCGTGCGCTTGAGATGAGCCAAAAGACTGTTTTGGCAGAACCGGAGAATATAACATGTATCGATACATATGCATGGGTATTGTTTAAACTTGGACGTTACGAAGAGGCAAAAGCTTATGCCGATAAACTTATCTCCATAGGTGATGAGTTCTCTTCCGAGGTATATAATCATTGCGGAGATATATATGCAAAGTGTGGTGACATAGAACAGGCCGTCAGTTTTTGGATAAAGGCCTGGGACGCGGGCGATGACTCAAAGATTCTTTCTAAAAAGATTAAAAAACGGAAATATTATAATGATGCGAAGCGTAAATAACAGAATTCTTGTGCTTCTTATATCTATACCACTTCTTCTGGTTGGATGTAAGACAAGAAAAAGTACAGTAGATACCAGAACTGTTGATATGGAGAGTATTGCTCTTTTTTCTACTTCTCCTTCGGTGGTTTTGCCACGTACATCTTTGTCGGGTAATTTGAAAGTATCTGTAAATGTTGATAACAAACCCTTTTCTGCAAAAGGAACAATGCGGATAAAGGAGGGTGCAGGAGTGCAGATAGGTGTGACTGCACTTGGTCTCATAGAGATTGCTTGCCTGGAATTTCTACCGGAGAACATGCGTCTGATATACAAGATAGGCAAAGAATATGCCGAAGTACCATATTCCGATGTCTCTTTTTTGCAAAAGTCAGGTCTTGGTTACGATGTGCTCGAGGCTGTGTTGCTGAATAAGGTGTTTTCACCGGACGGTCGTCCTGTTTTACAAGCCATGAGAGATATGAACTATTCCGATGAAGGCAACTGCATTACAGCTACTACAGCAGAAACAAATGGAATCGTTTATAAATTTTATATAGACAAGTCCAGTGGCGAACTTGTACAGAGTGAAGGAACTCATGCCGGTGGTGGCAAAGTTATATGCCGTTATTCCGATTTCTATGTTGTAGATGGTACAACATTCCCTCATACCATTTTATTGACTATTGATGGTGTTGGCAGTGCAGTATCTTTACAATTCATATTGGACCGTATTGATCCCCGTGATTTTATATTTAAACCTCGTAGTATCTCCTCGTCATATGGTAAGTTGAATGCCGAGCAGATGCTAAAATCGTTGGGCAATATGTGATTATGGTTTATACGACACAAATACAACAGCTTAAATGAACACACGAACGATAAAATTCATCATAACTCTTTTTGTCATTCTCTTTTCTTTTTCAACAATTTCGGCACAGAGCGCGTCGATAAAGAAGATGCGCGAACAAGCGGGCACATTGCGTAAGGAGATAACAGAAAAAGAGAAGATTCTGCTCTCTTCACAGAAGGATGTAAAAAGCAGGCTCAACAACCTCGATATCATAAATGCACAGATAAAAGAGGTGAAAAAACTCATTTCTCTTTTGCAGAACGAGGTGAAAGTTGTCGAAGAGGAGATTGGTACATATACAATTGAGATAGAGCGTCAGGAAAAACTTATTGAGCAGTCACGTTTGGAATATGCCGAAGCACTACGTCGTGCGCGCAAATACAGTAATTTTCATAGTAAACTGACATTTATCTTCTCTGCCGACGATTTCAATACAATGATGCGTCGCTATCGATATACCGGTGAGTTTATGAATGCACACAAAGCTCTTGCCGAGAGATTGAAATTTCAGATAGCATCCCTCGAAGTGAAACGCTCAAAACTTCAGGCTACATATTTGTTGAAGAAACAGTCATTGATGGAGCAAGATGTAGAGCGTGTCAAATTGCAGTCACTTGAAAAGGAACAGCGTAAGATTGTTGAGTCGTTAAGGAGAGAGTCTAAGCAGGTAGAACGTGAACTTAAAAAGAAACGTGCCGATTTGCAACAATTGAACAAGAGTATTGACCGTGAGATAGAACGTGTTTTGGCAGAAGAGAGAGCTGCAAAGAAAAAACAGGAATCCGCTGCAAAGGGCAGCGGAGGTTCTGCTTCCAAAAACACAAGTGGCTATAAAGCCGATGCCGGCGTCGATGCTATGTCTGGTTCATTCCTTAATAATAAAAAGAAGCTCCCTATGCCAATAACAGGCCCATATCTCGTTGTAGAAGGTTATGGTGTCAAGAATGCTGTTTCGGGTAAAGGTAATGTACCTATAAACACAGGAGGTATTACCATTGAAGGCAGCAAGGGTGCACAGGCACGTTGTATCTTCGATGGCAAGGTTACAGCTGTTCTCGATACAGGAAACTATACATTCGTCCTTGTGCGTCATGGCAAGTATATATCGGTTTATTGCAATCTCGACAATGTTCGCGTTTCTGGTGGCGAAGAAATAAAGGCCGGAGATATCATTGGCGATATCGCCGTTGATGCCAAGGAAGGTAATCCCCGTATGCTGTTCCAACTACGACAGGAGAAAACCAAACTCAACCCTGCCGAGTGGCTGAAGATGTAAAACACTATGAAGACTTGTTGCAGGTGTGGCATTATCATGTTGCTGATGATGCCATACAGAACGTAGGATACCATCAGGCTTTCCGTTGGGCAAAGGAGTTGCACGGCAATGGCGACAACACAAGAACAAAACTGATTGCCGATTGTTATCGTTATGGATATGGTGTCAGACGTGATAGAAAACGAGCAAGAGAACTGTATCACCAGGCTGCCGAAAATGGAAACGACGAGGCAAGAAAAATCCTTGAGAAATGGTAGTCACACTAATATAAGCAACAACCCCTGAAGTACTTTCAGGGGTTGTTGCTTATATTAGAAGCCTGACGGCTTGAACTGTAATCCTACTGTCTCGGCAAGGCCGAAGAGCAGGTTCATGTTGTGTACCGCCTGTCCGCTTGCTCCCTTCAGCATATTGTCTATCACCGATGTGATAAGTAGCTTGTTGCCATGCTTCTCGAGGTGCAAAAGGCATTTGTTGGTGTTCAGCACCTGCTTCAGGTCGAGAGGTTTTGTCACCACGTGTGTGAACGAATCGCGTTCGTAATATTTCTCGTACATGTTGTATATGGTGGCAATGTCGAGGTCGCACTTTACAACTAATGTGGCGAATACTCCACGTGGAAAATCACCGCGATAGGGGATAAAGTCGATTGAACCGTCATAGTCGGGCTGCAACTGTTTGATGCACTGCATTATCTCGGGGATATGCTGGTGCTGGAAAGGACGGTATATCGAGATATTGTTGTTTCTCCAACTGCTGCGTGTTGCTTCCGATTGGTGTGCTCCCTCTCCTGTGCATCCCATGATTGCATTTACCGATATGTCACCTTTCAGCAGGTGTTCTTTTGCCAATGGCAACAAACCTAGTTCTATACATGTAGCGAATCCGCCGGGATTTGCCACATAGCGGCTTTTGCAGGTGTTGCGACGGTTAAGTTCCGGCAATCCGTATATAAAGTCATGGTCGTTGCTCTTTATGCGGTAGTCCATTGACAAGTCTATTACTTTCAGCTCGTCTGGTAGGGCATGGCTTTCTATGAACTTGCGTGTCTCGCCATGTGCTGTGCAGATAAACAAAAGGTCAATCTCTTCAAAAGGCATCTTGTCGGTAAAGACAAGGTCTGTATCTCCGTGCAAACCGGAGTGTACATCAGCTATGCGGTTACCGGCATTGCTGTTGCTGTGTATGAACTTTATCTCAACTTCGGGGTGATATACCAACAGGCGTATCAATTCACCGGCTGTATATCCTGCTCCGCCAATAATACCAACTTTAATCATATATAGTAATTTATGTTTTTCAAATGTTAGGAATAATATTCCTTAAAATCTTTAGAACGGCTCCTCTGGTTGTCTCTTCGGAAATGATAAGCATCACAGTGTCATCGCCGGCGATGGTTCCTATTATCTCGGGAAAGTCACAGTTGTCGATATTGTAAGCTAATGTACCTGCGTAGCTGGGCTTAGTGCGTATGACTGCTATGTTGCCCGAGAATTTTATTGATAAGAAACCGCTGGCTTCCTGCTGTGGAGTTACAGGATGTATATTGCTGTCACCGTCATCGTTTCTAAATCTGTGTTGGCGTGCAAGAACATATTTGTATCGTCCTTCTGCTACAACCGTCTTTACTACACGTAGTTGGTGCAGGTCGCGTGAAAGCGTAGCCTGTGTTAACTTGAAACCCTCCTTCGCAAGTTCTTTCAACAACTCTTCCTGACTGCTTATGTCCTGTGTTGAAAGTATCAATCTAATGGCATCAAGTCTTGAATTTTTTATTTTCATGTTTGTGTCTTCCTTTTTTTATTTTTAGTCAAGTTCCTGGTCTGCCTGGTATCCGGCAAATTCGCGTATCTTGTTCTTAAGCATAGCGAACTGCTTGAAAAGGTCGTGTACAGGCTTTTCTCCATCTTTGTGCATAGGAGCTTTACAATAGAACGACATGAATTCCTGTATGCCATATTCTCCTGCACGCATAGCTACGTCGCTGAACAATATCAGGTCAAGCACCAACGGTGCAGCCAATATAGAGTCGCGGCAAAGGAAATTGACCTTTATTGTCATAGGGTATCCCATCCAACCGAATATGTCAATATTGTCCCAACTCTCCTTCTCGTCTCCACGTGGTGGATAATAGTTGATACGTACCTTGTGGTACATGTCGCTGTATAGTTCAGGATATACATCGCTGTCGAGAATGTTTTCGAGTGCAGAAGTCTTGCTACGACGTTTGGTCTCAAAGTTCTCCGGGTTGTCGAGAACTATACCGTCGCGGTTACCCAGGATGTTTGTCGAGAACCAGCCTGTAACACCAAGTTGGCGTGTGAAGAATGCTGGGGCAAGAACGGTTTTCATCATTGTCTGTCCGCTCTTGAAATCCTTACCTGTGATAGGAGTCTTTGTCTCTTCTGCAAGTTCCCACATGGCAGGAATATCTACGCATAGGTTTGGCGCACCCATAACGAATGGGCAACCTTCGCGCATAGCTGCGTATGCATAGCACATGCTTGGAGCCACGTTTGCGACATCATTCGCTTTCATTGCAGCCTCGAAAGCCTTTACGCTGCCATGAACTTCGTCGTTGCGTGGGATATATTTCTCGGTGCTGGCAATCCATATAACCACTACGCGCTCGCAACCGTTCTCCTTCTTGAAGTTGCGTATGTCTTCGCGTAGTTGTTCTGTAAGTTCCCAACGGCTGTCACCGGTCTTTACGTTCGGACCGTCGATGTTGCTTGCATAGTTCTTGTCGAACAGAGCCTTGTATGGACGTATTGCCTTCAGCTCATCCTTGACAGGGTCAATGTCCTGCTGCTTGAGCACATTGGCTTTTATCGCTGCATCGTATGCGTCGTCCTCATACAAATCCCATGCTCCAAAAACAATGTCGTTCAGCTCGGCAATAGGTATGATGTCTTTTACCTCCTTATAGCATTTATCTTTGCCTTTTCCTACACGCATAATGCCCTCGCATGCAAAAGATCCCACAGGCTTTGCGAGTCCTTTACGGGCCATTAATGTTCCGATTATTGTAGTAGTCGTTACCGCACCTAATCCAACACACATAACGCCAAGTTTACCATTGGCGGGTTTTACAATACTCTCTTTCATTATCGTTGTTTTTCTTTTATTTAGCAAAATAATTGCTTTTTATTGAACAAACCTAAAAAAAAGGTGAAATGTTCTTTTATTTTAAATAAATTTTCATTTTTTATTCGTTTTCTCAGCCTGTTACATGTCGAAAAGGCACTCTTTAATTATTTCACTAACGGTTGGGTGTGGGAATATGGTCCGTTGCAGTTGCTCCACTGTAATCCCGTTTGTTATTGCTATACATGCTGTGCTTATGAATTCGCTTGACGGATTACCCAGCATGTGCATACCAAGTATTCTATGGCTGTTGTCAACGAGAATCTTACATAAGCCTGTCTGTCCCTCATTCTCAGCAACGAAGCGGCCTGCATATGTCATAGGTAGTTTGCATAGTTTGTAGTCGATACTCTCTTTTTGTGCCTGTTCTTCATTTAACCCTATGCAACTCACCTCGGGGTTTGTGTAAACCACTCCAGGGATTGCGTTGTATGTCATGGTATCATTTATGCCAAGCATATGGTTTACAGCTACCTCGGCCTCGCGACTTGCAGTGTGGGCAAGCATTGAAAAACCGGTAACATCGCCTGCTGCATATACGTTGGGCATGTTTGTCTGCATATAGTTGTTTACCTTTATGCCGCGTTCAGTCTCCACAGCTATGTTTTCAAGTCCATAGCCTCTGAGTACAGCTCTGCGTCCCACGCTCATCAGAATCTTATCGCCCTGGGCTTGTTGTTCGTTGCCCTCGTTGTCGGTGTAAAAGACTGTATTCTCCCCAATGCGTGTTACCTTGCATTGCATACAGAACTTTACTCCTCGCTTTGTGTATATGGTACGTAATGCTTCGGCGATTTCCTTGTCCATGCCGCCCAATATCTCGGGCAACATTTCTATTACGGTAACAGGTATGCCAAGACTATTATAGAAACTTGCAAATTCCATACCTATCACACCGCCACCTATTATCACCATGCTTGCCGGAGCTTCGGTAAGTGCGAGAATCTCGCGGTTGGTAAGTATGGCGTCGTTATTCTCGGCTCCCGGTATTGGAGGTACGAACGCTTCGCTGCCGGTGCATATAAGCAGTCTTTTGGCATCATATTTCTCCTCGTTGCATACTATTGATATTTTCTCTTCGTTGCCACCGGTGATAAATGCTTCGCCACGCACAACCTGAACATTGTGCGCTTCCATCTTCATTTTTATTCCGGCAACAAGTTTGCGTACAACTTTTGTCTTTCGGTCGGCAATCTTCTTATATTCATACGAAACGCCTTCGGCTGTTATACCATATTTTTTCCCGCCTGTTGCGTGGTCATACATCTTTGCGCTGTAGAGGAGTGTCTTTGTGGGGATACATCCCTCGTTCAGACATACACCGCCAAGCTCGCGTTTCTCGAAGAGCACGACACTCATGCCTTTTGCTCCTGCATTTTCGGCAGCCACATATCCTGCGGGGCCACCGCCGATGATAGCTAAATCGTACATAAGAAAATATTTATGGGTTGTTACTATGCGAAGATAATGTTTATGCATTTGAAAACAAAACGTAACGAATGAAAAAAGACTTGCCAGTTGACTCTGCCCTTTTGCTTTTTCTATATTCTTGTTTGTTTATTATTAAATAAACTCCTTATCTTTATTGTCTCAAACAATAAAAAATGGATGAATCTACTCGTAAAAAAGAGATATACCATGTAACCATTGTCGGTAGTATGGTCAATCTGCTCTTGCTTGTGTTCAAGTTTGTGGCTGGTTTTGTGGGGCATAGTGCCGCCATGATTGCCGATGCGGTACATTCTTTATCCGATTTTGTGACCGACATTGTTGTCATTGTCTTTGTACGCATATCTTCAAAGCCTGTGGACAGTTCGCATAGTTATGGGCATGGGAAATATGAAACACTTGCTACAGCTATTATAGGCATTGTGCTTTTTGGAGTGGCTGTTGGGATATTTATAGGTGGAATAAAGGATATCCTTTTTGTTGTCCGGGGCGGAACGCTTGAAAAGCCGGGAATAATAGCCCTTGTGGCTGCGGCTGTGTCGATAGTTCTAAAGGAGGCTGTATATCAATATACTATTTATAAAGGTAAAGGTATTCAGTCGCAGGCTCTTGTTGCTAACGCTTGGCATCACCGCAGCGATGCATTCTCTTCTATAGGTACATTGTTGGGTATTGGTGGAGCAATGTTTGCCGGAGTAAAGTGGCGCGTGCTCGACCCGTTGGCAGCCATTATCGTGAGTATCTTTATAGCAAAGGTTGCTGTTAATATCCTGAAAGGCAGTCTTGATGAGCTTCTTGAGCACTCTTTACCGAATTCAACGGAAGAGGAGATAAAGAATATTATTTTGTCGGTCGATGGTGTGAGTTCTCCGCATCATTTGCGTACACGCAGAATTGGTTACAACTACGCAATTGATGTGCATATAAGAATGAATGGCGAGATGACTTTAACAGAGGCGCATCAAAAAACATCGGTGGTGGAACGCTTGTTAAAGGAACGCTTTGGGGAAGCTACTTATGTCAGCATTCATACCGAGCCTTATAAAAGTAAAATGTGAACATTATTCCTCTCTTGAAAAAGAGTAAGGAGCATCCTCTTTCCTGATTCCGCGGCTCTTTTCCGGTTGTGAAACCATGTGTAATTTAATCTTTGCACCGTTCATCAAAGCATCGTACTTCAAGTAATTGTGCTTGTAACTTTTGCCGTTGACTCTCATTGTTCCAATATATCTGTTTTCTGTGCTGTTTTCCGGTGCGTCAATGAGAATGTTGTTGCCATTTTCTAAATATATCCTTGCATGCTTGAACAGCGGTGCGCCAATGACATACTCATCGCTTGCAGGGCACACTGGGTAAAATCCCAATGCCGAGAATACATACCAGGCTGATGTCTGTCCGTTGTCCTCGTCACCGCAGTAACCGTCGGGGGTGGGGGTGTAAAGCCTGTTCATGACCTCTCTTGTCCAGTATTGTGCTTTCCATGGTTCGCCGGCGTAGTTATACAGGTATATCATGTGCTGTGCCGGCTGATTGCCATGTGCATAGTTACCCATGTTGGCAATGGTCATCTCGCGTATCTCGTGGATTGGGAAACCGTAGTAGCTGTCGTCGTAATGTGGTGGTACGGTAAAAACAGAATCAAGCATCTGCATGAATACCTCTTTGCCACCCATAAGGTCAATGAGCCCTTGTACGTCATGGAATACCGACCATGTGTAGTGCCAACTGTTGCCTTCGGTGAAATTTCCTCCCCATTTGAGTGGTGAGAAATTCGTTTCAAATGTACCTTCGACATTTCTTCCGCACATAAGGTTGTGCTCCTTGTTAAAGATGTTACGGTAATTTGTTGCTCGTTTTTTTAATTCTGCCAATTCTTCTTTTGGTCGGTCAAGAGCCTTTGCTACTTGCAATATACACCAGTCGTTGTAAGCATATTCGAGTGTGCGTGCGGCATTCTCGTGTATGCCTACATCGCAAGGCACATATCCTAAGCGATTATAGTAATCATAACCTAATCGGCCTGTCGAAGAAACTTCGGGGTGTACGTTCTGCGTTGCGTGTATAAGTCCTTTGTATAGGGCTTCTGTGTCGTTGACTTTAATTCCTTTTAGATATGCGTCGGCAAGAACCGATGCCGAGTTGTTTCCGATCATGCAGTTGCGATGTCCCGGACTTGCCCATTCGGGGAAAAAACCGCTCTCTCTGTAGGTGTTGAGCAGTCCTTCCTGTATCTCGCGGTTTACCGATGGGTATACCAGGTTGAGCAGTGGAAACAATGCGCGGAAGGTGTCCCAAAAACCTGAATCAGTGTACATGTATCCGTTTTCTACTTTGCCGTTATAGGGACTGTAATGGATTATATCGCCTTCAGGAGAAATTTCGTAGAATTTACGTGGGAACAGAAGGGAACGGTATAGGCAAGAATAGAATGTACGCATATTATCAAGGTTGCCTTCTACCTCTATTCTGCCAAGTACATCGTTCCAACGTGCGGCCCCATTAGCTGTAACCTTGTCGAAAGTGGCATTGCCAATTTCGTATAAATTCTGTTCGGCCTGTTTAATGCTTATGAACGATGATGCCACTTTGGCATGAACGGTCTGGTTGCGTTTGGTCTTGAAGCCTACGACTGCGCCAGTGTGGTAGCTTTCCTGTTTCAGCGAGTCTTTCATCAGTTTCAGTTGCTGTGTGGCATTGTCGCTTGCAAATGTGCCGTTGTATTCGAAAGGTGTGTCGAATATAATGACAAACCAATTGCGGAAATTCTTGGGCACACCGCCATTGTTGCGTGTAGTGTAACCTATGATTTTGTTCTCCTCCGGGATTATCTCTATATATGAGCCTTTGTCGTATGCGTCAATGACAATGTACGACTCTGCCTCGGGGAATGTAAAACGGAACATTGCCGCGCGCTCTGTTGGAGTAATCTCTGTTGTTATATCATAATCGGCAAGATACACTTTGTAATAATGAGGTAATGCCTCTTCGCTTTTGTGAGAAAACCAACTTGCCCGTTTTTCTTCGTTCATCGATGGCATACCAACTACCGGCATGATAGAAAACTGCCCGTAGTCGTTTATCCATGGGCTGGGCTGGTGCGTCTGCTCAAATCCATAGATTTTGTTTGCTGTATAGGTGTATTGCCATCCGTCGCCGATCTTGTTTGTGCGCGGAGTCCAGAAATTCATGCCCCATGGTATTGCAATAGCCGGGTAGGTGTTGCCTGATGAAAGTTCAAACGACGACATTGTACCCATGAGAGGGTTTACGTACTTTGTGTAATCCTGTTTCTCGTGGGCGTATGTAGCCAACGAGAAAATCAATGTTGTAATTAAGAGTACTCTTTTCATGATTAAACTTTATTATCGCAAAATACGTTTTTTCAATCTCACTTACAACACTCGCTTTCAGCGACCCGCACTGTGCAACTTCGCTGCACTTTGTGCGACTACCCGCTGCTCGTGTTATTGATGCTTGAACTGCGCCATGATAAAGTGTGTTTTGCGCATTAACAACACTCGCTTTCAGCGACCCGCACTGTGCAACTTCGCTGCACTTTGTGCGACTACTCGCTACTCGTGTTATTGATGCTTGAACTGCGCCATCATATGTAGCGCAGTTACTGCGCATTCATCGCCTTTGTTGCCAAGACGACCACCGCTACGTTCCTGTGCCTGCAAAAGATTGTTTGTAGTTATAAGTCCAAAAATAACCGGTACATCATATTCTACATTTAATTTTGACAGTCCGGCAGTAACACCCTCGCAAATGTAATCGAAATGAGGAGTGTCGCCACGTATCACACAACCAATAGCTATAACGGCATCGTATTTGCCACTCTTTACCATCTGTGAAGCTCCGAATATAAGTTCGAAACTGCCGGGTACACTTGTTACTGTTATGTCGTCGCTTGCTACACCATTGTCACATAGTGTCTTTATTGCACCATCGCGAAGTGCATGTGTTATCTCTTCGTTCCACTCGGCATATACAATACCGACTTTGCGTCCTTTACCGTCAGGAGTCTTGTTTGGGTCGTAACTTGAGAGATTCTTTAATTCGGTAGCCATAATATTATTCTTCTTTTTAACAATCAAGACCGACCGAGTTTGAATATCATCGGTCGGTCTTGTGTCTGTTAAGTAATATCTTGTTCTTTACTTTACATTGATGAAACGGTCGATATTCACAGCTTCAGGAGCTTGTGGATACTCGTTCTTTATTCTATTGTAAAGTTCAACAGCTTTGTCTGTTTTGCCCTGCTTTTCGTACATCGCAGCAACATCAAAGAGACATTTGGGGCTTACTGTAACATTGTCAGCCTCATCTGCAGCCTGAAGAAGAAGCTTGATTGCCTTGTCGATATTCTCCTGATGTGCATAGCAGTTGCCGAGTGCACGTTTTACCATAGGAGAAACAAGTCTGTCGTTTCCATCATATTTTTCAAGATAGTTGATGGCTTCGTCATAGTTCTGCTGTTGTGCATAGCAAAGACCTGCGTATGCGTATGCCATATTGGCTGCATCAGTACCGCTGTTCTCATCAATAACCTGTAGGAGTCCGGCATTGATACCATCACCGTTGAGGGCTGTTTCAAAGTCTCCGTTTACAAAGTACTGCTCGGCTTTGAATATAGCTTTTGCAGCTTCAGCCTCCTTGGGCTCTGCAATGAATGTGTTGTAGGCAAGATAACCGCAAACTACTACAACGATAGCAACGATTACACCTATAAATGTGTTCTTGTTCTTGATTACAAAGGCCTCAGACTTGCCAAGTACCTCATCTGCGAGAATTGGTTTCTCAGTTTCTTTCTTGCTCATAGTTATATTTTTATTTTTATTATTTTCTAAAATGCAAAAGTAATCAAATTCTTGGTTGATGAAAAATTATATATGTTTTTTTTTAGAAATAACTTCCCTTCCCTTTTGCTTTGTACTTCTTGATGGTTGCGGTATTCCATTAAAATCTTTGTATAATGAGTTTTATATTGTATTTTTGCGTACAAAATATAGTATTATGAGTAAAATAAAATTCTGGTTTAATAACGCACGTCCTATTGCACTGCCACAATCATTGTTGCCGGCACTTACGGCTGTGGCTCTCTCTTATGGTGTTGGTGGTTTCAGTTGGATTGCTGCAACAGCTTCTGTCGTAGGTGTAATCTTTCTGCATCTTGGCTTGAATTTGCTTGATGATTGGTTTGATTACAAGAATGGTTCTGCCGAGGCGCGACAGAAAGTTGCGAACGAGGGCTTTAGAGGCCGTATGGTAAAGTACCCTTATCTTACTTCGGGCGAGGCTACACCAAAACAGTTGTTAGTAGCCGTTATGGTTTTTATAGCCTTGTCATTGGCCATGGGCGTTGTGGTATTTGCTGTAAGGGGAGTGAATATCCTATGGTGGGTTATTGCGGCTGCGATAATAGGTGTATCATACTCGGGTGGCCCTTTGAAGTTGGCGTATCATGGATTAGGTGAGACTGTTATATTTACAATGTTCGGTCCTTTACTTATGACTGGTGTATATTACGCGATAACAGGTTGTATCGATTGGAAAATCATAACTCTTTCGATAGCAGTAGGTCTGTTAGTTACCAATATAGTATATACCCATTCGGTGCTTGATTCTATTCCCGACAAAAAGATGGGTAAAAAGACAATGGCGCATCTTATGTGCGGTCACAAGGGGCAGATTTTCCTGTCGTTTGTAATAAATGTCCTGCCCTATGTTATTGTGTCTGTTGCTGTAATATTGAAAATGTTGCATCCTGCTTATCTTGCAGTGCTGCTGATTATGCCTGTGTCGTTGTGGATTGTAAAATCATTGAACGATTTTGTAAGCCATAAAACTGTATCTCTTGAGCCAAAGCCTTGGATGGGACCTATGGGTGAGTGGGAGAAGTACAAACAGGCCGGTATCGATTGGTTCTTGCTCAGATGGCTTACAGCACGTAACGTTACGATGAATTTCTGTCTTATAATAATAGTTGTAAACATCATATTCGGTTAAGAATGAAAAAGTTGTTTTATCTTGCCCAATGGTTTATCAGGGCACGTTTCTTTGGACGTAAAGCTCCGCTCCAGACTGTTCTTTTTATCTCTGATATATGCAATCTGCGTTGTAAGCACTGCAGTGTGTATGAGTTGAAGAATCCTCATAACATGACATACGAGCAGGTGCGCGGACATCTGCAAAAATCGTACGATGCAGGTTCGCGCTTTGTTGATTTCGAGGGTGGTGAGGTTACTCTGTGGCGCGATGGCGACAAGAGAATAAATGACCTTATCGACTTGGCTAAGGAGATTGGTTTCTTCTCGTGTACCATAACAACCAATGCACAGTTGCCGTTTGCCGGTTCTCATGCCGATTCTATTTGGGTGAGCCTTGATGGTGCGGGTGGTTATCACGAAGAGGTACGTGGTAAAGGTACTTTTGCAAAATTGGAAAAGAATATTGCCGAGTGTGGTCATAAGCATTTGAGTGTGAACATGGTTGTAAATACTCTTAATTATACCGATGTTTTCAACACAATCGAATATGCAAAAAACAATCCGGCAATAGAGTGCATATCAATCAATTTCCACACACCGTTCGAGGGAACAGAATATCTTTCGCTTCCTCTTGAACAGAGAGCCGAAATTATTGACAAGGTGATAGAATACAAGAAGAAAGGCTATCCTATCATGAACTCTGTTTCGGGTCTCAAGCTTATGAAATCGAATAATTTCACTCGCCGTTGTTGGGTTACTGATTTTGTATATCCCGATGGCAGCAGAGGTCTTTGTGTCGGTCATGGAACAGACAAGTGTGCACAGTGCGGTTTCTGTATGGCAGGTGAGATGGCTTCGGTGTTTGCGTTCAAGCCAGATACCATTTTTGCGGGATTGAAATTAAGAGTCTAATAATATTTAAACAATGAAAAACATGTCATTAATAAGAGTTCTTTTAGCGATTTTCTTTCCTCCTCTTGCTGTAATAGACAGAGGTTGTGGTTCGGTACTCATTGTCCTTCTACTGACTCTCTGCGGCTGGGTACCCGGAGTTATTGGTGCATTAGTGATTCTGAATAAGGAATGATGGTATGCTCGATGCTTCTACCATAGAGTTTATAGAACAGCATCGCAACGAGGATGTCCGCACACTTGCGCTTCAAGCCAAACGATATCCGGCTGTCGATATGCGCGAGGCTGTTGCACAGATCGAGGGGTGGCAACATGCATGTGACAAGTTGCCTGCATGGGCTGATACAAAGGGAATCATATATCCCCCTAAAATCTCTATGGAGCAGTGTTCGAGCGAGCATACTGCAAGGTACAAGGCGTCATTGGTCGGCGGTAAAAGATTTGCCGACATGACAGGTGGCTTCGGAATTGATTTCAGCTACATGTCGCGTGGCTTTGATGAGGCTTTTTATATAGAGCGCAATGAAAAACTATGCGAAATTGCAAGAGCTAACTTCTCTCTGCTTGGGCTTAATCACGTAACGGTCATTAACGGCAATAGCGAGGATGTGCTTGCATCGTTGCCTCAACTCGACTGTATTTTTATTGATCCGGCACGTCGCGACGGTGACGGGCGCAAAGTAGTGGCTCTTTCCGATTGCGAGCCTAATGTTGTAGAACTTGAAGAGCATATGTTGGCAAAGGCTTCCCAAATTATGATAAAATGCTCTCCTATGCTTGATATAACCTTTGCTTGTCGTCAGTTGAAGAGTGTGGAGGCTGTACACGTGGTGGCTGTGAATAACGAATGCAAGGAGTTGCTTTTTGTGCTTCGCCGCAATAATGCCTGTGACTGTTCCATTCACTGTGTGAATATCCTCAAAGATGGCATGCAGCAGTTTGTGTTTGCCCAAGCCGATGAGGCCTCTTCGGCAATCGCTTATAGCAATGGGGTTGGGAAATATCTTTATGAGCCAAACTCTGCCATTCAAAAGGCCGGATGTTCTCGCGCTCTTGCCGAGCGTTTCGGAATAAAGAAACTGCACGCCAATAGTCAGGTCTATACGGCCGACATTCTTGTTGCTGATTTTCCGGGGCGTGTGTTTGAGGTGGTAGACGTTCTAGGATTCTCCAAAGCGGATATTAAAAAGGCGCAGGCTCTCCAAAAGGCAAATATCACAGTGCGTAACTTCCCCGAGAGTGTACAACAGTTGCGTAAGAGGCTTAAACTCGCCGATGGTGGCAACTGTTATATTTTTGCTACAACGCTTGTCGATGAACGTAAAGTGTTGGTTATATGCAAAAAGGAGAAATAGCCTAGCTATTTCTCCTTTTATAGGTAATTATCATGTAGTCATTTAATACAAGAACTAAATCTTAGTTCCTGATGCACCCTAAATTATATTTGTCCCATTATGCCTTGTATAAAAGGCGTGCATCATCCTTTGTTAACTCGCTAATAGGTTTTGAAATGCCTCCTGGGAGTACATGATTATACTCTTCCAAGAAAGGTTTTGCTCTTACTTCTGCATCAGCTTCTCGAATTTCTTCTCTTTTACAAGTTCATAGGCTTTCAGGAACATGTCATTGCTACGGTTGTATATCTCAATGAACTGTTCCATATCCCAGATGTCGCGTGCAATCAAGTTTTTAAGCTGTTTTTTTATTTCGGGCAGTGAGTTCTGGTATTCTTCTTCGCCACCCTCCAGCTCTACTTTGTCCTGTATGCTCTGCTCGCGCAGTATGTCCAAGAATGTTTCATCTACTTCAAATCTGTTTTCAAAGTCGTAGATGTCGCTATATTCTTTTGTCAGTCGCTCTCTGTTGTTGTCAAGATATTTCAGCGAAGCTTGTGTTATACATCCTTTTGCGGCGAGGGCACGGTGATATTTTGTGTATTTGAGTGTGTCGAGTGGAACAAAATAGTCGGGCATGATACCGCCTCCACCATATACAGGGCGACCGAGTCGCTTGGTAAATGTCTTAAGTGAATCGGGGAAATGTATGCTGTCGGCACTTGTGAGCTCGCCGCTGTTATAGCGTTGCATCAAATCCTGCTCATACTTGATTGAGTCGTTGTCGTATGGTTTTTGTATGCAACGTCCTGCGGGGGTATAGTAACGTGCAACGGTAAGGCGTATCATTGAACCGTCAGGCAGGGTGAATGGGCGTTGTACAAGTCCCTTTCCAAAACTGCGTCGGCCCACAACTAAGCCTCTGTCCCAATCCTGTACTGCTCCTGAAAGAATCTCGGCTGCAGATGCTGATGTTTCATCAACAATTACAACAAGATTACCTTTGAGGAATCTGCCTTTTCCTTTTGATATATAATCGTGTCGTGGATTTTTTTTGCCCTCGGTATATACGACGAGTTTGTTATCCTCGATAAGTTCGCTTACGATATCAACAGCGGCGTTGAGGTAACCTCCACCATTGCCTTCAAGGTCAATTATAAGGTTCTTCATGCCTAAGCCCTTCAATGAGTCGAGCTTTGCTGCAAATTCTTCGTGTGTTTTGGCTCCGAATGATGTGATGCGTATGTAACCGTTTTTGTTGTCTATCATATATGCCGCATCAACCGTCTTTGTCGAAATGTCATCACGTACAATGTTGAATTCCAGTATACGATCTATTCCTTTACGTATAACACCTATTTTTACAGTAGAGCCTTTTGCTCCTCTAAGACGTGACATAAAATCGGCACGTTCCATCTTGACACCGGCGATGACTGTGTCGTTGACTGTTACAATCTTGTCACCGGCAAGCAATCCGGCACGTTCCGATGGACCATTCTTTGTTGTCTGTATAACATAGAGTGTGTCTGCAACAACATTGAACTGTATGCCTATTCCGCTGAAACTGCCTTGCATCTGTTCCAGGAGGGCTTTTGTCTCTTTAGGGTCGGTGTATGTTGAGTGGGGGTCGAGTTCCTTGAGCATGGCTCTTACTGCGGCCTCTGTAATTTTGTTGTTGTCGGTGTCATCGACATAAAAACGAGAAATAATGTTGCCGGTGTACATCAGTTTGAGAATGTGTTCCGGCAGCTCTTGCGCTTTAGTTACAATGGTAAACGAAAGTACGGCAATAAGTATAAATAGCTTTTTCATATATGTTCCTTCTCTTTTATTAAATCATTTATGGCAGGAGTTCTGATACATCCTTGCCGTATGTTATTAATTCACGTACAATACTGCTGCTTATAGATGCATTTTCAGCTTCGCTTATCAGCAGTACCGTTTCTATGCCGCCAACGCGCAGATTGATGTCTGCAATTTCGCGTTCATATTCAAAATCTTTGGTGCTGCGTACTCCGCGTAATAGGACGTCGGCTCCAATCTCTTTGGCAAAGTCCATCGTCAGACAGTTGTAAACCTTTACCTCTACGCGCTCTTCATCTTTAAAAAGAGATTCTATAGCCTTTACGCGCTCTTCAATAGAGAACATACATTGCTTGCCTGAATTCACGCCTATACCAATGATAATCTTGTCAAACATGGTTAGAGCACGTCTTGTAAATGCGTGATGTCCCACGGTGAACGGGTCAAATGAACCTGCGAAAAGTGCTGTCTTTGCCATATTATTATGCATCTTCATCAGCTTTATCTTCTTCAATAACCAAATTGTCGATAATGAAATTCTGGCGTTCCATGGTATTCTTACCCATGTAATAGCTTAACAGGTCTTCAACCTTGTCATCTTTGTGCAGTTCTACACGCTCCAAGCGCATGTCAGGGCCTATGAAGTTGCGGAACTCGTCCGGCGAAATCTCACCCAATCCCTTAAATCGCGTGATTTCCGGATTTGGTGAAAGCTTTTCTATGGCTGCTATACGCTCTTCTTCATTGTAGCAGTATATTGTTTCAAAATCGCTCTTGTGCTCCTTTTTCTCCTCTGCACCTTTCTTGCCACGCGGAATCTTACGCTTATTGCGAACACGGAACAACGGTGTCTGCAGGATATATACGTGTCCTTTCTTAATCAGTTCAGGGAAAAACTGAAGGAAGAAAGTAATCATCAGCAATCTGATGTGCATGCCATCGACATCGGCATCGGTCGCAACAATAACTTTGTTGTATCTCAAGCCTTCAAGTCCATCTTCAATATTCAGTGCAGCCTGTAAAAGGTTGAACTCCTCGTTCTGATATACCACGGCACGTGTCAGTCCAAAGCAGTTCAAAGGCTTTCCTCGCAAGCTGAATACAGCCTGTGTATTGGCATCACGACTCTTGGTAATTGAACCGCTTGCAGAGTCACCTTCTGTGATGAAGATACAACTCTCGTCCATGCGGTCTCCCTTGGTGTCGTTATAGTGTATGCGGCAGTCGCGTAGTTTGCGGTTGTGCATATTTACTTTCTTTGCCTTTTCGCGAACCTGTTTTGTGAGGCCGGCAAGCTCTTTGCGTTCTTTCTCCGATGCAGTAATCTTTGAAAGTATCACATCGCTTATCTCCGGGTTCTTGTGCAGGAAGTTGTCAAGTTCCTCTTTTACAAAGTCGCTGATAAACTTCTTTACACTCATGCTTCCCGGGTCTGGCGCAATTGTTGTTGAACCAAGACGAACCTTTGTCTGACTCTCAAAAACCGGCTCTTGAATATTGATGGCTATTGCAGCTACAATACCATTACGGATGTCGCAATATTCGAAATTCTTTGCCGAGAAAAAGTCATGTATGGTAAGTGCGACAAGTTCTTTGAAAGCACTTTGGTGAGTTCCACCTTGAGAGGTATGCTGTCCGTTGACAAAAGAGTAGTACTCCTCGCCGTATTGCTGTGCATGGGTAAATGCAATCTCAATATCGTCACTTTTAAGGTGTATGATAGGGTAGAGTGCATCGGCAGTCATGCGGTCGCTCAGTAAATCTACAAGACCGTTGCGTGAGAGAATACGTTTTCCGTTGAACATTATTGCCAAACCGGTATTCAGATATGTATAGTTACGCAACAAAGTTTCTACGTATGCATCGCGATATTCGTAGTTGCGGTATAGACTGTTATCAGGGGTGAATGATATATATGTACCGTTCTCGTCGTTTGTCTTTTCTGTGGTGTCGCTTACAAGTATTCCTTTTTCGAATTTTGCAATGCGGACAATGCCTTCGCGGTAGCTGCGTACCTCAAAGTTTGTACTTGTGGCATTTACAGCCTTTAGACCCACACCGTTCAATCCTACCGATTTCTTGAAGACCTTGTCATCGTATTTTGCACCGGTGTTCAGTTTGCTCACCGCTTGAATCATCATTCCTTGTGGAATGCCTCGTCCATAGTCGCGGATGGCGACGGTGTGATGCTCGATGATGTCTATCTCTATGCGTTTGCCAAAACCCATCTTGAACTCATCGATACAGTTATCCACAACCTCTTTCAAGAGTACGTATATACCGTCATCGCTCTGTGAACCGTCACCAAGTTTACCTATATACATACCGGGGCGCAAGCGTATGTGCTCTACATCGCTAAGATGGCGTATGGAGTCGTCACCATATGCTGCTGCATCCACTTTAGGGTTTTCGTTGAATTCCAAATCTTTATCTTCGGACATCTTCTATTATCGTTATAATTCTAAAATATTTACAAATACAATGCTTTTACAAAAGCTCTTTCTTGAATGCTCTGCGGCGCTTGTGCTGTTCTTTATCAAAGTCGTCCCACTGGCTATGCATCTTCTTGTTGTCTTCAAGTTCAGGATTACTCTCGACGTCAACAAGTCCCATATCGATAAAATTGCCAAGCAGGTCGTTGAATATCATGGCAAAAACACCTTTGCTCTGGTATTCGGGTTTAACTGCTACAAGCAGAAAGTCCAGACGTTTTGGAGGTTTTATGAAAAGAGCTTTTGCCATATGCCACCAACCGAATGGGAATAACTTTCCTTTTGCCTTGCGCAAAGCCTCTGAGAGAGAATAGATGCTTACGCCCATTGCAACCAATTTGTCATCCTTGTCGATGACGAATGAAGCCAAACGCAAGTCTATTACAGGAAGATACATCTTTATGTACTGTTCTATCTGCTTCTTACTAAGTTCTGTAAAACCATATAGCTCTGAATAACATTCGTTTACAAGCTCGAAAATGTCTTTGCCGTATCGTTTTGCCAACTTGGAACGTGACTTGAAACGAGCAATTCTCAATTGGTATTTACGCTCGACGATAGCCGAGACGCGTACTGCTTTTTCCCATCTGTTTTCAGGAACTTGCATCAGATACTCAATCCAATCGACATCTTTTGCATACCCCATACGTTCCATATGTTGGGGGTAGTACGGGTGATTATATATCGTGGCCATTGTTCCCAAGCGGTCGAATCCTTCGATAAGCATTCCTTCGGGATCCAAGTCTGTAAAGCCAAGAGGACCTTGTATCTCGGTCATACCGCGCTCGCGTGCCCAATTTTCTGCCGTTTCAAAAAGAGCATCTACAACTTCGTTGTCATCGATGAAGTCAACCCAACCGAAACGTGCAGCTTTTTGTCCCCATGTCTCGTTTGCTTTATGGTTTATGATAGCAGCAATGCGTCCGACAACCTTGCCATTACGATAAGCCAGAAAATAATCGGCTTCGCAGAATTCAAATGCCGCATTGCGGTCCTTGCATAGTGTGTTTATGGTATCCTCGTACAAGTCGGGAACAAAATATGGGTTCTCTTTGTACAATTCATAATTGAAACGAATAAACGTTTTCAGTTGCTTTTTACTCTCGACCTTTACTATCTCTACTGACATTGCTCGATGCTGTTTATAAGTTTGTGTAAATTTACGATTTAATTCCGAAACGAACAAATTTTATCTTTTAAGTATCAAAAAAACAGAATGTTATAAACCGCATTCTCAGATATCTGGTGTGTATCTTTTGAGTTTGTTACGTATCTTTTTAGAGTTGCATCCGCAAGTCTTGTCGAGTATGGCCCAAAAACGTTCGCCGTGATTCATCTCGACGGTATGACACAACTCGTGCAACAGAACGTAGTCAATGAGCTCCTCGGTCAGCAGTACAAGATATATGCTTAAACTGATATTCCCTTTTCCGCTACAGCTGCCCCATCGGCTATGGCTGTTCCTCACAGAACATTGAGAGTATTTGAATCCGTGTTTTTCGGCAAGTTCTCTTAAACGTGGTGGTAAAAATCTTTTGGCCTCTTCGTGGATAGCATTTACGATGACCTTCCGTAGCCACTCCTGCTTTGCATTATAGTCCGTCTTTTCAGGACACATGAGAGTCGCTGTTGAGTCATTGTGTACCCACATGAAATTCTCTCCTTTGTACTCTTGTAACTTTATTTTGAAGTTACCGTCTCCAATGCTGTATTGCGAGTCGATTGTTTTGCCTTTTACGGTTTGCATCTCTTTCAACTTGCAACCATATTTCGCCAAAGCTTTTTCAATCTCTTTGTATGTAGCAAATGGTGGAGCCGTGACATTGATATACTCCTTGTCCGCACGCATGATTATGCGTCGTGCCCGTGCGTTGATGGAAATCCTAACCGGGCCAAATTCGGGATGTATGAACTCTTTCTTTGGAGACATGTTTTATATATGCGAAAGGTTGTAGCGCGCTACAACCTTTCAGAAATGTTTATATTATGTTTGTCAATAATCAAGATAGGTGTATCCGTACAATCCTGATCTATAGTTGGATAAGAACTCCTTGCCCTCTTCAAGGGTAATCTTACCCTCTTTTACAGCGCTTGTAACCCAACGCTCGAGTGTACGTACAAGTTTACGTGCGTCGAACTGGACGTAGTCAAGCACGTCGGCAATAGTCTCTCCGTCAATGATTTTTTCAATCTGATAGCCTTTCTCGTCAACACTTACGTGTACCGCATTTGTATCACCGAACAAGTTGTGCATGTCGCCCAGAATCTCTTGGTATGCTCCTACAAGGAAGGCACCAAGATAGTATGGCTCATTCGATTTCATGCGATGCACCTTCAGCGAATCGGCTTTGCTGTTGTAATGTATGAAATCTGTAATCTTACCATCACTGTCACATGTCATATCCTGAATGGTACAGTTACGGTCGGGGCGTTCGTCAAGGCGGTGTATCGGCATTATGGGGAAGAATTGGTCGATTCCCCAACTGTCGGGCAGGCTCTGGAACAAAGAGAAGTTACAGAAGTATTTGTCAGCAATTAGTTTAGGCAGTTTCCTTAAATCGTCGGGAACATGTTTCATATTCTTTGCTATCGACAATATTTCGCGGATAATACTCCAGAACATACTCTCAATCTGTGCGCGTGTCTTAAGGTCAACAATACCATGACTGAATAGCTCAAGAGCCTCCTCGCGAATCTGTTGTGCATCGTGCAAAGCCTCAAGCATTGTGCGTTGGTCAAGTTCGCACCATATTTTATATAGTTCCTTTGCGAGGTCATGGTCGTTGGCAGCAACCTCCCACTCCTCGTCCATCTGTGGCAGAGCCGCAGTCTCAAGAACCTCAAAAACAAGCACGGCATGATGGGCAGAAACAGAACGCCCACTCTCTGTGATGATGTTTGGGTGGGGAATACCGTTCTTGTCTGCGGCATCGACCATTGTATATATTGCATCGTTTACATACTCCTGTATAGAGTAGTTTACGCTACTTTCGCTGCTTGATGAGCGTGTACCATCGTAGTCAACACCCAATCCGCCGCCTATATCGGTAAATTCGATGTTATAACCGAGCTTATGTAACTGTACATAGAATTGTGAAGCCTCACGCAGAGCAGTCTTGATGTGACGTATGCGTGTAACCTGACTACCTATGTGGAAGTGAATGAGTCTGAGACAATCCTTGATATCGAAACGGTCAAGAATCTCAAGTGCCTCAAGAAGTTCACTTGATGTCAAACCGAACTTGCTTGCATCGCCACCGCTCTCTTCCCACTTTCCGCTTCCTTCTGAAGCCAACTTGATGCGGATACCGATGTTGGGGCGTACTCCAAGTCTTTTACCTATCTTTGCAATGCGTTTCAACTCGTTAAGCTTCTCTACGACAAGGAATATGCGTCGTCCCATCTTTTGGGCAAGCAGTGCAAGCTCTATGTAGCTGTCATCCTTGTAGCCATTGCATATAATGAGCGAATCACTTTCGGTGTTCATTGCTATCACCGCATGCAACTCGGGTTTGGAGCCGGCTTCAAGACCTATATTGTATTTCTTTCCGTGACTGGTGATTTCCTCAACCACAGGACGCATCTGGTTTACCTTTATGGGGTAAACTATAAAGTTTTCTGCTTTATAGTTATACTCTTGTGCTGCGATTTTAAAGCAACCGGCAATCTTCTCGATTCTGTTGTCCAGAATATCCGGGAAACGTAGAAGTACGGGAGCTGTAATGTCGCGTAGCTGCAGCTCGTCCATAAGCTCCTTTAAATCAATCTGTATGCCGTCTTTTTTGGGAGTGACAGCAACATTACCCTTCTCATTGATACTGAAATAGGAAGCTCCCCAACCATTGATGTTGTATAGCTCCTCTGAGTCCTCAACGCGCCATTTTCTCATGTTCTGAAATGTTCGATAGCAGTTAGTAATATTAACCGTGGGTTAAAAAAATATCTCCTTTTTATAGTTCTATTTGTTGTAAGAAATTCTTTACCGAAGCCTCAATCTGTTTTACATCCTCAAGTTGGTCGGCTATGAATTTCTGTTTTGCCTTATTGTAATGCGGCTCTCTTTTATTTAATTGTTCTATAATGAAAGAACGCAACTCTTCGTCGTTCTTGTTCATTATAAGAGGGCGTTTCTTGCGGGCAATGCTCAATCTTATGAACAGTCGTTCTACGGGAACGTCAAGGAACACAGTTGTTCCATGTTCGTTCATATATTCGATGTTGTCGAAAAAACACGGTGTTCCTCCACCTGTGGATATTACCACATTTTCAAAGTCGCCGACTTCGTGGAGCATCCTCCGTTCAATATCCCTGAAACCCTCTTCGCCTTTCTCTGCAAAAATCTGTGACACGCTTTTACATAGTCGCTTTTCAATATAACTGTCCAAGTCAATGAACTGTATGCCAAGCTCTTTTGCAAGAGCACGACCTAATGTTGTCTTGCCGGCTCCCATGTAACCAATAAGGAATATACGTGTCATTTCTTTTTGGTATATTGTCGTTTTGCAGGAGCTTTGACATTCTCCTTTTGCTTGTTTACTATGTCTATGCACTCTTCCAAAGTCAAGTCTGCAGGTGTCACGTTCTTCGGTAACTTGTAGTTGTTGCCATCGAAAGCAATGTAAGGACCGAAACGTCCGTTCAATACCTGTAATTCGGGCTTTTCGTCAAAACTCTTGATAACACGCTCTGCTTCGGCCTTGCGTTTCGCTTCAATAAGTTCTACGGCATCTTCGAGGCTTACAGTCAATGGGTCATGTGTTTTTGGCAGTGTTACGTATGTGTTGCCGAATTTTATATATGGTCCGAATCGTCCTGCGCCGATTGTTACCTGGTTGCCGTCGAATTCACCCAATGTGCGTGGAAGACTGAACAGGTTCAGAGCTTCCTCAAGAGTGATTGTCTCAAGGGTCTGTCCCGGTTTCATCTGTGCAAAACGTGGCTTATCCTCGTCGGTAGCTGAGCCAATCTGTACGATAGGACCAAAACGTCCAATCTTTACCGAAACAGGCTTACCGCTTGCCGGGTCGTTGCCAAGTATGCGCTCTCCAACCTTGTGCTCGCTTTTGGTCTGTACTATATTGTCAATCTTTGGTTCAAAATCTTTGTAGAACTCCGAAATAAGTTCCGACCATACACGCTTGCCATCTGCAATCTCGTCAAAATCCTTTTCAACAGTCGCAGTAAAGTTGTAATCCATTATTTCGGGGAAGAAATCGAGTAGGAAATCATTTACAACAATACCAATGTCGGTAGGTAGCAGTTTCGCCTTTTCTGCCCCCACATTCTCTTTACCCTCTTTTGTGGTAATCTTGCCGTTGTGAAAGGTCAGGATGTCATATTTGCGTGTAGTGCCGCTCTTGTTTCCTTTCTCGACATATCCTCTCTGCTGTATTGTGCTTATGGTTGGAGCATATGTAGATGGGCGTCCTATACCCAACTCCTCGAGCTTGCGTACAAGGCTTGCTTCGGTGTAACGTGGCGGGTGTTGTGTGAAACGCTCTGTAGCAGTAATCTCCTTTGTGGTGAGTGCATCTCCTTTGTGTACAGCAGGTATTGCAATGCTCTCGTTCTGGCTCTCGTCGTCGGTACTCTCTCTATATACCTGCAAGAAACCGTCGAAGACTGTAACCTCGCCTGTAGCGATGAAACTTTCGCTGTGTCCGCTTATTGAAATGTTTACAGTAGTCTTTTCGATAACGGCATCGGCCATCTGTGAGGCAATAGTGCGTTTCCAAATAAGTTCATAAAGACGTTTCTCGGGAACAGTGCCTTCGATGGTCGTATTGGTCATATATGTAGGGCGTATGGCTTCGTGAGCCTCTTGTGCTCCTTTTGAACTTGTCGAGTAGTTACGGCTTTTCAGATATTCGCTGCCATAAGTATCGGTGACAACGCTCTTGCACGAGCCTATGCACAATGACGAGAGATTTACCGAGTCGGTACGCATGTATGTTATATATCCCGATTCGTATAGTCTCTGTGCAATCATCATTGTCTGCGAAACGGTGAATCCGAGCTTACGTGCAGCTTCCTGTTGCAGAGTCGATGTTGTGAATGGTGCGGCAGGAACCCTTTTTTGTGGTTTTGTGTTTACGTCATCAATGACAAAAGTTGCGTTGTCGCACGATTTAAGGAATTTCTCGGCCTCCTCTTTTGTCTTGAAACGTTTGGAAAGTTCTGTGTTCAACGCTCCGCCACCATTGGGCAGTTCGAATGTGGCTGTAACTCTGAAACTGCTTTCCGAATTAAAGCGGTTTATTTCTCTCTCTCGTTCAACGATGAGTCGTACGGTTACGCTCTGTACACGTCCGGCAGACAGTGCCGGCTTTACCTTGCGCCACAGTACAGGCGATAATTTGAAACCAACAATACGGTCAAGTACACGACGTGCCTGCTGTGCATATACAAGATTTGTGTCTATCTCTCTTGGTTTTTCAATAGCATTGAGAATGGCGTTCTTAGTGATTTCGTGGAATACAATACGCTTTGTATTCTCCGGCTTGAGCCCCAAAACAGTATATAAATGCCAACTTATAGCCTCTCCCTCGCGGTCTTCATCGGATGCAAGCCACACCATATCGGCTTTCTTTACTTCGCTCTTTAGGGTGCTTACGAGTTTTTCCTTCTCTTCCGGAATTTCATATTCAGGCTCAAATGTTTTGGTATTGATGCTGAACTCCTTTTTCTTAAGGTCGCATATATGACCATAACTTGACATTACTTTATAATCCTTGCCAAGGAATTTTTCGATTGTTTTTGCTTTGGCAGGTGACTCAACTATAACTAAATTCTTCTGCATGACACTAATGCCGTTTACTGTTACCGGGAAGATTCCCTTTTCTTATTTTGCCGACAAAAGTAGAAAAGATTCCTGTATATTAAAACCAAAAAAACAAAAAAAATAAAAAGAGTCGAGCCTCTTTCTCCCTTAAATAATATATTATTTAAAATAGGTAACATTTTTTACCCATGAGAAAAGCCTTGCTCGCCTCTTTTTATGAAGTAACGTCTTTTTTAGAAATTCACCGTCACTCCAAGCATGCCGCGGATACCTCTTGTAAGGTAACCTGCATATTCGTAATATTTGTCGTTTATAAGATTATCACCTTGTATGAATGCGCCAAAATACCTGTTGATGGCGTAGCTTGCTCTTGCATGCAAGTCATGCTTGTCGGTTATGCGCATGCCGCTCTCGTTCTTTGTGTAGCGGGTGAAATTATATCCCACTTTTATAGTAAGATTTTTTATTGGACGTACTTCTATCTTGGCATTGGCTGTAATCTCAGGTCGCAATGCAAGCAGGTTCTTGTTCTTGCAACTCCAATAGTCATATCTTGCATCAGCCTCAAAATTAATCCATCCGCCATAGTCATAGCCTATTCTACCTCCGGCATGTACATTGTTTGTGAACTCCTGCTCAAAATTACTGTAGATAAGTCCTGTTGGAACGTCATGTACAAGAATCTGCAACAGGTCGTCCTTGGTCAATACATATCCTGCGTAAACATCAAAGTATAGTGGCTCCAATGTCATGCGTGTGCCGACAACGGCATCGATAATCCTGTATGTAGGTTTTATCTGTTTATTATAAAGACTGTTGTATCCCCAATACGGAGTTATACCTTCTATTGTCTTGAAGCTATTGTCTTTGCGGCCTCCCGTTATAGTTGAATAGAACGATATTCTTTTGGTAAGAGCCTTGTCAACGGTTATGTGTGGTGCCGCGGCAAGTACCGGGCCATTTCCGGTGCGGAAATTCAGCATGGCCCCGAATGTGATTTCCCAATTGTTGAAATTGAAGTCAGCGAACGGATTGAAGTCCATAGATAAAAAGTTCTTATATGCATTGGTGCTGTTGTGTAGCATTCCGTTATAAAGGAACCCGTTGAAATCAACTTCGATACCTGCACGACGCATATATTTCGTGTAAATCTCGTAAGCAAAAGTACCCCCTGCATTTATATGCTGTTCTGTAGATGGATTTTCTAATCCGTCGGCATAGTTCATCAAAGAGTTAGCGTATCCTGCTTTGAATGTGTATGCGAAAGGTCCTGCAAGTTGTGATACACCGTTTATGTCAACATTATAGTTCGTGTGGCGCTGTCTGTTGGAATAGCCGTCTATATAGTCCGCTCTCCGGTAATTCAATACTCTGTTGTTAAAGTCGCCGTTGATGCCGACAACCAACTTCTTGAACTTGTATCCGAAATCCAATGCAGCAGCAGTGTTGAACATGCGGGAATTCCACTTGTCGGTTTCATCGTTGATATCACATTTGAAGCCGTCGAATGCACCCAGAACTCTTAAATAGCTCTTGTTCCCGAAGTTCAGACTGTATGCCAACTTTGCATCTATATGGTTTCTTAATCCATATCCGGCGCGGAGATATCCCGGCAGAGCTCTATCCTGTTTGGGCAACACATCCTTTGCGTCTCTTTCGCTTGTAAACCCGTTGTATGGTGTAGCCTGCTTCGAGAATATCAGTTCCGCAGGCTTTGCAGTGCTTTTACTTTCTACTGTGGGGGTGAAAATCCTCTTGTTTACAGTAACCACAGTGGGGTTGTAATCATTCTCGACGCTGACAACGGCGTTTTTGTTTTCTTCTTGAGCAAACAGCGTACCACAAATCAGTAACACTGCCAATGACAATATATTTCTTTTCATATTGCTTAATTATGCTGTATGTTTTCGGAGTTCAAAATCTCTAAACGTCTATTTATCATATCGGCAATGTCGTCATCGCCTTCATAGTTGTTCTGTAGTGACAGAAGATACTGCTTTGCTTCCAGCTTCTTTCCTTGTGTCGAGTATAGGTCGGACAACAGTATGAAACTGCGTGCAAGCCAGTATGCATGAGGAGTGCTCTCGTTTATGTAGTCCATGATAGTCTCCTCGCATTCCTCAAACTTCTCTTTGTCGAATTGTAATTGTGCAAGTAGATATTTGGCTTCTGCACCCTCTTTTGTGCGTGTGTCAGCAGCCAGGCTGTTCAAGTCCTTTACGGCAGATTCGTCTTTGCCCATGGCTAAATATGCTTTTGCGCGGCAGTAGTTTGCCTCACGCTTGATTTCGGACGAAGTGGTATTGTTTGCCAACAATTCGCCGGCATATTTTACAATCTCGCCATATCTGTCGAGTTTCTGTGCTGTACGCATGATGTTTATACGTGCCAATTGGCGACGCTCCTCATTGCTGCTCTTTACAAGCAACTGCTTGTACAACTCTCCGGCCTCTTCGTAGTCTGATTTGTTGTAGAGTATGCCGGCTGCTCTTATCAAGGCAAGTTCTGTGAATTTGTTATCCGAGAATGATATGACCTCTTCAAAGTTCTTAAGAGCCTCATCCATATTCTTCTCTTCATAATATATCTCGCCAAGATAGTAATGGGCATTAAGACGATATGCACCATCCTTGTGTCCTGCAAGATATTCCTCGAATTTCTCTTTGGCACCGTCGGCATCTCCCTTGCCGTACATCTTCTCGGCAGCGGTATAAGAGAGTGTGTCTATTTCGTTCTGGTTTATGGTATAGACTCCGGTTGTACTCTTTGCATATATGGCAAATTCATTTACCTCGCCCATATCTACATATATATTCTTCAGGTCCTGGAATGCCACTTGTGCTTCGTTGCTATGTGGGTAGCGTTCGATGATCTCCTTATATGTGTCGATAGCCTTGTCGCGTTCACCTATTGAGTTATAAACCATCGCTTTTTCAGTTGTTGCACGTCGTGTAAGTGCACTCTTGGGGAAATGTACCGTGAGTCGGTCAAATGTCGTTATGGCATTTTCCGGTTGTTCCAATTCAAGATACGCTCTTCCCATTTCATAGAAAGCCTGCTCGGCATACACACTGTTTGGGTATCTTTCCAACAGAGTGTTCAGTGTATTTACCTTCTCCTCATATCTGTTTGACAAGCCCTGTGCCAAAGCTGAACGGTAGAGTGGGTAGTCGCAAACAGAACTGTCTGTAGCCATAGACATCTTGTAATACTGGTCGGCAGTCCTGTATTCGCGTTGATAGAAATGACAGTCGGCAACTCTGTTAAGAGCATCAGCAATGGTTGCTCTGTCTTCGCCTATAGAATTGTCGATGAAAGCAATGAATTCCTTGCGTGCCTCAGGATATCTCTTTTGCTGGAAAAGGGTGTAACCAATGCCATAAAGAGCGCGATTCTTGTTCATGCTGCCGTTTATGATAGACATGCGGTAGTTGTTTGCCGCACTGACGTAATTGCCTTTGCGGTAAAGAGCCTCGCCCTTCCAATACAGAGCATCGGAATATGTCGCTTTGTTGTAACGCGAAAGCTCGATGGAACGGTCCATGAAAGAGATTGTTCCATCCATATCACCGTTGATGAACTCCTGCACTCCCAAACGATATAGTATCTTTTGCTTAGCTTTCAGAATCTCGGCCGAAGGCGATTTTATCTTGTTTATAGATTGTAATGCCACATCATAGTTGTGTGTATTCATATACACCTCGACAAGATATTCTTCAACCTTTTTGGCATGTTCTGATGTCGGATAGTCGTTCAGGAACAACTCGAACACCTTTACACTCTCGGCAAAGGGAGAGTATCGCGTACGGTGCAGGCAAAGAGCGTAGTTGTACATAGCCTCTTCGCGGACCTTGTCATCGTAAGTCATTGTCGAAGCCAACTCAAAAGCCAAACGGGCACCATTCTCGTCATTCTTGTCAAGCATTATTATACCGGTGTGCAACAATGAACTTTGAGCCACAGCGTCATTGCCGTCATTACACATTATAAAGAGCGGTAACGCCTTGTCGAAATCGCCATTTTTGAAGTGACACATACCAAGTTGGTAACATGCGATACGTTGAGGCTTCTCGCTCTTCTCGATATATCGTGTAAGTGGAATGATTGCATCGTTGTAGTTACCTTCGGCATATCTTGCTGCACCGGCAATTTGCAACATCTTCGTAATTTGTTGCTTCTGTTTGCCGTTCTGAAGCATGAATTTGCTTGCTATTTCGTTGGCTTTTTCGTGTTCTCCCCTTTTGAGGTGTATTCCTGCAATATAATATGGGACGTCGTACTTGTATTTTCTGCTGTTTTTTACACTATTGAAGCCACGCTCTGCATTGTCGAGATTATTGTTGTCATAATCTATTACGGCAAGATGGAATATTGCGTCATCTGCATATTTTTTGCTGTTCAGTACAATATTTCGCAGCATGCTTACCGCATTCTCTTCCTTTCCGCACTCCTGCAGTGAAAGAGCATAATAGAGTGTTGCTCTCTCCTGTTGCTCTTTTGAAAGACGTTTGATATTGTTCTCCTCGAACCATTTGCATGCAAGTTCAAAATTCTTGCTAAGATAGTATGATTCTGCTATATAACATCCCAACAGTTCTTTTTTTGAGCTTTCGGGGTAGTCGTCGAGATATTGAAGTATCAAAGCTCTTCCTTCGAGATGATTGTTCTCAAAAGTAGTGACCGCTTTCAACAATTCAATCTCCTGTATCGTTGTTGCATCAAGTCCGTCGGTGCTGATTCTCTCAATAAGTGTCAGCGCTGTGCCATACTTACCGTCTGCATATAAACGATGACCTTCTTTAATCAAATAGCTTCTTTCATCGGTCTGTCCTGTCGTTGCCAAGGCCAACGAAACGAACATAAGTAAAAAAACACTTCTTTTCATTTTTTATAGCATATTGTTTTTGTACAACTCTTTAAACTTTTCAATACTCTTACTTATCGATTGCAATCCGAAATCTTCGCTTTTAAGTTCCTCTATGGCTATCCAATGCAGGGCGGCAACATCATCGTCTGCCTTTATGGAGTTGCAGTCGTCAACTTCGCATTTGAAGAACATATCCATCGTGTGCAGTTCCATGCCCGAATAGTTGTATATGTTAGGTATAGTAAAAAGATATTTTGTGGAGATTACTTTTAATCCGGTCTCCTCCAGAACCTCTCTTTTCACACCCTCTTCCGCTGTTTCGTAACTGTCACAGAAACCGCCCGGCAGGTCAAGAGTCCCCTTCGCCGGCTCTTTTGAACGTGTGGCAACAAGTATCTCTTCTTTACCGTTCGTGATTATAGCAACTGTAGCTGCAAGCGGGTTGAAATAGTAAACGAAGCCACACTTTTCACAGCGCTTCGACTTGAAATCGTTTTCAACAAAAGCATTGCTGCCGCATTTGGGACAAAAACCGAACAGGTGTAAAGGGTGTTTCATTATATCAGATTCATTAATTCTGTTGTCTGTAATCTGCATTAATTTGCAAAGTTACGTTTTTTTGTCATAAAAACGGTCTTTTGTCCTCTTTATTTAACTTTTTTAGTTATACTTCATATATTTTATTCAGTAAATTAATATTTTGATGATGTTTCTGTGTTTTTCTTTCGACAAATGACAGAATACAAAATAAAAATGACTAACTTTGCAAAGATTTCGCGTTTTGTAAAAACAAATTTTAATTCAGATAATATTATGGCAAGTAAAGCATTATTGGTAATTCTTGACGGTTGGGGTGTTGGTAACCACGGTAAAGGTGACGTTATTTTCAATACTCCTACACCATATTGGGATCATTTGACATCGGTTTATCCTACATCACAGCTTCAGGCAAGCGGTGAAAACGTCGGTCTTCCTGCAGGTCAAATGGGTAACAGTGAGGTAGGTCACCTCAATATCGGTGGCGGTCGTGTTGTTTACCAGGACCTTTTGAAAATAAACCGCGCTATTGCTGATGGCTCAATAGAGAAAAATCCCGAGCTTGTTTCTGCTGTAGAATATGCTAAGAACAACGGCAAGAAGCTTCACTTTATGGGCTTGACATCAGATGGTGGTGTTCACAGTTCACTTGAGCATCTCGAGGCAATGTATAAGTTTGCAGTATCTCAGGGCGTTGAGAATGCTTACGTACACTGTTTCATGGATGGTCGCGATACCGACCCTAAGAGCGGTGCAGGCTTCATCGAACAGCTTACAGCAAAAGAACTCAAGTTGGCTACAATCGTAGGTCGTTACTACGCTATGGACCGCGATAAGCGTTGGGAGCGTGTAAAGATAGCTTACGACCTCATTGTTAAAGGCGAGGGCAAGCAGGCAAGCGACATGGTTGCTGCTGTAAAGGAATCATACGAAGAGGGTGTTACCGATGAGTTTATCAAGCCAATCGTTAATACAAACTACGATGCACGCATCGGCGAAGGCGATGCTGTAATCTTCTTCAACTACCGTAACGACCGTGCAAAGGAACTTACAGTTGTTCTTACACAAGAGGATATGCCTGCCGAGGGTATGACTACAATACCGGGCTTGCAGTACTACTGTATGACTCCGTACGATGCAAAGTTTACAGGTGTTCATATTCTGTTTGACAAAGAGAATGTTGACAATACACTTGGCGAGTTTATAGCAAAGCAGGGTATGAAGCAGCTTCATATTGCCGAGACCGAAAAGTATGCTCACGTTACCTTCTTCTTCAATGGTGGTCGTGAAACCCCATACGAAGGCGAGGAGCGCATTCTTGTTCCCTCTCCAAAGGTTGCGACATACGACCTTCAGCCCGAGATGAGCGCATACGAGGTAAAAGATAAACTCGTTGCAGAGATCAACAGCGAAAAGTACGAGTTTATCGTTGTAAACTTCGCAAATGGTGATATGGTGGGCCATACGGGTGTCTATAGTGCGATAGAGAAGGCTGTCCTTGCGGTTGATGCTTGTTTGAAAGACGTTATCGAGGCTGCGCGCGAGCATGGCTACGAGTCAATCATTATTGCCGACCACGGTAATGCCGATAATGCAGTCAACCCCGATGGTTCTCCTAATACCGCACACTCATTGAATCCTGTTCCATGTGTATATGTTACAAATTCAGAGAATGCAACAATTAAAGATGGTATCCTTGCCGACGTGGCTCCTACAATCTTGAAGATTATGGGTCTCGAAGCACCGGCAGAGATGACCGGTAAAGCATTGATTTAAAAAATAATAAATGATAAAACATACTCCCCGCCCCATAGTGGGGTGGGGATTGCTTTTTTTATGGTACAGATTCAGGATACAATAGTTTCTTTCGACCTTTTTCAGGAGTATTTTTGCTGTAATTTCTCGCATTGCAAAGGTATCTGTTGCGTTGAAGGCGATGCCGGCGCTCCCGTGTTGCTCGAGGAGGTGGAAAAACTCGAAGAGGCACTTGAGGTCATAGCTCCCGAGATGACTCCCGAGGCTCGCGCCATAGTCGATGAACAAGGAGTGGTGTATAATGACCGCGACGGCGATCTTGTCACATCCATTGTCAATGGCAAGGATTGTGTTTTTGCTTCGCGTGACGAAAACGGCGGTTGTATATGTCTTATAGAAAAGGCATACCGCGAGGGACGCACCCCATGGCGTAAACCAATATCATGTTATCTTTATCCGGTGCGTTTGCGTAAAGTAGGCGATTATACAGCAGTCAATTTTCATAAGTGGGATGTTTGTAGCAGTGCCTTTATCAAAGGTCGCCGAAAAGGCATCCGTGCCTACGAATTCTTGAAAGAGCCCTTGATAGAGCGCTTCGGCAAAGAGTGGTATGATGAACTACTTGTTGTAGCCGAAGAACTCAAGAAACAGAATATGCTTTAGGCTACAACAAGTAGTCGACAAGAACTGTAGCAGTTGGTCGCACGTGGCATCGCTGCATGTGATGCCGTGCGGGATGCGATATTCAGTTCTTGTCAACAAATTCCATACCGAAGAACTCAAGAAACAGAAAATGCTTTAGGCTACAACAAGTAGTCGACAAGAACTGTAGCAGTTGGTCGCACGCGGCATCGCTGCATGTGATGCCGTGCGGGATGCGATATTCAGTTCTTGTCAACCAATTCCATTCCGAAGAGCTTAAGAAACAGAATATGCTTTAGGCTACAACAAGTAGTCGACAAGAACTGTAGCAGTTAGTCGCACGTGGCGCGGGTTGCTTTCCGCGAGCGTTGTCAATTCTCTAACCTTTCCGAAGAACAACAGGCAAAGAGAGCAACCTTATTTCACTTTTGGGTTGCTCTCTTTTTTATATAGTTTTTTTTATTTTAGTTAAAAATAAATAAATAGAGACTTGCGTAAAAAAACAATTGTTAATGAAGGTTGTACGTTTTGCAAATTCGTATAATTTTGCACTCGAGGTAACAAACAGACACAAAAAAATGACACACAACCGTTACATATACATCAACAACCGGGCAGTCCCGCCAACCGCCTATGCTGGCGTTGTTGTAACTGATTGTAGTACAACGTGTCCCCTCCTAAGAACAGAAATGGAATGTGAAATATAACGCGCTGTTGTTCGGCACATCTTGTCGTGCAATAGCGCGTTTGTTATAAAAAAGAAACAAAATGAAACTAAGGAAACTATTTTATCTGCTGACTTTTCTATCGGTGTTGCCATTGTCGGCCCAAGAGACACTTCATGACAATCGTCTATATTTTACAATAGGAGAAACAAACGATTTGACCAAAGTCCCATTGATGCTACATTTGGATAACCCGACCACAGATATCACTGCAGTCGAGGCATACATTACTATGCCCGAGAATATTATACTTGCTGATGGAGTATTGTGTGGTAGGGCAAAGAACCATGAACTTAAAGAAGGTAATGTCTCTGGCGCGTATTTTGTGTCGGTAGCTTCACCCTCGCTCTTTGTTGTTGTGGAAGGCAACGATGTGATATGCACATGGCTATGCGACTTCTCACAGTTGTCTGATGGCGAATATACAATAACAGCAGCAGGAATGTTTGCTGTTGGCGTAAATGATGCCGGAGTAACATCATACACCGTGGCAGAGCAGAGCCTGACAATAGAAATCGAGAACAATACAACAGGCGTGGAGAAAGTAGAAAGCAGAAATGAGAAAGGAGAAATGGGAGATGAGAAGAAAGAAATCTACGACCTTGCAGGCCGTAGCGTTAAAGAAATCACAGAGAAAGGTATATATATCATTAATGGTAAAAAGGTGAAGCTATGAAAAAAACAATAACTACAATACTCGGAACGATGATGTTCATTACGGCTTTTGCTGTAACAGACACAAAGACATCGGCTGATACAAATGCCGACGGTACAATAACCACAGCCGATGCACAACTCATATACGATTATATCCTTGGCACAGCCGATGATAGTTTGACCACTGAACAGGTAGATATTAATGGTGATGGTAAAGTTGATACAGCCGACGTGGTTGAGGTATATGTGGAGATGAAAAGGGGTTTAAAAGGTTCAGCTCCCGATAGCGATGATACTGAATTTGGATATTAATGCAATTAATTCCAAATCGCGAGTTTTGCAGACAAAGCAGCGAATAAGCGAGTGGGTGGGAATTTATTCACATGCACAATGAGCGAAGCTGTTTCGCCAAAGGCAATGGTCGTGCAGAGCACTGGTTTCGATAAGCAAAACGAGTCAATGGGGAAATTTATGGAGCGAGTGAAACGAGTGAGATAAATTTCGTTATCAACAATACGAGCAGTGATAGGTCGCACGTAGCATCGATGAAATTGATGCCGTGAGGGTCACGGAAAGCGAGTATTGTTAATGGGTAAGTTTAAACAAAAAAATAAATATAGTATATGAAAAGAATAACACAGAATAGGCGGAGCAATTTACTCTCTTTGCTCTTTGCTCTTTCATCTGTTCTCTTGTTTTCTTGCGAACAAGAAAACATCGTGCCCGATATGCCCGACGTCCCCGAGCAGTCAGGCGTGAGTAAATATGAGCAGCTTACCTTCAGCACCGCCGATGACGATGCCGCCAAAGCGGCAACACGTGCCGTGTGGTCCGATCCTAATGGCAAGGGAAACCTTATTTTTAATTGGGAAGCCGATGATAAAGGTACTGAGATGGTGGCATTGCTCTCCGATGGCTCGGCCTTCGTTCGCAATTATTCGTCAGAGAATCCTACAGACGAGGACTTGCAAGAGGCGCTGTATCACACCTATATGACCATCAGCCCGCAGGA
>JAEIGA010000877.1_pt1 | contig 44666 bp, 36 predicted proteins | sample 9270691 | NCBI WGS metagenome assembly JAEIGA01 (sample SAMN17057246, study PRJNA624740) | gut metagenome | biome: biome; isolation source: fecal sample | host: Bos grunniens | place: China: Xizang | collected 2019
CTGAATTCTTTCACGGTTTCCTTCTTTGATTTTACCGTATACTTTAACAGTATCACCAACGTTAAATGCAGGTACTTCTGCTTTTAATTGTTCTGCTTCGATTTTCTTAATGATATCGTTCATTGTGTGTGACCTCCTTATAATTTGGACGTTCTTAATACATTTTGTACCAGAGGACCATCTCTTTCTTCTCACAACCTCAAGTATCTTACCACATTATTTGGCACATTGCAAGTATTTTTCGCGATTAATTATCAAAATATTATGTTTCGCTCTCTGATGAATTGGTTATACGCGTGGTCATCTCGTTATAATCCACTCTTATTACTGTTCCATCTGAATATGTAACCTCAAATATATTTGGTTCCACCTCATGATGTTTTACAACAAACTCATATTGAAGATAACTTCTTTCCTTGTATTCATCATAAGCCTTCTTTATACAAGACACAGCCCCCTTTAAGGCCGCTTCATCACCACATTCAATATCCTCTTTTCCCAGCCAATCAATATCTCGTCCTGGGTTTGTCATAAACTTAGAATAGAAGTAAAAGCTAGGTCTCCCACCGTATTCCACTAGTTTTAAACCATTCTTCGGGTGCTTTACAGGATAATTCACTGTAGTCGTGGATGGATTACTAAGAATAATCCCATTATAAACCATCGGCCACAAAGGCACTTCCTTATCAAACAGTGGGATTTTATTGTCCCCAAATGCCACATACAAACCATAATCCAAACAATCGGCAAGAAAATCAAACACACCCTCTGATGCAAATCCACCAAACAAACTGTGACACTCTTTAGCAATCTCTCTATAAAGTACATTTGTTTCCCCTTTATTTACCGGGTGATTTGGATTGTAACACTTCCGAAGTGACACCACACTCATTACATCAATATAATGGATACCTTTAAAACCTAATTCAGCAACCTTTGGCAAATCTCTTTTTGCAAACTCCAGCGCCTTCTTTGGGCAGAGGTGATACATTCTACCTCCACTCCATGGTTTTGGTTCATACTCAAGACTTCCATCTTTTTTCTGAATCACAATATCATCACTAAAATCATCCGCAATGCTATAACAATCCGTACTGTTTGTATGACATACTATCTGATAACCTTTGTCCTGTGCATATACAATCAGTTCACGCAATTTTTCTTCCCCGCCAAGTTGTTCTTCTACAGGGAAAATCTGTGGATATCTTCCATCATGACCACTCTTATTCCATCCCACCAGACATAATTGAGCCTTATCAACACCTGCTTGTTTCAACTCATCTATAATATCTTTTACACGTTCGAATGTACATGCTACCTTCATCTCAGGTTCATTTTCTATGCTCTGCTCCAACACAAGCGACGGTGCTGGCTTCCATCCCATACGAATACGAATTTCCGGCGCTTCGGTAGCATATTCTAATTGAAGATTACCTTTTACACGTTCCTTAATCGGAACACATGCACCTCGTTTCAGCTGATACTCACGGTAATAATTAGCCATATCGGAATAATCTGCATCTGCTCCAAGTTCTACCTTTAACAGAGAAATATCTTCAAACGGGACATCTCCATCTAATACAAATCGCGGAATCGCATAATAGTTTCCTGCCTTGACCCCTACTCTCATACGGAAGGCACACTTCATGCCCTCTGCAATAATCATAGTAAAGCCGTCTTTATTTTTTATCCCAAATATTGGCATTAAACTTTGTTTCAAGATGTATTCCTGGTCTTCTTTATCGGTAAAATAGCACATATGGCTACCGCATTTGTTTGCATCCGCAATTAAATAATATCCCTCATCACCGACCGTTGCATTCCATTCCTTAAATGGAACTTCAATAAATTCAGTACCTTCTGCAACATCTTCTCTTTTTATAACAATTCTATTTTCAACCATTATTTCCAGTCCTCAATATTGAATTTCCACTCTTCTCTCTTTCGGAATGGCGTTTTGAATTTCTTCGTCAATACACCTTTTTCTTCCAAATGCATATAACATGCCATATCACAAGAACGCCCACAGATAGAACATTGGTAAGCATGCTGTGCAGGTGGGTAGAAATAGATTTTATCTAAAATCTTTTTCGCTGTTTCTGGTGTGACTTTTGCTTCTCCGGCAATGATTTCAACTCGGTTATCCATATCTGCAAATGCATCCAATGGCATAAATGGATTCTTTGTTCCATTGGCACCGTTATAATATACTGCGCATTGCCATGGATCTACATTTCCTTCTTCATCGATCGCATGTCCTGGACAGCCTTTTACACAAGCTCCACAGTTATCACAAAGATGCGGCTCTACAACAGGAGTTTCCTCTAATTCTGCATCTGTCAGAACAAAGCAATATCTTACCATTGGTCCAAACTCATCAGTAAGAAGGGTGTTGTGAAATCCCTTTTCGCCCAAACCGCATTTTACAGCAGCGTCTAAAAAATCCATTTGCACTTCCGCTGTACGTCCTCTGTAAACTGCATCGTATGCAACTTCCGGATTGGTACTGTTTGCTTCCGCCATAATCTGCTGATGCCTTCTCTGTGGAAGCGCGACATATCCATCTGCTTCCATCATCATAGCCACTTTGAGCTGCGCCATTGGCATAACCGTTTCTTCCATATTTTCCACAGCCATAGTTGTATATTGATAATAAGTACTTCCTTCTTCGATACCACGATAAATTCCTCGAAGAATACGGAATGCAAGACCGATTACCGTCTTTGTCTCTGGCATAATCTTGAAAATTGGATCGTTTTTATCAAATCTGCTTGCAGGAGCAAACCCAACAATATCTGCCCCATTTTTCTTAGCTATTTCTATAATTTTCTCTTTCATTTCCTGCACCTCCTACAGTTCCCCAACTATATGCTTATAGCAGGCAATGTCACATTTTCTACCGCATAAACATGGAGAATATCCCCATTGTGTATTTGGCAAGAAGTTCATTTCTTTGTAAATCTCACGAGCTGACTCAGCATCAAAACGTTTTTCTCCGTTTAAAATTGCTTCTCTCTCTGGATGGTCTTTCAAGAACTCATCCGTGATAAATGGATTCGATTTGTGAGCACCTTTATAGTACACACTACATTGCCATGTATCCAATCCATCTTCGCTAACTGCTTTTCCAGGACACGCCTCGATACAAGCACCACATTTATCACAGATACTAAGTTTCTCTATCTCGTCCACCTCAAGAGGCGCATCCGTAATAATGAAGCAGTATCTCATAAATGGACCGTGTTCTTTATTGAGAATTTTACCATTTAATCCAACTTCTCCAAGACCACAAGCTTTTGCAGCCTTTCCAAAATCGATGATTACATCTGGCACTGGTTTCCCTTCCGCTACGGATTCCGCATGAATCAGTTCATAAGTATCCAGAACTTCTGGATTCGTTGTCTTATCTCCTTTGATACGAAGATTTGGAATTGCTTTTTGAAGGCATGCATCATAGCCTTCATTTTCAATCATTCCACCTATTTTAAGCAGAAAGATTTCCGCCATTTCTTCGTCAATATATTTGACACCCATTGTTGTATATGTATAATATTGGTTTCCCCTATCCATTGCTTTGTAAAGCCCCTTTGGAACTGCAAAACCAAATCCGATGATGCACCTTGCATTTGGTAAAATACTTTTTGGGTCTTTTTGCGGATTCGGTTCATCATATACTTTACCGATTCCACAAATTGTTGCACCAAGCTCTTTGGCTTTTTCTTTAATCATTGAATTGGTCAACATATATTTACCTCCATTTTTTCTCTGTATTCTCTTTTGTCGTATTACTGTTTTCCACAACAAGCACTGTTGCATCCTCACTTACCACAATGTGATGCCACACCCCTGCTGGAATGTTATAAAGTACACTTTTCTCCATTACACATTGTTCTTCTTCTGTATAAAGAGTTGCTGTACCTTCCAATAATACAAATACCTCATCTGTTTCTAAATGTCGTTCTAACTGGTCATATTTTGAAAACCTGTCATCATATCGTAAATATCCAATCTTCCAGCCTTCAAATTGTTTCAACACCTGAAAGCCTTCCCCTGTATGTATATATGCCTCCATTATCTATCTAATCTCCATGCTTTCTTCGTTCTGAGTGGTTCTTCAAATCTACCTTCCATACAACCACCTTTCTTCTCAAGCATAGATACACAAGCTCTGATACATCCACCACATTTTGCCATGTTGTATCCTACCCAGCTTGGGAAGTATTTTTGAAGAGCCGTATATACCTTCATGATTTCCTTTTCATCAGCCACATCTGTCACACCCTCCATCAAGTCAAGGGCACCGCCTTCATTGGCATCCCATACTTCCTTCGGGACAAATGGATTGTAATATCTTCCTGCATGTGTGTAGAACGCGTAGCATCTCCACATATCAATATCTCCCCATTCGCAGATTTTGCCTGCAAGGTTTACACTTACTGTTTTACCAGAATTCATTGCAGGGATGCATCCACCAGGACATTCCCTTACACAGGCGCCACATTTTCTACAAAGTGGTTTTCCGTTATACATTTCATCATATTCTAATTCTGCATCTGTAAAAATAAATGCAACTCTCTGAAGTGGTCCAAACTCTGGTGTGAGAAGCATCTTACTCCAGCCAATTTCACCTAAACCACATGCAACTGCAGCAAGTCGGAATTGGAACTGCAAATCAGGTGCCACATTATCCTCACGGGTCGGTCTTGTAAACTGTACACTTCTGTGATGAGCTGTGGAAGTTTTTGCGTTTTCATTTACTTCAATCTGCTCCTCTGGCGACAAGGTATTACCCGGGCTACCATCCATATCTGATACCACACCACGTGCACCCGTGTTTCGATATACAAATGCTTCGTATCCTTCGTCTTCGATTAACTTCCCGACCTGGTATAGAACTGCCGGTGCGAAAATTTCATTGATGCCGCCATATGCCATAGAAGGATATTGATAAAACTGTGTCCCTTCTTCAATACCTCTTTGTACCCCTCTTGGAATGCGAAAGACAAAACCGATTACACTTTTTGCTTCAGGGAATAAGAACTGTGGATTCATCTCATCCGGCGCTCCGTCAAAACGTGACATCGGACCAATTCCACAAGCATCTGCTCCTGCAGCTAATGCTACTTCTTTAATCATCTTACTTGTTAACATGTTACCTCTCCTCTCCTTTGTTTATAATGAAAACTCATCGTCTATTTTTCTGAGTTTCAATGGACTTCCATTCTCTATCACATACGGATAGATGTTGTGTGCGGGTTCTAATAATTCCAAAATATTACCGCTATACTTTTCTCTCACATAACTATTCACCACCATACTAGGATTGCGATGAATCCTAGTTGCCAATTTTGCTGCCGTAAAATATGGTTCATATAAATACATATCTTCCGGTCGAACAAAATTGGTATTATCAATGAGAGACTGATAATGATTTTCATTCTTTAAATATTCCTTACAAATACCATGGAATTCGTAAGCATTGTCCATTTTTGCAATCTCTGCCTCATGTGCGACAAGATTATCATGAAAATTATGTGCAGAACAGTAATTGAGACAACCACTATTTGCTAGAAGATACATCTTTTTTCCATTCTCTATACACCATTTATGTAGTTTCGTTATTGCCTCAAAATCTCGATTGAGTTCTCGTTTCATATAATAGCTATCAAAATATTCAGCCAAATATTCCATCCCTTGCACGGAACCAATCTCCATGTTGACAGATGCACGAACCTCTATTTTCTCAAAATTTTGGTGTACAAACTTTGCAATTAGTGGGGAGGTTGTTGTAATGGACTGTAAACCGTAGGTCTCCGAGACGTAGTCTATAATACTTCCCACCTTATTGAAGAACGCTCTAGACTGACTATCCTTACCATAGCAATTAGCATTGAAAAGCAGATTGAGTGCAATCCCCTCCTGCGAAAGTTGTTGCAAAGCACTGCGTTGCATATCCTGCATTTCCCACGCAGTATAATCCAAGCTTTCTAGTTGACTAGTTCTGCCATTTGGAATATCACCCCACGAAAAGTAAACTTCATATATATTTTCTTTGTTTTCTCTAATGCATTTCAAAAGCGCTATGTCTGTATTTTTTAGGCCTACCATGTACTTCATTCCATAATACCTCCATTTCATCTTGATTTTATCATCCATCTGTCTTATACTGAATAAACAAAACAAACCTATTTTTTAACAAAACAAACATTTATCAACAAATGTATTGGAGAAGAGAAGAAAATGAATTTTCATGACATAAATCCATTTATTAGATTTGCAGAACGAATTTTCCACAATAGGATATCAAATAAATCCGTCATCGTAAAAGATTGTCGTATCTTTTATCTTATATCAGGAAAAGCAGAAATTTTTATAGAAAATGAACATTATGATTTCGTCCCAGGTTCTATCTTCTATTGTCGTGCAGGAAGTATGTACAATATCCGGACTGTTCATGCAGAATTAATTAGTTTAAACTTTGATTTGACGCAAGCCAAAAATTCTCGTATTATTCCTTACTCCCGTACCACAATACGTGATACAAAACTGATTCCAACCGTAGAATACGACCATGTAAGCGACAGTGAATTTATCAATTCCCACCTTTTCATTGCTCATGGAAGTGAATATTTCAAGCCATTGAAAACAATATTAGAAGAATATTCAACCCAAAAAATATATTACAAAGAAAATAGCAGCGCAATTTTAAAAAGTATTTTAACTTTATTACACCGACACAGTATTGAGAGTACATCCAATGCTATTCATGCTGTGTCAAATTTAATTGATTTTATTAAAGAGAATTTCAATCAACCCCTAAACAATGAAATGCTTTCAAACATGACCGGTTATCATGAATATCATTTGAACCGCTTGTTTAGCAAACACACTGGAACAAGCATGCATCAATATATTCTCAACACCCGTATCAATGAAGCAAAAAAATTGCTGCTAAACACCAATCTGTCTTTGTCCTCTATTTCCGAACAGATTGGGTTCAACAGCAATACATATTTTTCAACTTATTTTAAGAGGGTCATTGGAATTTCCCCATTAGAATTTAGAAAACGATTTAAAAACAAGATATAATCTATCCCTTGATGACTTCAATTGTAAACTCATTCTCATATTCTAGTTTTGATTCCAACGAAACCAATTTTGGCTGTAGTTCTAGATTTTCAACAACATCTTTTCTTGATGGCAATGAAGTCCAAGGTTCAATACATATATAGGATGCATCCGTCTTTGGCATATGCCAAAGACCTAAATAAGACATGTTTGGATAGGTGACACGTATCTTTTTTATGCCCATTTTTGATTTCAACGTCACACTTGTTGCCATATCAGACAAAACAATTGCATCATCATCAAACATATCATGTGATAACGGAAGTCTCACACCATTCTCCAACGGGAAATCCTTCAGTTCTCCTGTCACAAAACAATCCTCCGAAAACCCTACGCGTTTTACACCCTTTTTAGAATCAAACTCTAAATAATAGTCTTCAAAATTAGTCTCTTTCTCAAAAGGTACGTTAAATCCAGGATGTCCACCCACGGCAAAATACATAGTTTTTTCATCATCGTTTCTCACATGGAACGATATTCTTAGTTTACTTCCTTCCAATTTGTATACAACTGAAAAACAGAAACGAAATGGATACTGTAAATACGTTTCTTCCGTATCATTTATCGAAAAGACAATGTGACTATCAGAAATCTGCTCTGCCTTAAAAGTCATATCTTTTGCAAAACCATGTATATCCATATGATATGTCTTTTCTTGGAACTTATATTGTCCTTTCGTCATACGCGCAATATACGGGAACAGATTGGGTGCTCTATCTCCCCAATACTTTTCGTTACCTTGCCACAGATATTCTGTGCCATCCTTATCCTGGACAGACCAAAGTTCTGCTCCTTTTTCCTGTATTTTTACAGTTAAATGTTCATTGTGAATGGTATAGAACATCACATATTCAACCTTTCTTCAATCTCGTCTACTGAAGGCATTGCTGGAATTGCACCACGTTTTTCAACGCACAAACTTGCAACTGCATTACCATATTTCGCAAACTTTGCTGCTTCTTGCAATCCAACATTTTCTGGTCTCTTTCCCGACTCCAATAAGCATTTCAAAAAACCACCCCAGAAAGAATCTCCTGCTCCTGTTGTATCGACCATATCCGCTTTGAATCCCGGAACAATAGTACTACCTTCTTCTGTACATACTAATGCTCCGTCTGCACCTAGTGTTACTGCTACAACAGACACACCCATGTCTACTAATTTCTTTGCAGCGCCTTCAGGCTCAACAATATCAGTCAAAAGTGTAGTCTCTTCGTCTGATATCTTCATCACATCCACATACGAAATAACAGAACGCATTCCTTCGATTGCTGCCTCTTTGCTATCCCAGAGTGGTGCACGATAATTAGGATCATACGAAATAATACACCCTGCTTCTTTGGCAACCTCTAATGCCCTTAATGTAGTTCCCTTGGCTGGCTCTGCTGTTAAAGATAAGGAGCCAATATGGAACACTTTACTATCTCTAACAAGTTCTTCATTAAGTTCTTCCTGTGTTAAGCAAGTATCAGCTCCTGGTTTTCTTGCAAATGAAAAACTACGCTCTCCAGACTCTGAGAGTGCCACAAACGCTAGTGTTGTAAATACACTATCATCTACAACAACTCCCTCTGTACAAATACCGCTGTCATTTAGAACATCTACCAAGAACTGCCCATGCATATCATCTCCAACTTTGCCTATAAATGCTGTTTTCTTTCCACATTTATTAAGACATGCAAGTACATTTGCTGGAGCTCCTCCCGGATTCTGTTCAAAGACTCTCTGCCCTGCTTCTGATTTACCACATGGCGTGAAATCAATTAAAATTTCACCTAATGCTGTTACATCTATCATACTATTCACCTACTTTGCTACTGGATATTCGTTACAGAGCAATCTATATGGTGCTTCATCTTCTTCAATCTCTGGGAATCTTCCTACCGGTGGATTGAAACGATTATCTGTATTATCGTCATTACACTGACTCACTTCCCCAAGGAGAACTGGTCCAGTACCTTCTTCCACTGCAAAATCATGATACAGATATTGTTGCACATGAATACTTTCACCTGGTGTCAAACGAATCTGAGTTCCTGCTGGTACGGTGTAAGTTCTACCATCTGTATGTACGGTTACATCTGATTCGTAGTCGATTTCTTCATTTTCCAAAGAATTATAAACACGAATCAAAACATTTCCTCCACCACGATTAATAATGTCTTCTGTCTTATACCAGTGGAAATGGTTTGGTGCATACTGACCTTCTTTTAAATATAAAAGTTTCTCCGCGTACACCTTCGGATATTTATCTTCCATTGCACGATTACCATTGCGAATTGTAATCAATGAAAAACCAAACTTATCAAAATCATTCAATCCGTAATCTGTAATATCCCATCCTAACATGCAATCACGAACTTCATCGTATTCGTGACCAATATTTTGCCATTCTTCTGGCGTGAAATGACAGAATGATGGCAAATAGCAATGATATTTTTCGCACATCGCTTCCAACTCTTTTAAAGCCTTGTTAATTTCTGAACGTTTCATATAAACCCTCCTAATAAATTATAACGAATTGTTTAAATTCCCTGCAAAAATCTATCTACCACTAATTGTCTAAACTGAGGCGATAAACTTGCAAAATATGCTGTGAATCCAGTCACACGCACTACGAGGTCAGGATGACTCTCTGGATTTGCATGGGCCTCGAATAATTTTTCTTTATCCAAGATATTAATATTGATTAATGTACCTCCTTGGTGGAAATGAGATTCAACCAAACGAAGTACAGTATCCACACCTTTCTCATCTGCAGCAAGTTTCGGGTCAAATTCAATCTGAAGTGGTGCCGTATTTCCATAACCACACTGAACAGAAGCAATTCCATTTGCCTGAGCTGTCGGCGCTCCATCTGTTCTAAAATGTGGATTTGGGTTTGCGCCATGAGAAATCGGCTCACCTTTTCTTCTGCCATTTGGCGTTGCACCTACTTTGCTTCCATACTCAATTGTACGAGACCATGAAAACCACCCTGGAACAAACTGTCTACCCTCAGGCATCGGCTGTGCCTTTACAATCCTTACCCAACTTTCTGTCATACGTTTTGCCCAATCATCAGATACAGTCCCCCCCTGACAATACTTTGGTGCAGAATTTAAAATCAATCTAGTTCTCTCATTAGCGAAATCATTATCTAGTGCTTCATACATCTCGTCCCATGTGAGAAGTTTTTCCTCCTCTACTCTAGTCTGCAATGCACCGAAAGAATCCGCTACCACTGCAAGACCAGCTCCATCGATTCCCACCGTATAAAGTTGTGCACATTGAGAAATATCTTGACCACTCTCTAGTGTGTTATGCATCATCAGATTCATAATTAATTCTGGTGTCACTTCCCACGCATGATCGATGTGTAGATTCACACCCTCTGCAGTTACACTAACTGCCTTTTTCAAGTGTTCTTCATAGATCTCAAACAATCGTTCCGTACTATATTGGCCTTCTTCACGCATCTCTTTCAAGGCCACATCAAACACCTTTGCGACATTTACTTTCACAGTATCATTCATTGGAAATTCTTTTCCTGGCACGCACATCCAGTTACAGCCGACTGCAATTCTTTCTCTTGCAGTTTTCTTATCAACTCCGTTTCTCATATATCCTTCTGCCAGAGTTTTGTCATTACAGAATCTTGGCCAACCATTTTTATTCTTAAGTAAATAATAAACTGATTTTTTTAGGAACTCTCTATCGCAGTTTTCATGAACTCTCACTGTCAAGTTTGTGGCTATATTAATAGAATCAGCCGCATCTAGAATAAGGTATGATAAATGATTTGTCATATCTTTATCATTTTCATCCACACCAGAAATCTGATAGTAATGTGGATCGATAAGGAGAAGGTTCGCAATTAAAAACTTTGCTTTTTCGTCATCTAAAATACCTGCTTTTATATCTTTTTCATAGTACGGATAAAGTAATACATCTAGTTGAAATCCCGCACCATCTCTTGTATAAATACGTGCAGCACAGTTGAAAAATGCAGTCCACTGACACACTTCATGAAAGGTCTTAGGTGCATCATATCGAACATTTTCACATACCTTTTTCATTGCTATCAAATTCGATTTTATGTCCGAATTTTCTTCCTCTGCAATCATAATATCTAAGCGTTCGATATGTCTCTGAATAAAGTTGATAATCGCTTTTACACAACGTTCTTCTGCATCATAAAATGTTTTTTTATCTGGATTTACCTTTCGATACTTTTCAATCTTTTCGAGAAATCCTCCAAACCCTAATTCAAAACCAATTCTGTAGTCACAAGCAAAATGTGCATCTCCATCAATTCCAGTCGTAATATTGTATTTCTCTTGCAATGGTTTTAAATGGTCATACGGAAAGCGTTGTTCATCCCATCGTTTACTCCACTGATTCGTGGCACTTTTCATAAACTCCTGTGTCTTCGGATTGTTCTTCAACCAATCTGGCATGTAATGAAGATCCCCACGATAATTCACAAGCATGTCTCTCCATCTGCCACATAACATCTCGTTCTTATCTATATATGGCTCATGTGCATCAATAACTCTACAGAAATTTTCGCTCATTCCATCGTATCCATAAAAGCTTCCATTTGTACTGTTATACCATGGCTCTACAAAGTATCCTTCCGATATCGGAACAGTTCCAAAATCATCTAAATCCGTATGTCCATTTTGCTTTTTCTTTGCCAAAGTGTGCGCAATCTTAGTGTCACGCATGGATTTCAATCTACTTGCGTATGAATACATATTTCTCTAACTCCTTCATATATTCTTTTGTTGGAATGGAAAATCCATCCATCTCTATTCCTAACGCCTCTCTCTTTGAACCTCCTAGCGGATGATAAGGGAGAAGCTCATATTTTTCAACGTTACATAATTCTTTTAAAAACTCAGAAATCTGTGCAATTCCTTGTGCAATCTCAGGGATAACAGGAGTTCTTGCAACAATTGGAATTTCAAGTTGATTTAATTTCTTGAAATGCTCTTTGATTTTGACATTCTCCACGCCTGTATATTTTTTGTGTAACTCGTTATCCCAGATTTTCAAATCTGCCATAACAAGGTCCACTTTTCGAAAAATCCCTTCATCATAATAGACAAGTGAAGTTTCGATTGCGCAATGAATCCCTTCTAGTTTGCACGCATCAATCAATGTGCTCAAAAATTCCCGTTGTGCCAAAGGCTCTCCTCCCGAAATCGTAACACCGCCTTCTTCTCCATAGTAATCCTTATCGAGAAGTACTTGCTTTACCACTTCCTGCACACTCATTTCTTTTCCGCAAATCACTCTTGCTCCAGAAAAACACCCTTCTTCACAGAAACCGCAGCCAATACATTTTTCTGGATAATACATTGTCTGCGGTTTGAATTCAATACATTCAGGGTTATGGCACCATGCACAATGTAGGGGACATCCCTTCAAAAAGACAGTTGTCCGAATTCCCGGTCCATCGTGCACCGATGCTCTCTGGATATCTGCTACGATACCTTTAACCACTTATTTTTTCCTCTTTTCCACTCTTTGAACTCTTCATTAATGCATCCATAATTGCCATTAATTCAACATTTTTATCAAATGTTAGCATATCATGAATAGGTTTTCCTTCATTAACATGTGCAGCATAATGCCATGGCATATTTCTATAGTCATCGCACGGTGCAACATCTGGTATCTCCACCTCTTGGCCAAACATATCATAAACCTTAACATCTGGTTGGTTTTCTGCACCACCAGTACATGCAATGACCCCGTCTTTGCAAATCACAGTAGGTCCTGAAGGCATCATTACACGAGGTGTAGTCCATGTTCCCTCAAGGACAGACATCTTGCCATCGTACTTTACGATGGCCGCAAAGTTATCGGCCGTATCACCAAATGGAGTGTTTAAATTTGCGCCATAAGCCCAAACACTTTCTTCTCCATCTCCCATAAGCCATTTAGTAAAAAATGCTCCATAGCAAGATATATCGAGGTATACTCCACCTCCATATTCTTCCTGATGCCACCAAGTTTTACTTCTCTGCTCATCTGTCATTTCTTCCGCTTTAGCAGACACACCTCTATGTTTTGCTCCCTTTCCTAATGGACCAGTATGACCGTTTATATACTGAAGCTTGATTGGTTCTCCTACAACTCTCTGTTCTAGAGCCTGTTGCATTTTGTGAATGTAAGGTCTCCACATTACAGGCCAGTTGACTACCGCTTCAATACCGGCCTCTTTAATAATTTTTTGCATCTGAAGCGCCTCTTCCAAATTCATGGCAATCGGTTTTTCAATACTAATATTAATTCCTCGTTTTGCACATTCTTCTACTACTTCTATTTTCTGAACATTTTCAGTGAGAATAAATGCAATATCAGGTTTCACTTCATCTAGCATTAATTTGTAATCATCATAAATATTTGCACAATAATTTTCTTTCACATTCTGCATATTCCATACCGGAGTATAACGGAGTGCCTCTATCTGCTCTGTTCTTGACGATGCATCAGCTGCAGCCACCAATTCAAATGATGGCTGTTCGCTGATATAAAGTGCAACCTCGTTCACATGCATATGTGAAAATCCAATAATGACTGCCCTTATCATAATCTTTGTTTCCCTTTATATATAAAATCCGAATCTAAAATGTTGTTTCCAAATCAATCGTTTTTCCTGTTTCGATTGCTTCCGGAATCTTGCACATGATTTCCAATACGTGTCTTGCATGTTCCGCAGATAATACTGGTTCTTTATCATTTTCAATTGCGTCGATGATATCAGCAAGACAACAACATTGACTGTTCATTTTCTTTGGTGGTTTTGTCCCACGTCTAGGTTGCATCCAACCACGAATTCCTTTTTCATGGTCATCCATATACACTTCTGGAATTGGATTGCTCATATACGGCTCTGTAAAGGTAATAGTTCCTTTGTCTCCGAATATTTCCATCAGTGGAGCCTTTGTTGCTTTTTGTGAAAATCCTGTATCTACTAAGGCAAGCTTGTTATCACCAAAATCCAATGTAATTACATATTGGTCTGGTATTTTATCTGTTTTGATAACCATTCCATCATAAGAACCAGAACGAACTTTTCTAGTAGGACATGTGATTTTTGCCATACAAGCAACTTTCTTTGCTGGTCCAAAAAATGTAGTAACAATCTGAAGTCCATGTACACCCATATCGATAAGTGCTCCTGCACCCTCTTCGAAAAACCAAGTAGGATCCGCATTTCTATATTGGAAATATTCAGGACCACCATGAGATGAATTACATTTTATGTAATAAGCGTCTCCGATTACTCCATTTTCAATCCATTGTTTTGCCATGTTAATGTCGTATCTCATAGGATGAACAGGAACACACACAAATTTTACGTTCATTTTCTTCGCCATCTCTATCTGCTCTGTCATCATTTCAACTGTAGGCGCCGCTGTTTTTTGTGAAATCAAATGTTTCCCCGCACTTAAAATCTTCATGTTAATATTGTGATGTTCTTGAATAACTGCTGCATCAATAGCAATGTCAAAGTCACAATTTGCAAGCAAATCATCCACGTTCAAATAATATTCAGGGATATTAAAATCCTCACATGCTTTTTTTGCAGCTGCTTCGACAGGATCAACTACTGCTACGATATCTGCATTTGCTTCTTTTCGAATGTTTGGGAAATATTGTCCTCGAGAAAAACCTCCACATCCGATTACTGCTACTTTCCAGATCTTTTTCATCTTTCTTACTCCTTTACCAATAATTCTTCAATCATTACTTCGCGATTCTCGGCAGCAGAAAGATATGCCGCTTCTAAGATCGCAGTTGTATTCATAGTTTCCTGCGGTTTTACAAAAGGTTCCGCACTTCCTTTTAACACTTCTGCCATATTTTTAATCAAGCAATAATGACCATAGAATGGTTCCTCTGCAAAACCACTTGGACCAACTTCTAATTCAAGGATATCTTCTGCTCCCACATAGACTTTCTTGTGTTCTGTATCGATACCACAATCTTGTCCCGCAATCACGATATTGTTTGACTCTGGAAGATTTGCCGCCCAACAAGTCTTAAAATTCATTGCCGCTCCATTTTCAAAAGTGACCTTTCCTACTGCAAAAGACTCTACATCCATCTCATCTGGATTGAAGTTGGATGTATCGACATCTCCTTTAAATGCTCCTGCACTCTTCGCCGAACCAAGTTCATCCGTATGAATCTTACTCATTGTCGTAATTACACTGCGTGGCTTCGGATTTCCCATCAACCATAACGTACTATCAAATCCATGTACTCCGATGTCAATCAGAGAGCCACCACCGCTAAATTCTTTAATATGAAATTTCCCCCAGGTCGGAATACCTCTTCTTCGCACACGTGAAAGCTCTGCAAAATAAACCTCTCCTACTTTTCCTTCGTCAATCAACTTCTTTGCAGCCAATCTTTCCGGAAGAAAGCGGATACTCTGACATGTCATAAGCACTTTTCCCTGTTGTTCGGCATACTCAAACATTTCACAAGCATCTGCAGTGGAAAAGGCAAGTGGCTTTTCACACAATACATTGGCTCCATGAGAAAGTGCCAGCATCACAAAGGTTTTGTGCGACATGTTTGGTGTGCAAATGGACACTAGGTCTGGTTGCATCTCCTTTAACATGGTCTCTGCATCCGAATAATAACGGGCAATTCCATGTTCTTCAGCCACCTTCTTAGCAGATGTTTCATAGAAATCACATACTGCTACAATCTCATACTCTTCCGGCATACTTTTGTATGCAGGAATATGTGCATTCTGTGCAATCATTCCGCACCCGATAATACATACTTTATTCATCCGAAATCTCCTTTTTATTAGAACTGGAATGGATCTTCTGCTGTTTCAATCATTCCGGTTTCACATGAACGTCTTCCTGCATCAAAAGCACTCATCATCTTCATGTTAAATTCTGCAGTCAATAATTCAAATAATGGCTCACCGTCTCTAAAATGTTTCAAAAGGTGACTTGCCAAGCTTTCACCTGTCTCTTCAATAGGATGTACTTCTGTTGGCGGTGGTGAAAGTTTATATTGACACAATCCCAAATACACTCGCACGTCTTTTTCATATCGATCAGAAACAATCGTTCCTTCTGTTCCATACACAATTGGTCCGGTTGGAATTTCACCACTATTTAAAGTTGACCAGGAGCCTTCCACATGTCCTATGCAATTTCCAAAGTCAATTGTGAATGTTGAATAATCTTCCACATCTGAGAATTGCAAGAAGAAATTCTTTTTAAATCCTGCCACTCTCTTTGCAGTTGTTCCTGCAATCCATGTAGTTAATGCACATCCATAACCGGCGTAATCACAAACAGAACCGCCGCCTCTGTCGTGTTGGAACCACCATAATTTAGAGCGCTCTGCCGCTGTATACTGAGAGCCCTTGTATGGTCCCTTTGTAGAAGGACTTCTGTACTGAATTCTGAGAATATCTCCCACAATTCCTGAATCCGCCAATTCTTTTACCTTTCTAAATGCCGGCACCCACGCTACAGGCCAGTTGATAATCAGTTCTGCCTCGCTTCTAAGATGTGCACGATACATTCTCTTTGCATCTGCCATGTCTAATGCCATTGGTTTTTCCACTACTGTATGAATATTCAATGCAAGAACTTCTTCTACAATATCTGCATGTCCCTTTACATCCGTAGTAATCACAGCAACATCAATATTCTGCTTTAACAATTCCTTGTAATCATCCCACAGTGGAATCTCAACATCCGTAGGTTTATTTAATAGAATTCTAGTTTCCAATTCTTCGGCTGTATAAGGTGGTACATCAGCCACACCAACGATTTCCACATCATCTTGAAATTTATTGAAATCCTTGGATAGATTTTTTAAATGAATATGTTGCATTCCGATAAAAGCAATGCGTATTTTGCTCATAATTCATCCTCCTTTTTATTGTTCGTTAATAAATATCTCTACACTTGAAATTGTAAACTTTTTTGCTATAATAACAATATGATATATGTACAAGTTTGTACACTATATTGCCATCGTTGGAGGTTTGCAAATATGTACTATTATTTTAATCTAAATGAATTTCCTCAAATCACTAGGTTTTATTCTGTGACTCGCAATACAGTTTGGGAAATTACGGAAAGGGACAATATTGTCATATATATTCAATCCGGGAGTTGTTTCATATCCTACGAAAACGAAGAATACCAATTAAATCAAGGCGACATATTCTTCATACCAGCCAATCATATATATAAAAGATATCCCGTTGATAATATTTTGTGTTCCATGACCTATATTCACTTTACCCTTTCAAGCGAAATAGAACAATTAGAGCTAAATGAATTAGCAAAGAAAATATCTGATTCAAAGGAAAAGCTAGACAATCTACTTTTAGATGGTGTACATGTATTATGGAACCAGAGTGCAATTTATTTAAAAAACAGATTTTCCTTAAAGAATCACAAGGAAATCTTTCGACAATTAAACGATATTCGCCTCATTTCAATCAGGCGACAACTCATGTGTGGCTTACAGTCCTCTATTATTCTTTGTGGGCTTCTATCCACATTGTCCCAAGATACCATTGAAGCGATCTCAACAGGGAGTTACATTGCTCCTCCACAAAAGGTTCCTGACAATTTAAAAAAGGCCATACGTTATATACGCGACCATTACACAGAAAAAATTTCGTTGGATGATTTTACATCTCACTGCAACGTATCCAAACGACAGTTGATTCGATATTTCAAAGCAGCATTTGACAAAACACCAATGACCTATGTCACAGAATACAAAATTAGCAGGGCAAAAGAATTGCTATATAAACAGCCACAACTAACAATAGGGGAAATCTCTGATGAGTTAGGTTTCGATAACCAACATTATTTTACACGTGTATTTTCAAAAATAACTGGTGAGACCCCCTCCCAGTATCGATATCGCATCGTGAATTATAAGAACACAAAAAACCCGTAGGTTGCGCAAAGCTCCCTACGGGTTTCAATTATAGCAATTCGAAGTTCTTCATGGAATCATCTTGCATTTCTAGTTCTGTCAGAATTGCACTATCAATACACGAAAGTTTCTTCGGCATACCCTCTGTATGTACCTCAAACACTTCGATTACATTATTCTCTTTTAGAATCTCACCTGGAATATATAATGTTCTCTGTGGTCCAACGTCCCAGAATTTTCCAATATTAAATCCATTGATTACAACAAATCCTCTTGAAAGACCTCTTGCATCTAAAAATGTATCTACACCTGGTTTCGCTGTGAAGGTTCCTCTATAAAATGCAGGTTGTCCATTACTGTTATCAACCATTTCATAATTTAAACCACTCAAATCTTTCATTGGAAGAGTACTTATTTCAAATCCAGTCTGCATTGCATAATTATAAAGTTTATTTCCTTCATCATCATAAATACGATAATGAACTGCACCTAAAATTCCTTTACAGTCATACATTCCATATCCATATCCAACACGACCTGTATTTTCAACCAAGATAGTTAACTCTGCACCTGTCTCTGGGATACGAAACTCTATCATTTCATTCTCTTCATCTCGCATATAACAGCCTAGATACTCGCCATTCAAATAAACAGTCGCTCTATCTGCAAGATCATCTATGTACAAATGTCGTACTCTTGAATCTGTATAAGCAAGTTTTGTTTTATAGCAAATAAAACCATAATTTTGTCCCAAATCTTCCATACAAACTGTGCGCTGTTTATATACTTTCTTTTCAGCAATGGCATCCATATTTGTAAACAATGGAGCACATTCCTTCAATTCTATGTCTGAAATTGTTTGAATCTCATGTTCTGGTGCTATATGAGGACGTTTTGGTTTTCCCAAGTACTCGTCTAACGCATCTCGTAAAGCGAAGTATTTTGCACGTGGAACTCCTTCCTCACTAATTGGCGCGTCATAATCATATGACGTCATTAAAGAAAAATATTTTCCTTGAGAATTCGATCTCAGTGCACCGCTTGTAAATGCAAAATTTGTTCCCCCGCAGAACATATAAAAGTTAATAATAACATCGTTCTCTAGCGCTTCTTTAAAAAACTGTGCACTTGCTTCTACATCTCGATTCAATTCATATGATTTTCCCCAGAATTGAATTCTGCCTACCCATGCTTCTCCTACCATAGCTGGTTTATCTGGTTGGTGTTGTTTCAACATTTCCCACTGACTTCTTTGAGGAGGCAATGCACTACAATCACAACCATTCCAGTTTTCCGGTAATGTTCCATGGTAGTATTTGAAAATATCCGCCCCATTTGCGCTTACATATGGAACGTCAAATCCACACTCCTTGTACACATCGGAAAGTTTACGCAAATATTCCATATCATTCCCGTAAGAACCATATTCATTTTCTAATCCTACAAGAATAATCGGTCCACCGTTCGTAAACATGAGCGGCGTAACTTGCTCAGCCAACTTTCTCAAAAACTCGCGCGCAGGTCCAAAATATCCTTCATCTGAAGAACGAAGGCATACGGTTCGGTCTTCAAGAAGCCAACTCGGCAGACCTCCCATCTCCCATTCTGCACACATATATGGCGAACAACGCAAAATCACCTTTAATCCCACTTCATCTGCTTCGCGAATGAAACGCGCAATATCTGCAATACCTTCAAAACAATATTCGCCACGTTTTGGTTCGTGCAGATTCCATGCAACATAAGTGGTAACTGCTGTAAGTCCAAAATCTTTCATTAATTCTAATCTTCTACGCCATCCTTCTGGAACCGTACGGAAGTAATGAAAATCTCCACTTACCAAGAAAAACTTTTCATGGTTTAAATAAACGCCATCTTTTTTTATTTCGACAATATTTTTCATCATTCTTTCTCCACCACGAATTAATTTTGTATTAAATTTGGTCTGTTACTGCTTTTGCTAACTCTGTAATCTTAGCATAATCTTTATTAGCCAATGCTTCTTTATCCAAAATAGAAGAAGCCATACCCACACCAATTACTCCTGTTGCAAGTACTTCTTTGATGTTATCTGTAGATACACCACCGAAGCATACAAGTGGAAGGTGATTTAATGGTACGCTGATTTCCTTGATTGTTTTCATTGTCACCATAGACGCTGGGAATAATTTAATCAAATCTGCTCCTAATTTATGAGCTTTTGTCATTTCAGAAGGTGTTGCACAACCTGGCATAGAAATAAGTCCTGCTGCTTTTGTAGCAACAATTACATCTTCTTCCATAGTTGGCGAAACGATAATCTCTGCCCCTGCTTCTTTGGCAATTTCAAATTGTTCCATGGTGATGACCGTTCCTGCACCAACATGCATTTTACCATCCAACGCTTCTCTGACAGCCTTAATCTTACGTGCAGTCTCGGCAAATGAACTTGGATCAGCCTGATTGAATGGCACTTCCATAAAACGAATGCCTCCATCATACATTGCTTGCGCAACATTGACAATTTCTTCCTCTGCAATGCCACGACAAACAACGATAACTTTGCTTTCTGCATATTCTTTTACAAATTGATTCATAACTAGTTTTCTCCTCTTTGTCATCTTTCCTATATTAGAATTACAATATTTAAAATTTCACATCAATGAATACCGGCAAGTGGTCAGACAAACTTGCGTAGTAACTTTCAGAAAAACGTCTAAAAGTACGCACGCACCCTTCACTTACTCCATATACCAAGATGTGATCGATGGAATCTTCAAATCGTCCCTCTTGAATTGGTCCAAATCCAGATGAATTACATTGATGTGTTCCTTTCGTTTCATCAACAAACTCTACAGCAATATCATGCGCATGTTTGAACCCTTCTTCGTATGCATACTCTAATGCCAACGAATCGTATGTTGCATTCATATCCCCTACCATGTAAGTTGCGCATTGATATCTTTCGTAATATTCTCTTACTTTTGCAATCGCTATTTGCATCTGATATTTTCTTGCTTCATCAGAACCAGGTTGCTCCTCTTCACTCTTATACCACAAGTGTGTGTTTAGAAGAATAAATCTATCCCCTGTTTCTTTTAACTCAAACACTGCAACCGTCCAAGATTTCGTACCGCTATTGTTAAAGTTGCCCTCAACGCCAGAATATGTATCGGGATAAATCTCATGAGCATATTCCACAAGCTTCAGTGTACTAGTGTTGTAGAATATCGGTGTGCGACCACCTTCTATCACTTCATAAGTCATTCCGTTTTCTTGAAAATTGTCCAACAGTTCCGATTGCATAAGTGCTGTACATTCCTGAGTACCGATAACATCCGGCATAGTGTCTGAATAAACTCTCAGGAATCCTTCGGCACGCGCCGGCGCTGAGCAATCATATCCCAGCGCACCCCACGCATCCGTATTATTATCACAACTCCATAGATTGTTACTCATGATTCGAAGATTATATTGAACTTCTTCTCTTCATTTACTTGCACATATTTCATAAATTTTTTGTTCAAATACTGGAAGAACTAACTTCATACCTTTTTCATTCAAGTGACTGATATCGCCTGCTTTTATACAGAAGCGTCCTCTGTAATTTGAGCTCGTCATATACACGCCCATCGCATCAGAATCCATTGCATTAACATATGATACACCGAGGTCTTCACAAACTTCGATAAATGCGCGACCATAATCACTACAATAGTAACCTGCAGCATTTTTCTCGCCACCCACTTCCCAACAAGTGATTCCAAGAATAATGGCATTCGGATATATTTCTCTCAAACTTGAGATAAGATTTGTTGTTGCTCCCTTAAATGTTGCCTTATCAGAATTTCCAAGTTCACCCATAGGAGTATTGTAGTTGTAATCATTTCGACCACCTTCTACAACGATAATATCTGGTGTGTCATTTGCAAAATCTTCTGCCCATCTGTCAACCATTGGATTATATTTGCTACCCGCAAAATTAGAAATCGTGGAACCATTAACACCATGATTGTTCATAGTCATGTTGTACTTTGTAGCAAACATATTAACCCATACATCTGACGTGTCTGCAATACTGCTTCCTGCCATGTAGCTATCACCGATTACGCTGAGAGTTTTACCTTCAAAAATATCATAATATGCTCGAGTCTTATCTTTTTCAAGCCATGTGCTTGTAGCTTCTGCCAACGCAATTTCTTCTGCAGTTCCAGTTTCACCAGAATAAGTACTTGTAATAGTAGGATAATATCCTGTCGCATTATCATCATTTTTACCTGCGAAATAACAAAATCTGATATATTCATCGTCTTTTGACGTGATATAAGTATAGGTAATACTGCCATCTGCATCTGATGTGTCTGTTCCATATCTTTCGACAAATGGCTCGTACCCTTCTGTACATGTAAGTTGACTAGCCGCTTCTTTACCTCGAATATTTGTTCCTTCAAGGTCTAATTCCCATTCTCCAGTTTCAGTTTGTTTCCACGAAGAAACAACGTAGCACCAGTCTGATGCCCAACTACTATTCTTTTTATTATCCGTAAATGTGAGTTTCGTACCCTTTTTTGCAATATGAATAATTCCTGTGTGAGCATAATCTTGTCCTGCAGTAATAGAATTCGGATAGCTTCCATGTTTATCAGAGGCAACATTTTTTCCTTTTGTCCACGTTGTCGACACTGTTGTTGACGCTGGTTTTGCCATCGGCGCATTGCCAAGTGTTGTTCCCACTTCTATTGTTTCACCTTCTGGTGCTCCACTAACAACTTCTATAGTCAACACATCTTTTGTCGCTTTGATTCTATTTTCCCGTCTGATTGTAGCTATTGTTGCTTCCTTTTCAATATCAAACAAACCATTTTGGTATGTGAATTCAAAGCTCTCTCCTGCAGTAACTGCAGGAGTATAAACGCTTTGAGTTTCTTTTGTTACGTGGTCTACATAACTAATTTTGTAATATGCATTAATTGTCATTCCACTATTTGTTATCGTTACATTATAGGTTTCATTTGAGTCCAAATCTATATTCTGGGTATTGCTAGGAACATCACTTGTTGTAACAATTGTTCCATTCTTTTGTACTTCAACTGTTGCTGGCGATACTTTATTCGCTATTGAGAACGGCATTTCAATTGCTGTGCCGTTATCACCATAACGTCTAATATTAAAACCTGACAATGCTTTGTTTGCTGTGATGGCACTATTTGATAATGTTCCAAGGTTTCCTGTATAGCGTTGTACTCCATCTATGTACACTCTTATATCCAATCCCTCTCGAACAACTCTCACTTTCACACCAGCCATCGAAGTATATCGTGTAGTCTCATCCTCACTAAATGTGTAGAGAGTCGTTTTCTTGTTAGTTAATGAGTCGTGATTTTGATATAGCGTTACTGTTTTATCTGCAGTTTGCTTTACTTGTAATTGGAATACATAACTAACATTGTTTATCTTTCCAAAATCAAGTGTTATGGTTGTTACAGGATATTTCTCACCAGCCGTAACATATGGATCATTCTTTACAGTCAAAACTAAATCCACATCCGTATACGAAGAAGGATTAATAAATGCCAAATTATCTGTGCCTGTAGTAACACCCTCTTGTGTAGTTGCATATATGGTTCCTGAAATTCTCGTACCACCATTGAGCAAGGTTTCGGAACTTGTATTCTGTTCTAAAAGATTCCATAACGTACTTGTACTTTTACTAGGTGTCGTAAATACTTTCTTTGCAAAAGTAGCATCTACTTCATACAAACCTTCTTCCACTTCAAACTCAAATGTTGTAGCTTTATCAATAATCGTCGTTCGATCAAGAAGTGATACAACTTCTCCCTTGCTATTTGTTACATTCAGTTCTCTACAATAATATGACGTACTCTCTGGTGTTACTGTAAGTGTTACGGTATCACCTGGTTGATATAACTTTTGCCCTTTTGTCACAGTTCCGTTTCCTGTTGTTGATATAACTACATGTTGAGAAACTTCGTTTGCAATGCTAAATGGCATCGCAATCGGAGTATTATTATCACCATAGCGTCTAATATTGAAACCTGATTTTAAAGTAGCGCCTGATGTTATGTCACCATTTGATAATGTTGCAAGATCAGCTGTATAACATTCCTTTTCACCTACGTACAAAGCAAGTTCTGTACCCTCACGCACGATTCTCACTGGTATACCTTCTTTTGATTTATAACTTGTTTCCTCGTCTGTTTCAAATATGTGAAGATTACCTTTCTCCATTAAATTCGTACTGTTGTTATAAAGCACTACACCTTGACCTTCAACTTCTTTCACTTGCAATTGTAATATATAATCTGTTCCATTTATTTTTCCAAAATTAAGTGTGATGGTTGTTACTGGATATTTTGTTCCTTCTTTGGCATCTGGGTCATCTTTTACGGTTAACATAAAATCAACATCTTTATATGAAGAATATTCATAGAAATCAAGAACATCATAGGCGTTACCATTGATAGATGTTGCATTGATGGTTCCAAATACTCTCGTACCACCATTAGGCAAATTTTCAGATCTTGTATTCTGTTCTAAAAGACCCCACACCGTCTTTGAACTGGTTGTAGGTGTCTTAAACACTTTCTTTGCAAAAGTAGCATCTACTTTATACAAACCTTCTCCTATTTCAAACTCAAATGTTGTAGCTTTATCAATAATCGTCGTTCCATCAAGAAGTGATACTTCTCCCTTGCTATTTGTTACATTCAGTTCTCTACAATAATATGATGTGTTATCTGGTTCCAAGGAAACCGTCACTTTGTCACCAGTGAAACATTGTGTCTTATTTACTGTAACTGTTCCATTTGTAGTTTTGTTCACGTTAACATTAGCTGGTGTTACCATATCAATGATAGAGAACGGTATTTCAAGCTCATTACCTGCATCACTAAAGAATTTAAAGCCAACCGTCATTTCTGTACTTGCTGTGACTTCTCTCTCACTCTTAGTGTATGCTGTACTGTACGCATTCAGGTCAATTGGTGTTTTTGTTTGTTCTCCATCAACATACATATAAAGAGTCGTACCGTAACGCACAAATCGAACTTCGACACCATCTCCATTGTATGCTGCTGCTTGTGCTTCGGTGAAGGTATGTACATTTGTGTTCGTATTTATTCCACCAACAACTCTTAAATAATTCTTTCCACCACTATGTGTCACTCGTATCTGCAATACATAACCATCAAAGTCAAATACTACTTGGGTTCCCTTTGAATAACTTTCTGGCGTTTTCTGTGTTTCCTTCACTGTAAATGCTAGTGACATATCTGTATATTTTTCAACAAAATTTAATGTATTGAAATTCTTTCCATCACCTTTGAGATCCGTTGCAGTTACCTGACCAGTTATTTTTGTTGCACCATTTGCTAATGATTCCATGCTTTCATTTTGTTTCAAGAGATCCCATTTTGTATTCGCAGCGCTTGTAGGATTGGTAAACACCTGCTTCACAAAACTTGCCTCTACTGTATAAGCACCTTCCTCTGCTGTAAATGCATAAGTTTTTCCAGTGAGTGTCAATGCTGGAAGTTCAATTTTCTGCCCATCCTTCTTCACAGTTAATGCGCTACAATAGTAACCAGTTTTTGGTTCTACGGTAAGTGTGACTTCTGTTCCCGCAACACAATTTTTATAATTACTTGTAACTGTTCCGTTTACACTGTCTGCAATCAAAATAGATGCGACATTTGTAGCACTGATTGCTGTAACTAAAGCCTTATCGGATTTTTCTGCTGCTACAAGCGCTTCTTCTAAAGTAGCATAGTAAACATTGGCATCATTTCCTATGTTGATTTTTGCTGCTGCATTGTTAATAAAATCAGTTGCTTCTGTTTTATCAAAGCTCACGTAAATCTCTCGTTCACCATTTACCAACTCAGGTAATGGATAATAACCTGCTTCTTCTGCATAGTACACAATTGTTCCAGCTGTGCTATCAAGTCTTACGCTTGCTTTGTTGTTATCTTTTGGTTCAATATAAATGCAATTATCTGCTGCCATTACTTTTCCACCCGCAGATGCATTCACTTGATAATGATGAGTTTTTGTTGAAACTCCTGCAGACTGAACTAATGAATCCGGCCCGATTTTATTTATATTAGACGAACTATTTTGATAATCATCAAATATAAATACGCCCTTTTCATCATCATGTGTGATACTGTCTCTAGTAAGTGCATATAAACTATTATCAGATTCTACATTTAATGCAACTGTTGCTTCTGCACCAATAGTTACAAAAATATTACCTTTCACATGATTATCTGTTCCCCAACTATTTGCATTATCATTATAACATCCACCATAGATGCGTCGTTTTACAGTACCACCAAGCACTTGAACATCTGCATTACCTGTCATGGAATTATTTTCGCAACCACCAAATATCTGATATACTGATCCGCCAGTCATTACAACACATGTGTCTGCATTCGTTCCATATCTTCCTCCACCATACACAGCATATGATTCACCTGCAAAATTCACATTAGTTGTTCCTTCCACTATCGCAGTCTCTTTGGTTCCACTAGCGTAACCTCCAGCACCATAAATATAGTTAAACTTAGCTGGTGTTTGTCCCTCCTTAGCTTCTAATACCGTCACATTGGTATTTCCACCTACAGAGGCCATTCTACAACCACCATACAACAGGTACTGTTTTTCATGACTAGTTGTGTCTGCACTTGCATTAACACCTGGTCCAACTACAATATTTGTATTTCCTGTAACATGTGCATTTTCATTATGGCCACCACCATAGATAAATAAATACGAACCCGCATATAACTCCAAGTTTGTATTTTCAACACTTGTTGTTTGTGCGCCACCATAAATATAAGTTCCCGTTTCATTCTCTAAAACTGTGACATCACTCGCAACCTTAACATGATATCCATTACCAAATACATATTGTTTGAGTTTTAAATTCAAATTACTGAATGTAACATTGTCTCTGATATTTAAGTGCGAAGATTGTGTGGAGAAATCAAGTGTTTCCTCACCATCGTTTGTACTATTACCGGTAATTGTGATAGTCTTGTCATGTTTCGTCCATGTTGCATCACTTGCTACCGTCAAACTATCTTTAACACGTACTATTCCGCCATCTTTCACATGTGCAATTGCGTAATCCAATGTTGCATATGGATTTGCTTCTGTTCCATAGTATGGAGTATCAGCAGAAATATCCACTGTAGATGAAACATATACTTCGTCTCGGAAGCATCCGTCTTCGAAAACTTTTGTTGCTGTTTCACCATAAACTTTATCGCCACTAATAGTTACCCAAAATGGTCTTACTGTAAATTCTGTTATGTAACTTTGCTCCGAAATGCCCTTCACTGTACATGCCTTAAAATATTTAGAAGCTCCACAGAAAGTTCCTTCCGGTGTTTTTTCTGTCCATTCTTTCGTGCTATCCGCCTCATATAGTTTTTTATAAACCTTACTTGATGCACTTGTTCCCGTCTTTACGTTTCCTTCTGCATCCTTATACGAAATCTCGAAACCTGCCTTTTTATACAATAACGAGTCAACAGATGTCACAAAACGAATTACGCCTGCCGTATCCTTTTCCTCTACAACAGAATCTATCAAATGTGAAGATACCTGTGCTTGCACAGTTAGCACATCATCCGGAACAAAAAGTGCGTAGACTATTTCCGTTCCATTCGGCACACTATCCTCTATTGCATACTCAACAGCTTCTTCATCATTCTCAGGCAGTTCATCTGTTGTATACCATCCTGCAAACAGATATCCTTCCTTCGTTGGATATTTGTTACTGTCTAAATATGAACTTACTCTTTCTGCAGTATACGCTTTGAACACTTTGCTACAATCATCGATTTTAGTTGCGGAAGCATTCTCTGCTGCATTCACATCAAATGTAAAAAACGCTGCTGTCATGCAAAATACCAAGGAAAAAGTCAATATTAATTTACTCATTTTACTTCTCATCTCTTTGCTCCTCCTTTAGTTAAATCCACCGCTAAAATCCAGACTGTCATCATCATCATCGCCACCGCTTCCACCAGTTCCTGTATCCACCATGGTTGATGCTGTGATAACATCCAATTCCATCAAATCAATTACTTCCATTTCTGGTTTTCCATACTTCACTTTGTATCGCTCCTTTCTAACCATGCCGCAAAATCATTGCAACGCTTCAATTATTACTTGTGTTGCCATATCAGCTGTATTCTTTTCAGCTTCTTTACTTCTAGATGCGATATGCGGTGTCAGATAAAAATTTGGCAAACCAAGTAGAGGTTCATCTTCCCTCGGTGGTTCATTTACTAAAACATCAAAATACGCAGCTTTAATAATTTTCTCCGATAATGCCACGCATAAATCAGCCTCGTTAACAATTCCACCTCTGGCTGTGTTTATTAAAACAGCATTTGGTTTCATTATTTTCATGTCTTTCAACGTAACAAGATTTTTTGTCTCATCTGTCAGCGGCATATGCAGCGAAACAAAATCTGAACGTTTCAAAATGTCTTCAAAACTTACAACCTCAACATCAAATGCTTTTACAGTTTCCATATCAATATAATAAGGATCGTAAGCCAGCACTTTCATTCCCAACCCATAGGCCATTCGTGCAACTTTTTTTCCAATTGCTCCAAATCCTACGATACCTATGTACTTTCCTTCTATTTCGTATCCAGTCATCTTCGACCATCCATGCTCTCTCGTGTCTGCAATACTTTCAAACAGATTTTTAGAATCTGCGATTACAAAACTCATAGCTGTCTCCGCAACACTTCTTGAGTTGGAACCGACTGTTCTTCCGACAAAAATACCCTTTTCTTTGCAATATTCCACATCAATATTGTCAGTACCAACACCAAATTTGACAACTGCTTTGAGTCTTGGATGCGCGTCAATATATTCTCTGTCTACACTTTCGACACCAACGATTACACCGTCAACATTCTCTGTCTTTTTATAAAACTCTTCTTTTGTATAGGCATTTCCTGTGTCATTGTATTCCACACAAAAGCCCCTATCTTCCATGATTTTTACATTATTAAGCCCACACTTGGCGAACCCTCTGGGCGTAACAACTATTTTCATGTGACTTTTCCCCCTTTCTTTTCCTTCTGTAAACTTTTATTTTTTTCTTCTTTAAAAAACCAATAGACAAAAATCGTATTTTTTGATACAATTTCACCAAATAAATACTGTAAATTAAGGAGTTAATATGAATATTACCAAGATTAACCTAATTACATTTGACGACGAATGTAAGGACAATTCTTTCTATGCTTCGTGCACACACAGAACACGAACAAAAAACATTCACTGGCATGATTTCTATGAAATCCATCTAATTACAAATGGTTCGATTACCGAGTACATTAATGGACAAAAGATAGAAATGGATGCTGGCTATTTGTATTTCTTAAAGCCTTACGATATTCACGAATATTATGGTGAAGAACCTAGTACACTCTACAAAATTCAATTTATGCTTGATATTCTAGATTCAAATATCCAAAAAAAATTCATGTCTCATAATTATAAATTGATTATGAAACTACAAAATCATGAGTTAGATTCTTTTCTGCCTCTATTTTCTATGATTGTCAAAGAGTATAAAGCAAACAAATCCTCTAGCTTTCAAATCATTAAGCATCTGATGAACTGTTTGGCTCTAGAAGCATTGCGCCTTCACCAAAATCAAAACCAAAACCACGGCACTGCGAATTCAGATTCCATGGTTATGGCTTTGGATTATATCCACAAAAACTATACTCGTAATATTACAATGCAACAGGTGGCTGATTTTGTAGGATTAACTCCAAATTACTTCTGTAGTAAATTTCATAAAGAGATTGGTCAGTCATTTAAACACTATTTGAAAATGCTTCAGTTAAACCATGCTGCCACTTTGCTGAGAGTTAGTGACACAAGTGTTTCTAACATATGCTCAGAGTGTGGTATCTCTTCTTTGGCAAACTTCATGCAAAGCTTCAAGGAATATTACGGAATGACTCCATCTCAATATCGTAAACAAACAACTCAATTTACAGATTAATTTTTATCTAAAACGCAACGTCAATGTATACAGGCAAATGGTCAGACAAACTTACGTAATAATCTTCTGCAAAACGCTTGAATGTACGAACAGCATCTTCGCTTCCCCCATACACCAAGATATGGTCGATGGAATCTTCAAATCGACCATCTCTAATTGGTCCGAATCCAGAAGTATCACATTGATGTGTTCCTTTTGTTTCATCCACCTCATCTATAGCAATGTCATGCGCGTGTTTAAAGCCTTCTTCAAAAGCATGTTCTAAGGCAAGTGAATCATATGTTGCGTTCAAATCACCCACCAGGTAAGCACCACATTGATACTTATCATAAAATTCTTTCATTTTTGTGATTGCAAGACCAATCTGATATTCTCTTGCTTCATCAGAGCCCGCTTGGTAGCTGTTATCACCTACAACACCACTCATATACCACAAATGTGTATTTACAAAGATAAATTTATCTCCCGTTTCTTTTACGTTAAACACTGCAAGTGTCCAAGATTTTGAACTGCTGTTATTAAAGCTTCCTTCAAATCCGGGGCATGCCTCTGGGTATAATTCATGGGCAGATTCTACAAGTTCCAATGTGCTAGAATTGTAGAAAATCGGTGTTCGACCACCTGCAATCACTTCATAAGTCAAACCTTGCGCCTGTAATTTTGCCATCAGTTCTGTTTGCATGAGTTCTGTACATTCTTGTGTGCCGATAACATCTGGCGCTGTTTCAGAATATACTTTTACGAATCCCTCTGCTCGAGCAGGAGCAGAACAGTCATATCCAATTGCATCCCATGCTGCAGTATTTGCATCGCAGCTCCAAAGGTTATTGCTCATGATACGTACACTATATTTTTCTTCTTTGACATCTTCATTGCCTTGCTCTTTATCAGCGCATCCCACAAACGCACATACTGTCATAGCCAGCACTAAGAATAAAGATAAAATTTTCTTTTTCATTTACTTTTCCTCCATAAAACATTACTAAACTTCCATATCAACAAACACTGGAAGGTGATCGGAAAGAGACAAATAATATTCTGGCGCAAAACGGTCAAATCGCCGTACTGCATCCTCTTTTACATCTTTTACAAAAATGTGATCCATAGATGAACAAAATGGCTCGTCCCTATATGGTCCATATCCTTTGGTGGTACATGTATGATATCCGCGCGATTCATCTGCATACTCTATTGCTATATCATGAGCATGCAAAAAACCTTCTGATAACACGTATTGCACTGCGCTCGAGTTATATCCGGCATTTAAATCTCCTACTAGGATAGCCGGACATTCATACTTTTTCTGATATTCAAAAAGTTTGGCGATTGCAATTTTTAATTGATATACTCTTGCTTCATCTGAACCTTCTTGATATATCGTAGATTCCGGATTACTACTCTTCCACCACAAATGTGTTGTCAAAAATGCAAAAACGCGATTGTTTTCTTTGATTCGGAATACACCAATATTCCATGATTTACTCATGCTATTATTAAAGCACCCATCAAAACCAGGACATTCTTCCGGATAAAGTGCAAATATAGAATCAACAAGCTCTAATTTGTCACTCCGATAGATAATCGGTGTGTCGCGCCCCCACAAGAGTGTATATGGTATACCTTTGCTGCTAAATTTGCACATCAGAGCATCCGCCATCAAAGCGGATGCTTCCTGACATCCAATGATGTCGGGAGATGTATCGTTATACACACGAAAAAATCCTTCTGCTCGGGCCATTGCCGAACAATCTTCTCCTTTTTCCTCCCATGCCGGTGCATTTTTATCACATTTCCACAAGTTATTGCACATCAAACGAAGTTGACTCATCGGATTTCCTTTCTTCGCCTTGGTAAATTTATTTTGTTTCAGACAACGTTTTCATCAAGCGATCATATGCCGACTGTTCGATTTCCATCAAGCGATCATATCCCATTTTCTTTACTTGGTTTACATAACTATCCCATGCTTTATCATCACTAGGATCCACTTCACCTGTCATAAAGCTTGATTTCATTTTAGAAACGTAGTTAACAATATCCGAACGTAATGTTGTACGCTCATTTGTTTCTTCTGTTGTGTATGCAAAAGGAAGTAATGAGTCAAGTTCAACATCAATTGTTTCCTTGTAACGTAACATCTTCTTTGCTTCCCAGAAGTTGATGTAACTTGTATCACCGGCCAATGTTTTCAAATCATCAACTGACTTGTCATTCAAATAAGCAAGGTCGTGAGCCCATGTAAATGTAAGCGCATCATGCATAGCAACATCATTCATTACCCACTCAGCTGTCGTGTTATAAGTTTCTGAATCCCAGTATTCTGTATGATCATATAATGTATTGCCATATCCATCATCTACAAGGTCATATGTCTCTCCTTCAATACCTTCTGACGACAACAAAATACCTTCTTCAGTAAAGAAATAGTCAATCAGACGACAAATTGCTTCAGCATATTGCGAATCTGCATTTACAAAGATTCTTGCTTGATCCAAAACCGGTGAAATCTTTAAATAAGCTTTCTCTGGTTGAAGGTCTGATGTTAAGCAGAATAATGGTTCATACTTATCAATCACATCATAATTTCCTGAATTATATGCTTTCTGGTCTTCATTTGACAAAATCAAAGAAGTTGTGTCTGTATAGAAGATATATTTCCCATTTTTTATATTTTCTTTATATTGCTCTGAAGTCATTGAAAAACAGTTGTTATCCAACAATTTTTCTGTATATAACTTGTTTTCATAAATCAAAGATTCTCTATAGTTATCACTGATATCTAAGAGACTAATTTTGTCATTTTTATCTGCTGCAAGCATGTATGTATTTTGTGTTGAATACACGCCAAATGCGGAACGGATGATCATATCTGCACGGTAGCCTGGAGCTTTGTTTGGTGTCATTCCCAAAGGAATTTTATCTGGATATTTTTCTTTACAAAGCTTTAATGCATTGTAAAAATCATCTACTGTTTCGATCTTTTCAATGCCTGCTGCATCTGTTAATGTCTTATCATAATAGATCTGAGTATATACCTGATTTGTTTCAGAAACTTGATAACGAGTCAAACTATAGATGCTTCCTTCTGCATTTTGAATACTCGCTGCCCAATCTGGATGCTCTTCCATGAAAGCTACCATGTTTGGCATAAGGTCTAAATATTGACTGAAATCAAGCCAGAATCCGCTTTCACCATCTTCATCTACCTGGCTACGGTTCATAGTGGCACTAATAATTAAGTCTGGAACCTGTCCTGTTGATAACATCAAAGCATATTGTTGTGACCATGCATCGCTTGTGTAAGGAGTACAATCCATCATAATTCCCAACTTTTCTTGTACTTTTTTAACCATTAAAGTGTCATTCCACTCGCAAAGATAATCATTGATACCACTAACTTTGATACGAATCGGGTCGTTACAAATTGGATATCCAGTTAAGTTATAATATCCTCCTACTCGTTCTACTTTTTCTTCTTTTTTTCCGCCACATCCAGCAAGCAAGGAAACGCACATTACGACGAGCATTAATAATGATACGATTCTCAATTTCATATTCTTTTTCATTTTCTTTTCCTCCATTTATTTTTAGCCTTTTACTGAGCCAATCATTACACCTTTTTGGAAATATTTCTGTAGCCATGGATAAATTGCCAGCATTGGAGCCGTTGCAACTACGATAATTGCAAACTTCATTTGGTTTGCTACATTTGCCATCGAGTTCAATGCTTCCAACTCTGCTGCTGAATAGCCTCCTCCTGAAAGTGCCTCCGAACTGAAGTTACCCATTGTAAGAATTTCCCTTAAGATAACTTGAAGCGGATATTTGATTCTATCCTTCAAGTAAATCAATGGTGTCATATATTGATTCCAGTGTCCTACTCCGTAATACAATGCAAGTACTACAGTAATTGGTGCAGACAATGGAATAATGATTTTCAAAAATAACTTAAAATTACTACATCCATCCAAGAACGCTGCCTCCTGCAATTCCCACGGAATTGTATTAGCAAAGAAGGTTCTTGCAACAATCATGTTATAGACCGATACCAACCCACTGATTAAAATATAAAATCTTGTATTTACAAGCCCCATGTTGTTAACATTTAAATAGCTTGGAATTAATCCGCCGCCAATGTACATAGTAATCATGAAAACAATCATAATCGCATTTCGCCCGTGCAAATCTTTTCTAGATAAGGCATAAGCACAAGGCATTGTTACAACCAAATTCAAAATTGTTCCAAGCACCGTATAGAAAATCGTATTGGCATATCCCGTCCAAATCTCTTTGTACTTTAGGATGAACTCATACGCATCTAATGTTGGTCTCACTGGCCATAGTAGCATTTCACCACTACTTACTGCTGAAGGATCACTCAACGAAGCACTCACAACATAGATGATTGGATATAATGTAATCAAAAACGACAACGCCAAAAGGGTACCATTGATTCCTATAAACAAATGCTCTCCTTTTGTTTTTTTCATACGTCTTTTCTTTGTATGTTTTATTTTCATTTCCCTCACCTCCTAGAACAGACTCGTTTTGGTCATTTTCTTTACGATTGCATTGACTGTGATCAGCATCAGACAGTTCACAAGCGAATTAAATAAGTTTGTTGCGGTTGAGAAGGAATACTGGTAATTCTGTAAACCAACTTTATACACATAGGTACTGATTACTTCCGATGCATTTAAGTTCAATGTGTTTTGAAGTAACAATATCTTTTGATACCCTACACTTAAGATACTTCCCATGGATAAAATAAGTTGAATCAAAATTGTCGGAACCAATACCGGGAAATTAATATAACGGATTTTTTGCAAACGATTTGCACCATCTATTTCGGCCGCCTCAAGTAAACTTTTATCTACGCCAGACAATGCCGCAAAGTAAATAATTGCACTCCAACCAGTTCCTTGCCAAATACCGCTCAATACATGAATCCATTTGAACATCGCAGGATTCTGCATAAACGATATAGATTCTCCACCAAAGAACTGGATAAGAAGATTAAGCAAACCTGTTTCTGGTGTAAGAAGAAGGATAATCATACCACACATAACAACTGTGGAAATAAAGTGTGGTGCATAAGACACTGTTTGTATCCACTTCTTGACTTTTGCATTTCCTACTTCATTTGCCATCAACGCAAAGATGATTGGAAGTGGAAATCCCAATAATAATCTGAGCCCACTGAGCACAATCGTATTCTTTAAGACAATTGGAAACCAGTACGAATTAAACAATCGTTCAAAATTCTGCAATCCCACCCAAGGGCTTCCTGTAATACCATCTTTAAAATTAAAGTCACGAAATGCAATCTGTACACCATACATTGGTAAATACTCAAAGAGTATAATGAACAGAAATGCCGGCAAAATCATCAGATAAAGTTGCCAGTTTGATAAGCATTTCTTGAGAACTTTTTTTCTCTCTTTCGATAAACCTTTCATAGTATCTTATCTACTCACTTTCTTTTTGATTTATAAATTGCTGATAATGTTCTGCAATTTGTTTTTCGAATGCAGGAAGAACTAGCTTCATTCCTTCCGCATTTAAATGACTGATATCATCATAACTGATGCAGTATTGTCTTCGGAAAGCTGCATCTGTCATATAAACCCCCATGGTTTCAGAATCCATAGCATCAATATATGGAACACCCAAGTTCTCGCACACTTCAATGAGCGCACGTCCATATTCGCTACAGGTGTATCCCTGTTCGTTTGGAATTCCACCCACTTCCCAACAAGTAATCCCTATGATAAGGGCATCTGGGAATTTCTGTTGCAGACTAGTAATAAGGTGGGTCACTGCCCCCTTCATAGTTCCTTGGTCCGTACTACCAAGTTCACCCATCGGAACATTTTGGTTGTAGTCATTTCTTCCGCCTTCCACAATGATGATGTTGGGATCGTTGTCTGCAATTTCCTCCCATCTGTTGACCATTGGGTTGTAATTCTCACCTGCATAATTGGATATGGTAGAACCGTTCATGCCATAGTTGTTAAATTCCATCTCATACTTACTCGCCAAAAGCGCAGGCCAAACCTGAGAGATATCCTCTAGTCCTTTTCCACCGAAATAACTATCTCCTATCACACTCATTGTGACTCCATTCAAAACATCATAGGATTCCGGCTGCTGCGTTTCTTCTACCTTTGTATCTGCATCTTCGGACTGGCCGCAAGCAGCCAGCGCGAAAATACACACCATCAGCAGAAGTAAAAAAACTATCATCTTTTTCATCATTTTGTCGCTCTCCTACTGATATTGTTACTTATTACTCTCTGCGGTACCCGGTTCTTCAGTATAAAGACTCCAAATATCCGGATGAACATCATAATCTTTTGAGTGGTAACACAATCGAATATTTTCGTTATCTTTCGAAGTTACATAAGAGTATGTAATCTTTTTTCCATCCGAACTAACTGTTTCAATAACGCTATTTCCTTTTCCGCTATCTCCAGCTATATTAGTACCATCTAAATCAATTACCCAGTCTCCATTCTCAGTTAGCTTCCATGAAGAAATTACATATATCTGATCTGATGCAGACCCAGAAGTCTTTTTATCATCTGTAAAAGTAATTCTAGTGCCTTTTGTAGGAATGGTAATTACATCTGTATACGAATAATCCTTCCCAGCGGCAATCTGATTCGGAGCACTTGTGTATTTATAAGAACGTACTGCTTTCTTATCTGTCCAAACTGTTTGAATCTCAGTTGCTACAGGTTTTTCTTTTGGTTTTCGCCCAAGCACCACATTCTTTTCAATTGTTTCTTCCTCTGTTGTCCCCCAAAAAGTTTCTACCGTAAGTGTGTCCTTTGTTTCTTTTACACTATTTTCCCACTGTGTAGTTGACACTTCTTCATCGAGATTAAATATTCCATTTTGATATGTAAATTCGAAACTTTCGCCTGGTGCAACGGCTGGAGTGTAAAAACTCATCTCTTCTTTCAAAACGTGATCTGTAAACGTTAGTACACAATACCCTGTTGTTACATTGCCTGTACCTGTGAGTTTTACTGTATATTGACTATTTGAACCAATTTCTAAAGTTTGCTTGCTTCCAGTTTCTGAACTTTTTGCGACAATTGAATCCTTTGAATCTCGTACTTCTACTTTTACTCCATAGGTTGCGGCCTTAATATCTTCCACCTGAACGGTGGTATATCCCGAATACCAGGCCCATGCCACTCCAACAAAACAAACCATGCACATTACAATTGCTAAAACTGACGGGAGTATGTATTTTTTTCTATTGTTAATCTTCAACGTAAACATCCTCCTTCCATGGTCTTTTATTTGCTAGACCAGTCCGAACCACTTGTGTATCCATCAAGACCAGAATTTGCGCCTTCAACAATGGCTTCTTTCGCAATAGTTATAGTTGCTTTTCCTTGGTCATTTACAATACCTGTATAATTATCTGTTTCTTGCGGCACATCATTTACTTTAATAAATTGTCCATTTCCTTCTGGTTTAATCGGCTTGATTGTACCACCATTGATATTTAAAATACCTTTTGTAGCAACCTTGATGTTTCCGTAACTGAGAGATGCTGTATTTCCTTCAATCCATGTTCCTTCATGAATAGTCATTTTTGCATAATCTCTTACCCACGCAATAGCAACCTGTGCTGATGTAGTTGAGTTTTCTTTCAAAGTTACATATCTCAAATCCAATGTTGCCAATGAGTTTTCTGCACCCTGTACTTGGAATATTCCGTCTCTCGTTGTATTTCCACTAATAGTACCACCAGAAATAAAGTAGTTCGTGTAAATTTGGAACCCTCTCGCAGAAATCGTATTGTTGTTAATGTTACAGTATTGTAATCTCGTAGTAGTTGTACCTACACGGTTTATAGAAGGATCTTTTGTGCCCTTTTGGTCGAAAATAACCGCCTGACATTCATTCTCTTCTATAACTGTATTAGTCAAAATGACATCTGCCTCTTTATAAGCTTGAATCAAAGGTACTGTTGTATGTACACCCTTGATTGCACAATCATTTAATTTCAGATGTCCATATGCCATAATAAATATGCTTGTTGTGTCTACATTTGCTGTGAGCTGTACTCCTTCCATGCTAAGAGACCCTGTATCTTTTATATTGAACAAATTTTTCTTTGCGCTTAATGTAAGAACATGGTCTTCAAATGAATATATGTATGTAGGTCCGTTAATTGTAAGAGTGTTAGATACTTCTATATTTTCTTTAAGTACAATCAGTGCTGGCTTATCTTCGCTTGCCGCAGCAACTGCTGTTGCCAATTCCTCATAGGTACTTACCTGTGTAGCCTGACTAAAATCAACTTCACCACTATTATCAACCACTACTTTGTCATACGAATCACCTGCTAGCTGTGTTGCGCTAATAACAACCGTTGCTTTGCTTAGTTTCATACCTTGATATTTATTATCTGCTTTTGTACTCATTGTACCGGCAAGAACATAAGTTTCTCCTTTGTCTAAGTTCCTGTGCTCGATTTCAACACCTTCGTAGACTTTGTCTGTCTTCACTTGTTTATTTTCTGTATCATATTTGTAAATATGGAATTCCAAAACATCAGACAAATCAGCTTCATCTTTATCTTTTGAGAATTCACCAACTGAAAGTTGATACTTGAAATACACATCACCAGTATTGTCAATCGTAAACGGTTCTGTATAATAAGTGCAGCCTGGTTCCCATCGATTGGTTTTTTGTGTCATCCATTGCAATGTTTTTTTCTCCATTGATTTTCCATTAGCATTGACTACTCCAACCTTCAAGTACCCAGCTTCGATTGGATCGGTATCAACAAAATTTCCTGCCGTAAACCATGCGTAAGTTACACCCACAATCATTACCAGACAAAGTAGCGCAGATAACCAGCTATCAATCAATAATCTTTTCTTTGTTCTCATTTTCTTGTCCTCCCTTATCATTTTCTTTCTTTTCTTCTTCTATTTCTTCTCTTACTCGTGCTTTCATATATTCCTTCTGTAACTTAATCGAACGTCCAAGTCGTACTGCAAACAACAGAACTAACGGAAGAAATACACAAAGCAAATAACCTGGTACAGTTTTAAGGAACATGAAGAAATTCCCCAAACCTGGTATATGGAACAAATACTTACCTGTGATTTGTGCGCAGGTGACAGGATTTTCATCATTTATTCCTGTCGTTGTTCCGTATACTATAAACGCTGGCTCTACACCAGTTTTTTTTATGTTACGAATCTTATGCGTAATCGTTTTACCCATACTGTCGGAATTCTCCGACACATAAGAAATAATATCTCCTACTTGCAAAGTATTTGGATCTACTTTTTTTACTACAACCAAATCACCCGATGCAAAATCAGTTGCTTTCATGGAATCAGACATACACACATATGCTCTAAAGCCAAATAAACTTCTATCGTTTTTGTCGAACAAAGTAACTGAGATAAGAGTAAAAACTACGATGCAAAGGGCCAGTCCAATCAATACCCATTCCGCAATCGCTTTAATCTTTTGAATTCTTTCTTTGTTATCACTAACTTTCATTGATGTCCTCCCTATTAATCAAGACCCAAGCTAGTGCCTTCTATTTTAGCTTTTTTTGCAACCAAGACATTGCCGCCAGCCTTAACGATTGCTGTATAATTGTCTCCCGGTTCAACCAATTCTCCATTGCCTTTAATTGGTTTAATCGTACCACTATTAATCCTTAAGTATCCACCACTACTCTTGATGTTACCGTAAGAAAGGGAAGCTGTATTTCCTTCTATCAATGTATTTCCTTCAATGTATAATGCTCCGCCTCTTTGAATCCACGCAACTGCTGCTTGTTTTGAAAGCGTCACATTATTCTTAATTGTTACTCCCTTTAACGTAAGTTTTGCGGCACTACTTTTTGCTACGAAAAAGAGGGCACCACCAGATTTTTGTCCCGTTACATTTCCGCTGAATGTTCCACCTGACACGTTAAATGTACTTTGTACTTCTATCATTACTCTGGCATCATTATTTAAAACAGTACAGTTACGCATTTCTACAACTGCACCTTCGATTCTTTCAGCATTATCCTTAATCAAACGGTTAGCTTTACATCTGCTAAATCTTGTGTTTACAAAAGTCATGTTTGCACTTCCGTATCCCTCAATGAGGTTATAATCTTTCGATTCTATTGAATTTAATGCCTGTACATCAACAACCTCACAAGACTCCAGCGTTAAGTCGCCGGCAGCTTTAATGTATATACTAGCTGTGTTCTGCTCTGCTGTTAAGGTCACACCTTCAACGTACAAAGAACCCGTTTCCGTAATATCAAACAACGTAGTTCCTGTATTCAATGTAATCTTATGTCCACCAAAGGAATATATCCTTGCCGGATTTTGTACTGTGAGAGTTTCTGTGACTTCTATGTTTTTAGTTAATTCAATAACTGCTGGGTTCTCCGCTGTTGCTTTAGCTATCGCCGCTGATAACTCTTTATAACTCTTCACTTTCGTTGCCTTGGTAATATCCACATTGTCGACATTCTCCAAAACTACTTTTGCGTATGCTCCATCACCATCCAACTGTGCAGCTTGAAGAACAACACTCACATTACCAAGTCTTACACCTTGATAACTGTTTCCTGCATCTGATTTCATTGTGGCACCTATAACAAATGTATCCGCCTTGCCAAGCGTTTCACATTTGAAATTAACACCTTCGTATACTTTACTAGTGTTTACTTTTGCTTTTTTTGCATCATACGCATAGATGTGAAAGTCCATAACTTCCGTCAATTTTTTACTGTCATCAATTCCGGCTATTGAAAGCTTATACTTGAAATACAAATCGCCATTGTTCATAACTGTAAACGGCTCTGTATACATGGTAGCACCTGGCTCTAAACAGTTGACTTCACCTGTCATCCATGCAAGTGTTTTGCCTGTCAATGTTTGTCCAGCATCATCAACCATATCGACTAACATTTCACCGGCTTTCACCGTATTGACTGGCACTTCTTTGTTTTGCTGATCCAAAAGCAAAGCAAATGCCAAACCGATAATCATCGCCATACACATTAGTGTAACTACCCAGCTTTCAATTACCGTTCGTTTTAAAAGTCTTTTTTTCATATGCATTCTCCTTTATTTTTATTTTGAGAAGTGATATCTGTCATCGTTAGCTTCACTTCTGAATTACTTTGTTTTAAGGACAACGTTCCATCTTCCATGCGACTAATATGAATGTCCGTATAATATTGTGGATTTTGATAATCTTTCGTAAATCCATCATCATTGTAGAGACTGTAGGTACTTTCTGTTTCCACATTACATAACACTTCAAAGTCATTGAAATTCATTTGATCCGTGTTTTGCCCTGGCGTACCGAGTACAACCAGTTTGTCTTTTCGGACAAAAAATACCATTTGATTTAATTCTGCCGAAATGTAATGGTGTCCCTTTTTCATCGGAATATATTCTCTCTCTTCTGGTGAAGAAAGACGAATTGCCACCATATCCTCTGGCAAGTATACGTATCTTCCACTTGCGTTTTGCGTATAGATTGGAGCAATCATCAACGCATCACCTACCATAAGTTGGTCTTCCACCTCAATAGCTGTTGCATCTTCTGGATAATCAAATGCAAGCGGTCTAAAGAGCATATCTGAATTCAAGGCACATTTCACGAATTCGCTATATAAATAAGGCAATAGCATGTAACGAATTTTGATCATATCTCTCATGATATCCTTTTGCTTGAACAAATAAGGTTCCTGACGATTGCAAGTGTTTGCAGAGTGATTTCGCATCAATGGTGTGAATGCTGCCAACTGCAACCAACGAATTAACAAGTCTCCGCTTGTGTTTCCGTGGAAACCTCCAACATCTGCTCCTGTGAACAAGAATCCGCACATGTTAAGCGACGGCATCATCTTCATATTCAAAAGTATGTGTTGCCACCATGACTGATTGTCTCCCTGCCAAATACCGGCATAACGATGTAAACCAATGCAAGAAGAACGAGAAAAAATCAACGTTCTGTGGTTTGGAAGCATATCATTCAACGCTTCACCCGCTGCTCTTGCCATGTTGTATCCATATAGATTATGTACTTTATCATGAACAATGGTTTTTCCGTTTACGTTGTGATAAAAAGTCTTGTAGTCTGCTATATTATTTCTCATTGCTGCTACAGTATCTATTAGTTTTCTACGACGCTTGATATCTAATTGTGTGTCTCGCACCTCGTCGACTACATCCAACGTATGTTGTAGACCTCTGTTTGTAAAGAAAAGTGTAGGTTCATTCATGTCGTTCCAGAACCCCTCAATTCCCATGTCTGTCAGATATTTGTAGTGGTGTCCAAACCAATCTCTTACTTCAGGTCGAAGGAAATCAGGGAAATGACAACGTCCTGGCCATACAGCTCCAATGAAGTCTTCGCCGTCTTCACCTTTGACAAAATAGTCTTTTTCCACACCTTCGTCATAGACAATATTTCCTGGTTCAATCTTTGTTCCTGCATCTATAATAGGTACTAGTCGAATTCCTTGCTCTAACAATTCCGAACTGAGTTCAGCAAGGTCTCCGTAGTTTTCTGGGTCAGCCGTAAAGTTTTTGTATCCATCCATGTAGTCAATATCAAGTCCAATGGAATCTAACGGGATGCCTGCTTCTTTCATTCGAGCTGCCACTTCGCGAATTTCATCTGAGTTCTTATAACCCCATCGACATTGTTGATAACCGAAAGCCCACTTTGGTGGAATGTAACTCTGACCAATTAATTGTCGGAATGTATGTACAATCTCTCTCAGTGATGTACCTTCAATAATATACACTTCAAAATCTTCTAGTTCTGATATAATGGTTAATTCATCTGGATCCGAGAATCCCACATCAAATGTTACTCTTCCTGGTGAATCAATAAATACACCAAAACTTTTCTCACCTGATACAACTAGAAAGTTATGTGATCCATACATAGATGCTAACGTATCTACATGTTGTGCATTACTTCCTGTAAAATGCACATACCGAAAACCACGTTTGTTAATACCTCTTACGTTTTGTCCCAGACCATATACTGGGCTTCCAGCTTCCAAAGTATACTTAAGAAGAACTCCTTCATCATTATTTTCACAAGCAAAATATGACATTGGCTCCTGACTAGGTTCTGGTTTGTTTAATACACCTTCTGTATCGATTAAAGGCTTACCAAATATGTATCGTTTTACCATCTTTTCCTCCTCATATTCAGTGTTATATTTACCGAATGACACTATCCACGACAATATCATTTGTATTATAATCTTAACATAGAACATGTATAGAAAATACGTAGGAATCTACTACTTATATATTAAAAACTACGATTTATACTGGTAATTTTTGTAATTTTAGTTCAATATGCCCAAAAAAATTAGACATGCCGATACTTTTGTAAAAATTTATCTTGAAACCAAGCCTCATGAACAGGTTTGTCCTTGCTGTGGTGCTACCACAAAACGAATTCACGATTACCGTTATCAGACCTTCAAGGACTTGCCCTTCCAATTGAAACATTGCTATCTGGTTTTACATAAAAGACGCTATGCGTGCAAATGCGGTAAACGTTTTTATGAAACCCACAGTTTCCTTCCTAGATACTTTCAAAGAACTTCTAGGTTGACTGCTTTTATTGCCTCTTGTCTGCACAATTCGCAAAGTATCACGGAAACCGCAAGGCAAACTAATGTTTCTACTGCTACTGTAGGAAGGGTTTTGGATACGATTTCTTATTCCAGAAGGAAGCTTTCAACGGTTCTATCTATTGATGAGTTCCGCGGGAATGCTTCTACCGGAAAGTTTCAATGTATCTTAGTCGATCCGATTAAACACAAGGTACTAGATATCCTTCTGGATAGCAAACACAATCATTTAGTATCTTACTTCGCTTCCATACCAAAGGATGAACGATATCGAGTAAAGTACTTTGTTTGTGACATGTGGCGACCATACGTTGAAATGGCTTATACATACTTTCTAAATGCTGAAGTCATTATTGATAAATATCACTTCACCAGGCAAACAACATGGGCTATTGAAGGTGTACGAAAAAGATTACAAAAGACAATGCCTGCCAATCTGCGAAAGTATTATAAACGAAGCAGAACTTTGATTTTAACTCGATACCACAAACTCAAAGGTGAAGCCAAAGCAGCTTGCAATTTAATGCTTCTATACAATGATGACTTGCGGAGAGCTCATTACTTAAAAGAGAAATTTTATGAAATCTGTCAGAATTCCAAATATTCTGAACAGCGAAAAGACTTCTTTGATTGGATTAAAATGGCGGAATCCTCCGGATTAGACGAATTCGAGAAGGTTGCCCGAACCTATCGGACATGGTCAAAAGAAATCCAGAATGCTTTTAAATATTCACACATAACAAATGGTCCAACCGAAGGTTTTAATAATAAAATAAAATGGAATAGGCACATGCCTATTCCAGATAAATACATTCGATATTATATTTTGCAAATTCTTCCAGCCATTCATCTTCAGGTTTCTCATCTGTAACGACTGTCGTAACGTCACGC
>JAEIGA010000878.1_pt1 | contig 44659 bp, 67 predicted proteins | sample 9270691 | NCBI WGS metagenome assembly JAEIGA01 (sample SAMN17057246, study PRJNA624740) | gut metagenome | biome: biome; isolation source: fecal sample | host: Bos grunniens | place: China: Xizang | collected 2019
ACTCAAGTATTATTCTTCTTTGGTTTGATATAGATGTACTCTCATCATTTCCATCCTCTCGTGATAATCTTAAATATGCCACTACTACTTTTGCCTTTTTACTCATTTCTATTGCTCCTTTATCATTGTTACTTTATTTTATTATCATTGTAACATAAAAAAAGGAAAAGCACTATGGGTTTGTTGCAGTTTTTAGAAAATCATATAAAGTTTCTTTAAAATCTGAATTTCCACTTATTAATATATTTAATTTATCATTATTATTTTTATATTGTTCTCTAATTTGTTTAATGTCCTCAGTAGTCGTTGTAGCTGGGACAGAAATCATTATTATTCCATCTTTCATTATTGTGCATCCTTTTGTGTATATAATTTATGTATATTGGTTATAATATAAATGACTTCACACGTCAGACATAAAAAAATAGCAGGGTGGTTAACTGATTCGCCATCTTGCTATTTTGTTTTATAAAAAGTGGCGGTGATATTTTTACTACCACCGCTATATAGTTGTTTGTGTAATTACTTATTGTCATTAGAAACAGAGTTGTATAATGTGCCTAAATTAAAATCATTACTAATAGTAGCACTTCTTACTGCACTTGCAGCACAGTTCATTGTGGTGAAAGAATCGTACACACCTTTATTAGTATAAATGTAATTAACAGACCAGTCTTTAGAAATGCCGATGCTTTCTGCTTCTTTAACGGCGTCCATATTTGCTCCTAAGAACATAAATTTCCATCCATGACCATTGGTTTGATGTTTAATCATTTTTTCAATTTGACCTTTATTAAATGAACGACTAGAATTTTCTTCTCCATCTGTAGTTATTACAAATAACACTTCTTCTGGTTTTTCTTCACCAAGCTCATCGTGTCTATCTTGAACACGATTGATAATTTCTCCAATTGCATCTAACATTGCAGTTCCGCCACCAGCAATATAATCAGACGAGGTGATTGGATTTACTTTATGAATATCAACACCATCGTGAAGAATTTTCCAGGTGGTATCAAATAAGATTGTTGTTAATGTCGCATTACCTTCTAATGCCTTTTGACCATCAATGAAACCATTAAAGCCACCGATAGTATCTCCGGCCAAATGAGACATTGATCCACTTTTATCAATTACAAAAACAATTTCCGTATTCTTCATATTTTTCTCCTTATCTATTTAGCATCTTTTGCCATATATCCGAAATATGTGTTTCCCATTGATGTATATGGCACATATCCAGACCAGTTGAAATGATATCCTGCGCGGAAGTAAAGAACGTATGATGGAAATGTACTACCGTTTTTAAGCACATAATCAACAGCTTCGTAGTTTGTTGCAGTCGGAGTAGTATAAGGGATTTTAGATGCCGGAGTGAATTGGTTTTTAGCATATACAACACTATTTACGGTATTACCCCAATATCCACTATTTACCCTATTGATTACTACCGAAGCAATGGCCTTCTGACATTCTAAACTTTCAGTATTGGCTTCTAAAAATACGAGTCTAGCAATAGTTTCTCTATCGTCTAATGTTATCTGAGAATTTCTTTCCGTCTGTGAACGACTGCCAGTATCTGTTCTATAGACCGCATATGGTTTATTAGCCAACTGTTCTTCTAAATCTATTATTTTGGTTTCCAACTCGGTTACTTGTTCGGTTAATTCCGTGTTAGCTTTATTTAATGTTTCAATAGTATTCATATGCTCATCTACCGTCATTTGCAGTGCATTGTTTGCTGTAATGAGGTTTGAATTCTTATAAATACAAAATATCGATAATACAATCATAATTAATAATAAAATTCCTGCCCCTAAAAGGGGCGCTCGTTTAACTCTCATTGTTTTTCCTCCTAGTTAATCATTTTGTAGTGTTAGTTAGTAGAACCAAAACCACCTTGTCGTGTTTCAGTTGTGTTGTCATCTTTTACCGTACAGTATTTAGTAAACACTCCTTGTCCAATACGGTCACCTACTTTAATTTCATATGGTGTATTTCCAAGATTAAGAAGTCTGAATCCAATGTTTCCATCATTGCCTTCGTTGGAGTAGTAGTCTGCATCAATGATTCCAGTACCATTTGCAATTACAATGGGATGTTTGCCCATACTTGATCTTACAAATAGTAAAAGCACATTGTCATAATACATACTTGCTTTGATGTCCGTCCATATCATTACTGATTCGTTGGGTTGAATAGTGATATCAATAGGACTATAAAAATCATATCCAGCACTATGTTGACTACCTCTTGTTGGAAGTTTAATTTCACCTTCATTTTTTCTAAATTCATCTTTAACCACTTCAAAGTATCTCATTTTATTTACTCCTATCTTTTTCAACAATTTTATCAAATTCAATTGGTGAATCAGCTGTTTTAAGTTTTTTATAATCATCACCAATTATTTTATAAAGTGTGTATTGTCTGATGAGGCTACGTGTTACAACGTAGCACTCAACTCCATCAAAAACATATGTCATTACAATCTCTTCTTGTTTGGGTATTTTCATAATTAAAAGAAGCTCCTCCAAAATTTATTTGGAAACCAGTTATCATCGTCTGCATATACAGTTGTTCCATAGTAGCCGTAATCATTAATGTATGCTTTAAGCAGTTCGGAATACTTGCTAAACGCATCTTCAACTTCTTTTTTACGTGATTCTTTTTCAAGAGCAAGTTGAGCCTCTTTCTTTTCTTTTTCTTCTTGTTTCATTTTTTCAATCTTATCTTTGAGAGCATCAGTCTCTGCTTTGTGCTCCTGATAAGCTTTTTCAAGTTCTTCAATTGTAAATTCTTTCTTTTCTTTCACCATAATCAATCATCCTTTCTAATCAATTTGTAGTGTTATAATTTTATTTTGTTGTAAAGTTTCTTTGACATCAATCACTCGTTGATTTCTGCTTCCCCTAAATGCAAGTGTAATATCGTGTTCTTCTGTTATGTATGGGCCATCTACAACCACATCACATAGACATAAAATTGATTTTTTTGCGGATGCTCCGTTTGTAAAATCATCGATTGTTAATTCATAACCAGTATACAACCAAATATCTTTATTGGGAAACTTTGTTTTAATGTCTAAAATTAAATTTAAGACATCTCCACAGTTTTTACTTTCTAAGGGATGACCACCTGAAAATGTAACACCTTTAATGTATGGGTTTTGTAATTGTTCAAATAAAAATTTTTTTGCATTTTCATCAAACAATTGACCAGCATTAAAATCCCATGTTTCTGGATTGAAGCAGTTTTTACATTTTCGTTCACATCCAGCACACCAAAGAACAACACGAAATCCTAATCCGTTGCTAATAGAGGCCTTGTCAATTTGCATATAATTCATTAACAATCCCTCCATGTCGATTTGCTATGTTTGGTTCTTAAGCATACCTCTTGCTGTTTCCCAAAATTAAATGCTGTAGTGTAGTTTCCAGTGAGGTACCCAGTTACACGTCTAAGTCTTTGAATATTAGTTGATTCACACATTGGACATTTATCATTAATTTCATCGGTATATCCACACTCCATACAAGTATCATTGGGGATGTTGATTGCAAAATATGGGATATCTTTATCCATAGCATAATTTACAAGTGTCTCAAGAGCTTCAATATTGTGCTTTGCTGAGCCATCTAATTCTACATATGTGATACAACCTGCACTTGAATAGCCAGTAAGCTGAGATTCTAGGTTAATCTTTTCAAATGGATCAATATCTTTCCAAACTGGTATATGCATACTGTTTGTGAAAAATTCTTTGTCTGATACATTGGGAATTTCTCCATACTTATCTTTGAATTTTTTCATAGATGTATAACAAAGATTTTCTGCCGGAGTGTAATATACTCCAAAATTTAATTTATATTCTTTTTTAAACTCTGCACAACGAGTCTTAAACAACCCTTCAATTCGCTTAGCTAATTCCATACCTTCACTTGTTGTATGGTCAGATCCGATTAAAATTTGAAGTGTTTCTGCCAGACCTAGTTGACCAAGTGCCAAAGTACCGTGCTTCAAAGCAGAACGAATATCTTTGCCATCATAACCAGCCATCACTCCGTTTTCATACATAAACTTTGCAGATTTAGGAGATTGGTTGCAAATCCATTCAAATCTTTCAATAAGCATATCTTTAGCTTCGTGAATTTTTTTATCAAGCAAAATCATAAAAGCATCAATTAAATCAATATCTTCGCCTTTGATTTCTACATCTTCGTAAGCTATCATAGCCAAAGTTGGCATAATAATAGTCACAGGACAAATATTGCCTCGACCATCTTTGAGTTGACCGAAACCATTGACATCCCATCCATTAGCGGTTCTACATCCCATTGTACTAAAATAAGTTCTCGGATTATTCACATCATACCCAGCATTGCCAGACCAGTCTACATTTGCATAATTCGGATATAATCTTTGAGCAGTTGATTTTAACGCTAATTGATATAAATCATAATTTGGTTCTTCGGGTTTTCTGTTTACACCTTTCATACATTGGAAAATACCACAAGGGAAGATAGGTGTTTTATGCAATTTACCGATGCCAGCGATAGAAACCTCAAGTATGGTTTTAGTTACCATTCTTCCCTCTGGTAAAGTACAAGTACCATAATTAATCGATGTGAACGGAAGTTGATTACCGCTTCTACTCTGAAGAGTATTAAGATTATGATACATACCTTCGACTGCCTGCTTAGTCTCTCGTTCAGTCATTGACAATGCGTATTTATAAGCCTTTGGAAAAGATTTATAAAAATCATCATTGATAGACAATTCGTTCCAGTCATACAGTGATTCGTATTTATCCCAAGATACTTCCTGAACATACTCTATTCCATTTTTAAAATGTTTATAAAAACTTTTTCTTACATACGGAACCATTGTCCAGTCTAAATGAGTTGCACTTACTCCGCCGAACTGTTGTAAGCTTTGTAATTGAAAAACTACGGCAACTAATTGAAATGCAGTATTGATTGACTGTGCAGGTCTTACATCTGTTTGGCGTGTATTAAACCCATTAGCAAGTAAATCATCAAATGGAATAGAGAGACAGTTATGCATTCCAACTGCATATGAATTTAAGTCATGTATGTATATTTCATTATTTTGATGGTTGTTTTTTGCCATCTCTGATACACAATAATTCAATGCGTATTGTTTCATAACAACATCATTTGCCTCACCCATTCTTCCACCAAATGAGTGCTCGTCAACATTGGCGTTTTGGTTTTGTACATTTGACGCAGTAAGTTTTTCAGAGATTGCATTCATCAAGTTTTCATATTGTTCTCTCGCCATTTTATGTAGATATCTGTATTCAACATATTTTGCTGCCACATCTTTACGAGAACTTGCCATCAGTTTGTTGACGATAATATCTTGAATGTCTTCAACTTTAATATTTTTATCCAAAGACTCAATATGATTTGCAATCTCTCTTGCCTTCTCTTTGGCGTAAGATGTTTCTTCACCATCGACCTCAAGAAATGCTTTTAAAACGGCAAGTTTAATTTTGTCTTTATTGAATTTCACCCTTCGACCATCTCTTTTAATTACTTTCATTTTCGTCATCCTCCCATAAAGAATACCATCCGTTATCTTGCAGCCATGTTAAAACCCTAGAATAACCGTCAATAACTATGCCATTAATCTCAATTGAAGGATATTCTTCAATTTCTTTTGCGAGTGCCAATTCTTTACAATCTTTCAATTCTGTATATGGCACATTGTGTGCATCCAACATTTTCTTAACAAGGTGACAACGAACACATTCTGAAGATGAATATAAAATTATTTCTCCCATTCTTTCATCTTCCTTTCTATTTCATTAATTGTTTTTACTATTTCTTTCCAGTTATGTACCCTATAAATGTCGTAAGCCCAGTCTTTATTTGCATCACGATTATATGGGTAATCAATACAAATTCTTTCACAACAACTTTTACTTAAATTATCAATGTTATCTTCGATAAACACATCACCACGAAGCAAACTTTTATCATTGATACGAATAACATTTTCAAGACTAATCATTGGGAAATATTTTGAAATCCACTGCAATTTCCATTCAAATTGTTCTTGGTATGTCGCCGTTGCTACAATAACTCTATGACCGGTTTTAATCAATGTTTCGATTCCCCATTTTGCATCTGGCAATGGTTCAAGTGAATCCCAAAATTCTTGTTTCTCCCATAATTCAAAGATTTTATCCGCATCTTCTGTTGGCAAACAATCATAAATATGATATGTTGTGATGTCAGACATTTGAATTTTCTTTCCTGTGTTAGCATTGTAAACGGCAAGAGTTTTTGGCACCAGATCATTTAAAACACCATCTAAATCTACATAACAAATCATTCTGTAGCGTCCTCCTTGTTCATAAATAAACCTTCTACATTACATATCCATTTGAGTACCGATACGGACTTAGCTAATTCTGTGTTGGGAATCACATAATCAACTGCCATATTCTTTTTCATATCACGAAACTGTTGTCTTTCTGATAATGAACGGCTACGATATACATTCATATCATCACCACGATCTTTTGCTCTTTGTTTTCTTGTATCTTCAGGTACATTGATATATACAGTAACAATTTTAAGATTGGGTAGATTGAGCTGTTTTAATGTTTCAACGCCAAATGGGTCAATTACATATATATCCATAATATATAACTGATCTATTGTGCTCCAATATTTATAACCATTTATTTCTGTATAGGCTGCAACCTGACCTGCTTCCAACATTTCTTGATAGTCTTCTTCGGTGACAAAAATGTGGGTATCTCCTTCGTTGACTCTTCTTGGTCTAGTTGTGTAACTGATTAACTGACGATAATTGGTTCTTTCACAAAGCTTGCTTACCAATGTATCTTTGCCAGCAGACGACTCGGCCATCACACATAAAAGCACATGCTCTTTATTCATTGCCTTCACCGCCTTTTTTACAAGGGAAAAATTCATCACACTTTCCATTGCGATAAACACAATTTGGAACAAGTACATTAGCCTCTTTGAACTCTGGGTTTGTTATGTGGGCCTTTTTAACAATAGTACTCATAACTTTTCTTGTTAGTTCTTCTGCTTGCCAACAAAGTCTTTTTCTTGACATAAACATGAATTCTTGTGCATTCATAGACATAATATGCGATACCATTTGTCCTTGTGGTAAGTCGGCCCTAGTAATTTCTTCATCACGAAAAACTCTATCATCTCTTTGAGTAGATACATAATGATTTACACCAATATGATGACGCACAAAATGCACACTAACATAATATGGGACTTCCATTTTAATACCAAACCACAATTCTCTAACTGGTGAATGCTCTGACTTTAAAAGTTTTATTTTCCACTTATCATCAGGAAGAGTAACCGCGGTCTTACCAATTGTATTTAGAGTGCAAGTTTTACACCACATCCAATCAGCTTCTGTTGGATGTTTTAAAATTTCTACTTTAAAATCCATACTTTACACCTCCAATTTATGTATGCCATAGTACACCATTGCACACTCTGAACTATCAAAATAATTGCCGTCCTCATCACAGTAATAATCTTCAATATCATCTGTGATACTTGATCCACATTCTGCACAATATCCGATCAATCTTCTTTCTTCATCCATTACTTTCACCATCCTTGGGTTCAAATTTTTCTTTTTCATAAATCACTGAATTAATTTCAGGTCTATCAATTACATCCATAGGTGTTAGTCTCTGACCCAACTTGATTTCTCCGTAAGCATAAGATTCTGCCATTACTTCGTCCCACTGTTCTTTGGTTAAAACACACAGTGTCTCATCAGAGAAAAACGGTGCGGCATAAGGCAATGTTTGATGTGCTTGATGTGTAAAATTATATTTTCTTTTACGAATACGCTCTACTAAAGCTTTTCTTTTTTCTTCTGTAAATGGAACTGTTGGATAGTTGCTGAGATAAGCACTCGTCCAACCGATTACGGATTGGCTCATATTTCATCGTCCTCCTGGATATCGAGTTGTTTTAAAAGACTTGCTAATGGTTCTGATGTAACCTTTTCTTTTGCCCACTCAATCCAACCTGGATCTGTTTTTGCTACATCAATTAATTTGTGCCCACTATGTTTTTTGCCAAATGTAATTACATATTCGTTAATATCTGGCAGTTCTGCTTTAGGCGTTGCAGATTCGTCAAATGCCATAGTTAAATCTTTTCTAGAAGCCAAGTAGTCAGCTAAATGTACGAAGTGCTGATATTCATCCATAGGTTTTGGAAGCACTGTGCTACTCTTGCGTTCTGTTGACCATTGACCCATATGTGATTCAATACAATGTGCCATAAATTCAAGTTCATCGTGGCTTAGATATTGACCATCAAAACTACGAATTACATTAGCCATCTGGATAGGATGGTCAAATTTAGTAAACTTACTTCTCTCGTAGTCGGATTGTTCTCCACTTTTTCTTCCGTCGTGAACCAAACCAGCTACACGCATCAAATCCATTTCTCTGCTAGTAAATTTAGTATTATACTGCTCAAGCTCAAAAAAGTAGTTTAGAAATCTTACTACTGCAATCTGATGTCTCATCAAACCACCTAGACCTAAGCTATACGCCGGATGGTATTTCCCAGTACTTGAAGCTCCGACTTCCCAGATATAACTAGGAAGTCCTTCTACCAATACTTTTGCAAATTCTCTAATATCATCATTAACGATGGTATTAAGAATTGGTGCTATCATTTGATTCTGTTGTTCCGTCATTTTCATTGTCCTCCATAGTATTCTCTTCCGAATCATTCTGTTGTGCAAGTTGAACAGAAATGATGTTCACGATTTCGGCAGTCATTCTCTTATAATCATTAAGAGACACCTTGCCTACTTTCTTGGTATGTTTCTTGATTGCACCATAGATTGCTGCCGAGATAAATTGAGCGCCAATCTTCATACCAGCTGTTCTCGTAGACTCGAACCACTGCCCGATGACCTTTTTTAATTCATCTTCGTTGGCATTTTTGATTTCCTCTACGACTTCTTTGATGTTTGCTTCTTCCTTCATAATATCACCTCCTTTTATTAATCATTTTGTTCTGTTAAAAATTCAACCGGCAACGGCAAACCTTTTTCCTGACAAAAATCAATCACATTCTCCAATGTAATATCTGCAACCTTTGCCATCTTCTTCTTATACACTACTTTCATTCCGTAGCGCTTTGCCCATTTTTTGTTGACTCTCCACTTCTTGTGTGTTCGTGCCTGAACCAACTTAGGCACCTTTACCTCTCTGCTAACCGCATAACGGTCAACCTCTTTTAACATCATTTCTGCAATCTCTTGCAAACTCATAAAATCACTCCAATCATTTTGATGTGTTAATATTATATACTAATATTTTCCATTTGTCAATAGGTAAGTGGAATTTTCTTACATATTCCCTTGCTCGAAGAATTGTGTTTTAATTTTTTGAGCTAAGTCACTAATTTTTTGACTATCTTCTAAGTCATAATCTTTATAACGTTCTGCAAACTCAAATAAAAACATAATCAGTTCATTACACTCATAAGATGTCAGTTCAATATTAAATATTTTTTCTCCCATAATTACTCACCGCACATTTCCAAGAATTGTTCCTCTGTGATGATGGGAATGTTCAACTCATTAGCCTTTTTATTCTTTGAAGAATTGCTTGTGGGATCGTTGTTAATCAAGAAATGAGTTTTAGCAGTTACACTACTTGCAGGTTTCGCACCAAGACTTTCGAGTTTAGCATTGATAGAATCCCTGCTGAAGTGTACCAACTTACCAGTGACCGCCACATTCTTCTCAACAAAAGGAGTATCTTTTACTGCAATTACTTCTACTTCAGGCATTATAAAATTAAATTCCTTAGAAAGTTCATACACTTCTTTGATGTTTTGTGCGAAATAACCGTTAATATTCTTTGCGGTAATTGCACCAAAATCATCTAATGTAGACCAATCATAGCCAGTTTTAAATGCAACTAGAACTGCACCAATGTCACCTTTGAATGTATTGGCAATAGTTTTGGCTGCAGATTTACCAACACCATCAATTGATAAAGCACAAATAAAATTTTCTAGTTTAACCGTTCTGCTTTTCTCAATAGCATCCAACATTTTCTTGACTGACTTCGTACCAAACCCATCGCACTTCTGCCATTCGTCTTTATGCTCTGCGAGATGGTAAATATCTACAAATGACTTAACCCAGCCTTTGTTAATAAGAAAACTAAGAATTGCCTCTGAAAGACCATCAATGTTTATTGCTGACTTGGAAACAAAGAACTTTAACCTGCCTAATAATTTACCACTACACTGTTGGTTTGTGCACATAAGTACTTCAGACTCATTCTCTTTCACTACTTCAGTTTTACAATGACAGATTGGACAGTACTTAGGCAAAATTATGTCAGAATCACCATCCTGTAATGCTTTTGCGATTTGTGGAATTATGCAGTTGGCTTTTTTAACAAAAACCGTACAGTTATTAGTTAAACCGAGTTTTTTGATGATCGAGATATTTGTCAACGATGCTCTTTCAACGGTGGTACCGTCAATGATGGTAGGTTGAAAGATGGCGGTAGGAGTAAGACAACCAGTTTTTCCTATAGTCCATTCAATATCAATTAACTTTGTTTTATAAACTTCATCTTCAAATTTATAAGAAATACTATGTCTGAAGAACTTTGATGTTCTTCCCATTTTGTTTGATAACTCGATTGAATCTTTAGCCATTACTACCCCATCAATTGGAATACCTTTATCGTTAGCTTGTTTACGAAGGTTGTGCAACATATCAGAAAGATTTTCTTTGTCAGCTTTATTTGTATAAGTCCACATAGGAACAACTTCAAAACCAACTTTTTCTGCTTCTTTTAATTTGAAGAAATTACTGTCGTTGATAATATCGAAACCTTCAATAATCCTCCATGCAATAAATTTCATATGACGAGCTTTAGTGATATTTGTATCTAAGTTTGTTAAAGTACCACTAGCTAAATTACGAGCATTTGCAAACTGTTTATCTTCTGGCAGTTCGCTATTAATACGGTTAAAATCATCATATAAAATTAAACTTTCACCATCAACAACAAGCTTACCTTTATATGAAATAGTAGTAGGAACATTATCGTAGCACTTGATATGTTCTAAAATGTTGCTGCCGGTTTCACCGTCACCCCTCGTAGATGCTTCTGCTAACACACCATTCTCGAATACTAGGCGAGTCGAAAGTCCATCTAATTTGAGACTTAAATAACAATCGTCGTTCCCTACCCATTCAGATAATTCATCAACCGTGTGAAGTTTATCTAGACTGAGCATCGGTATTTCATGAACCACTTTGTCTTGTTTTGATAATATTTTTGCACCCACATTATGAGTAGGGCTATTAGATAATATCAAACCAGTTTCGGTTTCTAAAGTCTTTAATTCTTCTAGCTTAGCATCAAATTCTTCATCGGACATGATGGTGTTTCCAGAGTTGTAATAAACGTCCGAAGCTTTATTTAATACCTCAACCAATTCTTTCATTCTATTAATGCTTTTCATTAATATATTACCTCTCTTTAATCATTTTGTTTTGTAACTCTTCCTCAAACACCACACCGTTGTAGCAATAACTTTTCTCTGTGACCAATCTGGGTGTTTGATAGAAATGCTATGATATATAATACCAAATATTTTATTCCTATATCTTCTTGTCATTTCTTTCTCCTTTAACACACATCAATAACATCATCGATATTAGAAAATAACAATTCGCAAACATCGTCTTCTACTTCTGCTTTTGTATTTTGGAGTTTCTCGCATTTTACACATACCATTCTACCTTCGGGAATAACTTCTCCACAACATACACACCTATCTTCCATTATTTTCTCTCCTTGCACACAAACATTAATGTCATTACCATTACACCTAATCCTCCGCCAATTATTGCTCCTAATATAAATTGCCACATATTCTCTCCCTCCTAATCATTTTGATTTGTATTTATTATATACCTTTATTTTCCATTTGTCAAGTAGTTTTCTCAAAAACTTCAAAAATACGAGGTAAATACCCCGCATGTTTTATAATTTCTTTGTATAGTCAAGACAAACATATCCAACTTTACTTTTTAATCTGCCCCAATTCCCAATCTCTTCTATAATTGTATATACTTCATTCTTCTTAACTCGTGTAATAATTTTAGAAGATGTGTTAGGGTTTTCTCTAACATTCAATACGGGAGTGTCTATTACCACACAATATGGTTGAAATGTTGTTGGATAAATTTTATTGCCTTTGACGTCAAATACACTGGTGCCCTTATTTAAATCACAACATTTTTTCGCATTATCAAGAATGACAAAAGCACCTTTTTGATTTACATACTTCCCATTTTTATATTCTTCGGCAACTCTATAGATATTTTTAATAATCTCTGCAGTTGGTGTTAGCTTAGACTTAAAGTCACTCCATTGTTCTGAATGCTCAACGAATGGTGCAGGACAATTCTTACTTACTACATCAAAATGTCTAATTACATTGATTGCAGGGATCTTATATTTCTTCATTAAATATGTGGTTAACCCTATTGCGTTAGCTACCGTTTCAGGCTTAAAATAATATTTTCCATTCGAATCTTTTCTGCTGCAAAGTTCAATGCCAATGCTATTTCCATTCCTACATAAAGGATGTTTGTAAGTGCCGGTAGTGCCACAGTGCCAAGCAACATCGCTGTCTTCTACGCACTGCCATATGCTATTTTCGTCCACAAAGTAATGAGCAGAAGCACCTCTATAAATACTTTTGAAATAATCTGTATTGTTTTTCGCAGTATCTCCGTTATTGCCTGTGTAATGAATTACTATAAATTCAATCTTACTGCCTCTACCTTTCACATAATTCGTTATTGTTAGATTTTTATTAATTGATAACAAAATAAAACCACCTTTCATAATCATTTCACTTTAATTATAATAGGTGGTTTTATCATTGTCAACAATCATTTTGTATTGTTAATTTTCTTCTCCAAGCTCATAGATTTCATAACAATCTTCGCAATATCTATCATGTCCAATCTTGACGTAATTATCTGTTGTAATCCATTCTCCGCACTCATTACATTGATAAGCTTCAACATATGCTTCTTTGCAACAAGGAGATCCACTTAATTGTTCATAAGACGGAAAACCAAAATATTCTCCCCTGTCTTCCATCCAGCTTATAGGATCTGAAAATACGTTTTTACATTCACAACATACAAACATACACAACCCTTCCTTTAATCATTCTGTGCAGTTTCTTTTTGTAATTTACGAAGCTTTCTTTCTAATTTTTTAATAATGTTACCATTATCTGTTTGGCGTCCTTTTAAAAGCGCGATACGATTTTCAAGTGCTAATTTGGTCATAATATCTTCTCCTTTAATTTAATTGGTTCCGTTTCTAAGCGTACTTTACTGAGTTAATAACGGTTTCCTTAAGCTTGGCTCTCCATCTCTCTTATCCTGAATGGCGTCAGCGATTGTTTTCGTACAATTCTTAACGTCGTTTCGTAACCTTTACGGAGTGCTTTGAAACAATAAGTCAAGTGTCTCCTTGGCAGATGCGGTAGGATTCGAACCTACAACGAGTATAAAACTACACTGGGGTCAAAGCCCAGCCTCCTAACCATTAGAGCACGCATCTATGTTTTTGTAATAATTATATTCATTAAAATATTTTTTCTCGGCATCTTTTCGTGCTTTGATTGCATCTTGTTTTGAATCAAAAATGCCTAAATATAAAAGTTTATTGTCAATTTGAATATTTGCCTGCCACATTTGTTTATTTTTATGCCAATATACACCCCTAACTCCACTTGTATTTGTGATTGGCTTATCTCTGTTCATTTGATTTTGAGAATTGGTGACAATCCTTAAATTGTCTCTACGATTATCTCGCGGATTATGGTTAATATGGTCTACCATTTCATCTTTTTGTAAATCATCAAATATTAATCTATGTAAATATATTTTTGTATTATTACAATTTGCAACTATATATGTACTATTTGTTTTTTCATTCCATGTATAATTACAGACCTTAGGATAATCCTCATAATCAATAAAAAATTCGGCACCAGTATTATTAGTAACTCCTATGACATAATCTTTAACAAAATAATATTTATTATATTGCATTTAAATCACCCACATTTATATATTATATAAAAAATAATGGTAGGGCATCAGGGTAATGCTCCCCATCTGTCAGCTTCAAAGGCTGCTTTGCTACTTTTACAACAATGCCCTATATAATATGGTTAGTTAAAATCAGTAACGACAAGCCTCCTAGGAGGATCGAACTCCTTTCACCAAAAGCTTCATTCCAGAGCAAAGCTTAGCAAGCAATGTCTACAATTTTAACTTATCTTATATAAGGCTGTTCCTCAAACTCCATTTAACTACTGCTCGATTTTCAAACCGCATTTTTAAACCTACTTACACCTAGCTTCAGTCGCTTACATTCCCATTGCTATGTACACTTGAATGAGTTTAAACCGTAGCACCTTATTCATTACTATACCCACTTTATGGATGGTGGAGAGAGTGGGATTTGAACCCACGGTGCGCTCACACGCACGACAGTTTTCAAGACTGTTCCGTTAAACCATGCTCCGGCATCTCTCCATATGGCAGGGGTAGAAGGATTCAAACCTCCACCTAACAGTTTTGGAGACTGCTATGCTGTCGTTACACCATACCCCTATATTAACTAGTCACTTTTTAAAAGACTGGACTCGAACCAGCACCCCCAAGATACACTCCTGGTGCTCTAACCATTTAAGCTACATAGCAAAAGGGCTGCTACAGAATTTAAAGTTGCTGTAAGTGACTATTAGTGGAGCAGTATAACAGACTTGAACTGTCACTATCTGCTCGGAGGGCAGATGTGCTACCATTACACTAATACTGCAAGCTGCTACATTTCTCGGTCTGTAGCCAACGGATTGTTTTTATGCTTGTTTTTTTAGATATCATTATTACACAAACTTTTTTAAGGCTATTAAAAGAGGTTAACAATTCTAAAACTCCAAAACCTCAATTACTGTTTTTAAAGTAAAAAGTAATTTACAATCAAAACTCAGTTTCTTAAATTAAAAACTTTGAAAACTCGGTTTCCTGCGATACCTACAAACGCTTCACTTTGATCAAGCCGTGAACAGCTTTGGCGGAGAGACAGAGATTCGAACTCTGGGCTCTTTCGAGTCACTAGTTTTCAAGACTAGCTCCTTAAACCACTCGGACATCTCTCCATTAGGTAGGTTAAGGATTCCCCACAACCACACATCCCACCTCTCTTGGCCTGTTTTTCTATACTCCCCCTCGACACATTCGCTTTGGCTGTACACACCTCCGTTACTATCGATAGGTTTCAATTAAACACTTGGGCTGGTGGTCATTTGCTCTCTGCCCCTTCTGGTCTGGATGACAGGACTTGAACCTGCGACATCGTGATCCCAAATCACGCATTCTAGCCAAACTGAATTACATCCAGATATATGGTGGCACATTTGTGAGTCGAACACAAAACACACAGATTCTAAGTCTGCTCTCTCTGCCAATTGGAGTAATGTGCCATATTGTGCGATAGGTTGGATTTGAACCAACGACTCTTGGGAACCCATAAGCGTTGCAACTACTCTAGCCACTGAGTTACTATCGCAGATCTCCGACTAGACGGTAGTCGGCACCGTAGGGGAATGTCTAAAAAGACACTCACACAACCTATATAATGGTATGGCATTATATCCTGGCCTTGTCATCGGCATTTAACTCTTTAAACCCTACCATACCAGGGGACTGGTACACCGCCAGGGACTCGAACCCCGAACTAACTGGATATAAGCCAGGTACTCTCACCATTGAGTTAGCGGTGCATATGGTGCTGGATATCGGACTTGAACCGATACGGATTGCCCGTCACCCCCTCAAGATGATGTGTCTGCCTATTCCACCAATCCAGCATATCAGTGGTTTTATTTTCAGTCGAAACCACTAAACGACCATAATGGAGGTGGGAAGCTTTCTTTACAGAGGTTTGCCAACCAGTATATTATTTAGTATTCACAATAGGAGTGCCACCGTTTACAGTAACCCATCCATGTTTTAATCTTGCTTCAGCCTCTTTCATCTGGATAAGTTCCGGAGTAATTGACTGACTTACAAGTCTATTAGCCTCGGCCTCACCTCTAGCCTCTTCAATCATAACAGCGGCTTTAGCTTCTGCTTTAACTTTATCTGTTTCTGCTTGCGCTAGAGCAGTCTGTTTGTCTAGTTCTGCTTTTTCAGCATCTTGCTTGGCTTGCTCTTTGGCTTGAACTTTTACACTCAGAGTTTCATCAAGCTGAACATCAATGATAAGAGCGGAAGAAACATGAATACCATATTCATTTTCTAATTTAGTATTTAAATATTTTGTGATAGCATCACTTACATTTGCTCTGTTGGTACTATAAATTTCCATAACACCGAAGTTCGGAGTCACTTCTTTGATATATGCAATGATGGAATTCTGAACCATATTTTCTACAATTGTTTCACCCCTCATACCGTTAAATTTAGTATACAATTCAACTACTTTGTTAGGCATAAAATTGTAGTTAACAGTCACATTCATTTTCACCATACCACCATTTGCTGGTGCATCAACATGCCAATCTGCATGGTTTTTTGTGTTGTAATCCTCAGGGTTGTTGCTCAAAACCAACTGTTGCTGAGAAATGGGGTATTTGGTAACTTTTGCTAAAGGATGTACGAAGTGCATACCAGTAGATAAAGTTTCTTCTCTTGCACCCTCCCAAGATGTCCATACAACACCAACTTCACCTTGACCGATACTGGTCATTGACATACAAGTAAAAATAGCACCGATGATTGCCACGACAATGGCTACTGCAATAATTGTTTTTTTCATTCTGCTTCTTCTCCTTTTGTTTTTTCGTTTTTAATTTCTAACTCATATTTATGGTTATCTCTTCTCATACTGATTAACAATTTATTTGTTATCCAGAATGCCGCCATAATACCACAAAATATGAGAATAGCACTGATAATAAATATTAGCCACATATATAAAACCTCACTCACTACTCAATCATTTTGTATAGTTAAATAATATCTTTAATTACATCTTCTACAGGCTGATATCTTTCAGTATTCAAAGTTTCCAGTAAACATTCATACGGATCGGTTTTGTTAGACATCACCATTTTAACAATATTTACAGAGAAACCACTTACCAAAGCAACACCAAGCTCGTTTTCTTTTACAGGAATCGTTCCAGTTCTGCTATTAACATTCCAGAAAACAAGACGAGGAAGCTTGTAACCATATGCTGCATAATGCTTTGCAATAGTTTCAAAAAGTGTCTGATTCGGTCTATTATAATATCCTACTGCACTGTTAAATTCCATATCGGAAACAATCAGAATGTTTTTAGGCATATCTTCTTGTGACATATTGTTATTAACGGCAGTTTTAAGAATCAGATTAAGTGTTGCTTCAATATTGGTATCTGCAACTTCATTATGTCTCAGTGCAATACCAATCTTATCACGAAGTGTTTTTGCATTACTAAAATCTACAAGCTGAGGTTTCGAACTAAATGTAATATATTTGTCTTTAAATTCACCGGATGCTCTTTCTGCAAAATAAATTGCAAGTGCATTGGCAACATCAAGTGCTGTGACACCAGTATTTCCACCAACATTACAAGTCATTGATCCGGAGCCATCTGCTACAACGATTGTGTTTTCTGCACCTTTTACAGTATCAGGAAGAGACTTCCATAAGCCTTCGAGAGCAGCATCATATGATTTAAGTGACTGGCTCCAACGACTACTAGACATATACTTATGTACAATATCGTGAGGGAATAATGTTCCAGCATTAATCTTTACTTCGCCTTTTTCAAGAGCTCCCAGATACTGTCTACGGCGTTTTTCATCGTTACGGAGAAACGCATTGTTGTAAATCAGATTAGCACGGCTAGGAACGGTTTCGTAATTGATAGCACTCCATTCTCTAGCGGACATTTTACACTCTACAACATCGATGTACTTACGCATTTTAGATAGGAACTTACGATAGTTTCTCGGTGTATCTCCCATCTTTTTACACATAATTAATGCATATTTCTTTGTAGTTTCCGAAGATGCATTAACACTCGGCATCCATTTTGCTAAGAGTGATACAGATTTACCTTCCGACATATTTTTAAAGTCTTCGGTAAGTTGATGTGTAACCAAAGCTACAACATCGTCTACTAAATCGGTTTCAAGCAAGCACCATAAGTCATCGTATCGTCCGTACTCTCCAACAAGAGCAATCAGTTCTTTGACCGCTTTAGGTTCTTGGATTGCAAACTCTTTCATTACTACTCTAAAGAGTCTTCTTTCACCGAGTCCTTCTCTTACATCACGGGCATAAAATAACCACTTGATAGCGGTAATCTTATCTTCGAAATAAGCATCCATAAACTTATTAATAATTTCTTTTTCGGACACTCTTCTTAACGAAGCAACTGCAAAGTTTAAATCAAGCAGTTTCTTACCAGAGGTTCTGTATGCCACGGCACCATTCTCTGTCAGCTTGGTTTCGTTGTTAAGTTCATTTGCGATTGCACTCATAAATCCCATTTTCTTTCCTCCTAAAAAATAAAATTTATAATCAATCCAAGACACGGTTTCAGGTAATACAAATTAAAAGTTTGTTCCTTGAAGAAGTTGCTGTAAGTGTCTTTAGATTTAATTAGCATTCGAGACGCATATAACTATTGGAATCGAACCAACTCATTTTCGTGTTGCAGACAAAAATTTTAACCTTTTTAATTCATTAAGATTGCTGTATGCGTCTCTTATTTAAGCAAGGCACCTTGTTCTTTATTTCCAGCAAAAGATATGTAAGGTTGCTGCAAGTGCCTTATGTGGGGTGTGGAGTAGGATTCGAACCTACGACACCAGGCTCCCAAAGCATTAGAAAATTGCAGTTTAGGTTTATGTCTAAACCATATTATTACTGTGCTCTACCGACTGAGCTATCCACACCATATTAGTTGGGAAGGGTGAGATTCGAACTCACGACACCGGCTTTATCATAGCATATCATTAAAGTTGCCGTATGTGATTTTGTCAAACCACCTTGTTTGATTTACGTGCTCTACCGACTGAGCTACCTTCCCATATCACGATGAATCATTTTGTTGTGTTTCATCGTGTTTGTATTATAACATATTGTTTTTCATTTGTCAAGTACTTTTTGAAATTTTCTGAAATTTTCTTTTAAATAATCCAGGGGAAGATTCCACCCGCAATATCCTTTTCACAACAACAGTATACTTCGTTCCACTCCATACTGAGTACTGCACCTAAAAGACTTTTTGCAGAAACCCTGAACCCAGTATTATCTTCAAGAAAAACTCTCTCATCTACTCTTGATACAACTTCTACAAATGTTCTGATGTCAGACATCGTGTCTAATCTAACTCTTTGTCTCATTTCAATCACCTCTCTCAACTGTGCCCTCATTATAGCATAATCATTTTGTTTTGTCAAGTAGTTCTTGTTATTTTTTTTACAAATTAATGAGCTGCTAAATCTGCTTCGTGAAGAATGTCTATATCTTTCTTAAGAAACGGTGGAAGATTACGATAATACTTGGTATTCAAGAATGGATCCATATGTGTTGAGATGAGCCATGCGGCATAAGGAGTTGCACCAGGCACTCCATAAAACATCCATGCTCCAACACACTGATGCTGATAATAGTGAGCCTGCTCACAAGGGTTGCCTTTAGAGTCAATAAAAGCTTTTACATAGGGCTTACCTATATCATGCAACAAAGCGGCATTTACTAATTCGGAAGTTTTTTCAGAATAATGTTCTTTTATATACAAATGAGCCTCTCTACAGTGATCTTGTATATTTAGGGTGTGGTGAGAATTGTCGTGAGGAACATCCATTCTATCAAAATAAAAACGCACATACGTACCTTTATTGAGTTCGTCTGATACAATGATTTTAATTTCATCTATACCTTCATCATAATAAACCGCCTGAAATCTCTTTAACATCTTATCAATAACTGCCTTACCTACGGTTCGTTCTCTAGTGGCATCACGTTTAATACATTCTTCGATAGGTGCCCAAATAATGTGTGCTTCAATCTTTGCAAATTTAGGGCAAATGTTGATAATGCTTGCCCTATCCTTACGAGTTATGTTGGTGGCATCATAAATTACATCATTTCCATTATTAAGTGCTTCAACTGCCCTTTTCTGCATAAGAGAGAATACTTCTGTAGGATCTCCTTGAATAGATTCGTCTCCGTAGAGTTCTTTACGAATTCCATCTGAGCTTAAATGAATTGTGTTTGATTCTCTTTCTACATATTCTTTGGCATATGTAGTTTTACCTGATCCAGGAATTCCGACTAACAAAATTAGTTTCGGTCTATTCATTCGTTTATCTCCTCTCTAAAACGATGTTTCAATGCATCAAAAAGCACATTGTTCATAATCTCATCCACTTCAGAATCAATAACGACTGGATGTGTGTCCATATATTTTTGTTTTGTGAGTTTAACAAGGTATTCGGCGTTATCTGCTATCTGTCTTGCTTCTTCTAACGAATGGATATACTCTGCCTTAACATTGATTAAATACTGAGGATTTGTAGGGATAAGACATTCTGCATATGGTACACCAGCAATATATCTATTAAGAAACTCTTCACAACGAATAATATGGTGAAGTTGCTTATTGCAGTAACCATATTTTTCAATTCTATCTTTAAGTCCCTCATATGGATGACACAACGCTTTTCTCTTTTCGAATACCATTCCGGCAATACAATTAACTGCAGCATAGTTATTATAGTGAGCAATTCTTTCATTATCATCAAACATAGGCTGATATAAAGTCTCGTAGTCTGGATTCATATATCTGTATTTAGAAAACAAGATCTCTATGAAGTTGATATTTTGCTTCTTGAAACACTCATGCATTAATCTTATATCTTTAAGATCAATATGTTCATTACTAGGCAATATTAAAGTTGTACTCGTAGGCTTCTTGTTGAGTACGAAATCTTTAAACGAAGGAAGCACAATAGCTTTAGTGTCAATGTCGCTACCTATGTAATCGAGCTGGTAGTTCTGAGACCCTTGTAAGAAAACTCCCAAAACCTTATATCCAAGAGATGTCACATAATTAAAATCGGACTTAAGTCTATCAAATATTCTCTTATCTTTTTCTGTCATCATATCACCTCATCCAAAAAAGTATTGTCTAAAATTAATTTCATTGCCTTCTTCATCTATATCCCAAGTGCCATCAAAATCACAATTGCCACAGTGACCAACAACACTTGTAATGCTTTCACGTTTGGAGTTAAACCAATCCTCTTCCCACATTATCTGGAATGTTTCTTTGCATTTAGGACAAAGCATATAGTCACCTCAATCATTCTGTAGTGTTTACTGATTGTGCTTAAGCAAATACTCACGGCTCACATTCTTAAACGAATCACTACCATCAAGAGAACGGTAAACCAATCCTTCTCTCATAACATCTGGATTAACTACTGACTTACCAGTAGCAAGCTCCTTCAATTCTTCCATAGTATCTGGCATCTGTACTTCTCCGAGAATAGGCACCCATTTCATACCCCAACCTTCAATGATTCCTCGTCCGATCTCCGAAGGCAGTCTGCCGTGGACTGAGTCCTTAAAATTAAATATATATAAGTCATCTTCTGCGAGCTTTAATGGATTGCCCTGCACAGATCCAACACCTTCTCCTTGAATACAAACCCACTTAAACTCAGGCCAATCACAAAGAAAATTGCGAAGATGTTTCTCAATATCATATTTGAATGCCAAATCCCAATAAATATTGTGGTCGTGATAAGTCTTCTGATTTTCATCTTGCTGTCTTACATTTCTAGAGCATACATAGAATTCAAACTTCTTTTTACCTTTACGCTCCAAGGCATAGGTGCATGATGTACCATCCAACTTCTCAGTACAGAGATATGTTTTTCCATCTCCAATACGCCAAGGCTGATTTTCTACTCTTTCCTCATCGGTCTTAGATACGAATGTAGGGAAGCCTCTAGGCTTATCCTTCTTTCTGCCGAAGAATAAGAACATTGCTCTTCTACCCCATTCTCTTCTCATCATCCATCTTGCCCAAGGCTGCTTAAATATCTTCTGATGACGTGATGCCATAGACTTATACTTTGCATTAGGATCAGTTTTCTTACGAGCATTATCTTCTTCAACTGAATACGTTACACCAAGTAATTCTGTCACATCTACATTTTCCTCGTTAGGTATCTCAACATCAAACACATTAATAGGCAGTGCGAGACCCTGACTAATTACTCCAAACTTGCCGAGCTTCATAGTTTTTACCTTGAAGTGTTTTGTTCTCATAAATTCAGACCATTCTTTTTCTGGCAATTTAGAATCAATTTCAAAGTAAACACAAAGATCTCCTTCGTGAAACTCTCCAATCTTTGCAATAACTTTCCAACCTAAAACAGATACAAGTTCAATGCTATCTGCTCCCTCAATTTTACTAATTTCACCTACTCTAGTAGTATAAGCAAGCGCTCTTTTATCTCCAATAATCATTCTTTCATCAGCTCCTTTGCTTTCACAATAGCTTCAGCCATCTCTTGGATACGATTTTCTCTTTCTGTAGTTCGTTTCTTTGCCCAACGTTCTTTTGCCTTTTTGTCTCTTTTTGCTTTGGCAGCTTTCTTTAAAGTCTCTTCTTCAGCCTTCTGCTTTTTATCATCCTCTGCATTTTTATAAAACCTGGTGGCATAAGAAAGTAATTTGCTCAAAATTGCAGTTCCTTCCTTACCAATCATTTCTTTTACCATACAACGAAGAAGTCCGTCCTCAAAATAGTAAGGATCTCCAGCTTGCAAGGTTGCGGTTTGAGTATCACCGTTGACAAAAGTCATTTTAATAGTGTTTTCATTAAACACATCGATTGATTTAATTGCAGGGATAAGGTCTTTACTATTTGTAAAAAATCCATCCTTGTAGTACCGTGCAACAACTCTATCCCTGTTAACCTCAAGCGAGGAACGTTGATTTAATTCAACTTCTGGTTTTTTGCTCATATCTTCTACTTTATCGAGTAACGAGTTAATGTCGCAACTTGTATAAGTTGAACATGTATTTACACTACCATTATCAACAAACAGTCCGTTGTAAGAATTTAAAATAGCCATATAATTCGTCTCCTTTAATTAATATTTTTATATTGTATTTATCCTCGACTGGGTACAAATGTGGGAATAGGCTGAAGCTTGAATAAATTCTTCTGATGCTTTTCGTCAATCTTTGCTTTAATCGTCTCGTCTTCACATACTCCAGTAAGAATATATTTATTCAACACCTCATAAGTAAATCCAAGATTATCTTCGTCTGTTTTACCACAAAGACCATCCGAAGGCGTTTTATGTGTAAGTTCATAAGGAAGTCCACAAGCATCTCCGATAGCAACAACCTCATCACTTGTTAAATTTGCAAGAGGTGCAAAATCTCCTACAGAATCACCCCAACGAGTCGAATATCCTACATAATCTTCGGACAGATTACAGGTGTTTGCTACTCTGCCGTTAACACTTTGAGATACGGCATATAGAGTTGTCATACGGATACGAGGTGGAAGATTAGTTACGGCCTGCTCAGTAGGAAGAATATGTTGCATATTACTATTACTAGGGTTAAGATAAATTAAATGATTTAAGATTGATTTAAAAGCACTATTAATATCAATAGTTGCATATTGAATATCAAGAAACTCAACTACTTTAAAAGCATCTACTATATCGTTTTGAACACCATTAGGCATAAGCACACCTATTACCCTATCTTTACCCAAAGCTTCAACACATAATGCTAAAACTACTGATGAGTCCTTTCCACCACTCGTTCCTACAACACAATTACAATCCTTGCCGTTAGCTTCAAAAAAGTTTCGTATCCACTGTACAATTTCATCCTTTGTTTTTACTGCATCAAAATTTTTCATATTTTTTCTCCTAATCTGTAATTTCAACTTTATAATTATATAAGGCATCATATATTTTCTTCGGAAAATTGGGATATTTATTCATATAAAAATCTGCAACTTCTTTAATATAAGATTCTTTCGCCTTTTTATATACTTCAAATGCCTCTTCTGGTGTATCGTATAATCCTAGATATTCTTGTTGCTTGATGTTACTTTGTTCATCTTTGAGCTTAGACACTTGAGCAACAAATTTTTTATTTTTCTTTTTGTAATAAACTCCAATTGGATATTGTCCTCTTGAGGCATTTGTTTTAGTGAATAAAATATTTATTCGCTCAGGGGCAAAGATTGTTGTATTGGGAGAATATACTTTATTATTTTTATACAAGATGTCTTTATCTAAGCACATCTTTTCATCTCCACATTTATAATAATTATTTTTAACCCATGATTCAAAATTAGGTAAATGTAACCAATCATCACATACATAGCAAGGCTGATATGTTGGATATCTTTGTAAATCAACCTCTGAATAACATCTTTTAAGCATATAATCCCACAATTTAAATGAAAATGTCTTTTCGCCATTGTCATCAAAAATTCTTCCATTGTCTAAAATACCTACATTATAAAATGTCGGTAAGCAATAATCTTTTAAAGCACCTTTTTTAAAACTACTGTATGTCTGATGATAAATAATATTCTCTGTTTCAAGAAATTGAATATCAATATCTGTTGCTTTTCTATAAGCAATAATTTTCATCAATTCACCCTGACAATTGGTGTTAATCTCACCTAATCTTTCTTTGGCTAATTGTTTTGCTACTTCTGGAGACATAATATCAACCTCCGTTATATTCACAAATTAATACTTCACAATCACTGTCTCCAAAAATCTCTTCAATCATTTTGTAGACTATGTTCCAGTCTCCACCGCCACGATGACAACCCATAAGGTAAGGAATTGCAATTACATTATTTTTAAAATTAAGATGAACTGTTTTAAGTCCACTTTTTAAAGCATTATAATCGGTATAACACTTACCATCATATCCAAAATTTTCCTGGGCAAATATATTTACAATAAGAGTTTTATCATTTGTATTTACAGGCTGTGCCCTTCCAAGTAAATGCTTTGGTGTATATTGACTACACCACTTTTTATACGCCTCATAAACAACAGGATATTTTTCTCTGACCTGCTTTGCTATACCACTACCCATAACACCTTGACAATTCACCTGGTGGCAAATCACATCTGCACCAGATTCAAAAATATCACATTTAATATGTTTAATCATTAAAACGCACCTCCGTGAAGTCTCTCTCTGATTTCAGCAAGACTGTATTCTTTTGTAAAAATACCGTCCTTGAATATTGTATATATTTCATTAGGCATATTTGAAACTTCGTCCCACGTATACTCATCCTCATAACAAAGATTATTGTCTTTATCATAATAAACATGGCAACAACCCTTCTGAGACTTCTTGAATCCACCATCTTTCGGATTCTTAAAAATAGGATAAGGTTTTCCATCGATCTCACAATAAGTTGCTTTAATACAAGAACTAAAGGTGTCTCTAGTAAACGGTTTTAATTCACCACATTCCTCAATACACTGGAAAGAGAAAGATCCAACACCGAGAGCAACATTAGAACAAGCAAACCCATATTCCATAAGAATCTTATAAATCTGTTCACAGCGTTGTACGGTAATACTATCACCATAAATAGCTTTCACATGAGGATTTAGAACTCTATACCCCTTACTATTGATAGTGCCACCAAAAATATCCCAAAGTTTAAATACGGTCTTGGTTACAACCTCAACACAATCACCAGAATCACCTCTCATAAGCATACAACCATTATGCTCCATAATCTCTTTGTAAAGTTTAGGAAGAACGTTCTCGATTACATTCCAATAATCATAAGAATCAAGTACGGCTGAAAAGCTTGTATTAGGATAAATTTCTGTAAGCAATCTTCTAAGAAGAGTTTCTTCGTCTCCATCAACTGCATAGTTACTACACATTACAGAGTGCTCAGTACTAGGACTTCCGAAAGCAACTGGTTCTTTAGTGCAATCACAATTGTAATTAGCTTCAAGATAAGGAATGGTAGGTACTGTTGCAGTATTTAAGAATGATAAACACCATCCGGCACCTGCCTTTTCAGCAGACTGTAAACATTCCTCACCTCTGAAATCAAATGCCCCAAGTGCTCTTGCTCTAGGAATATTATCATCGCAGGTTAAATCATAATACTTATCTACAATTTCTCTGTATGTATATCCAACTGTAGCAGCAAGCATAGGATGCCACATTTCTGCTGAAATTAAAGACTCTAAACTCTGAGGCAACCAAGCGAAATCGTCGTGTGTATTTGTAATACCAAACATCGGCACATGCATAGGAACTAAAGTACCTTCAGGAAGAGCAACGATTTCGATAGGAAGATATCCTAACTGATGCAGTTTTTCAATCTTATCAATCTTGTAAGTATCCTTGCCAAGAGTTGCATCCATAATGCGTTTGTAACCAGAGATAACTTCGTCGAAGGGTTTGTTAAAGAACTCGTCATTAAAATAATCAATAAGATAAGTCTTAATAAATCCCTGAAGACCAAACATAACCACCTTGTCCCATTTCTTTACTCTGCTCATACGAGGAGTAAAGTAGGAAACGGATTTAGTAATGTTCTTAGGCAACATTTCAGCGTGTACTGCTTTATAAAAATCAATCAATAACATTGGATTTGTTTTTTTAATCATTGATATTCTCCTTTTTATTTCTGTAATATTCTACAGTCATAAGTTCTCTACGAATTTCATCGTACATTTTGTGCAGCTTTGGATTAACGTGTTTCATCCATTCTTTTCTATTGTCTTCTACCATATACTGACGGAGCATAGTTGCAGATATAGGAAGTTCACTTCGATTAAGAATTAATTCTGTAGTATATTTCAAATCATTTTTATCAAACCAAGCACTTCGACTTTCGTCATTGCCATAAATCATAATTTCTGGATTTTTGAAAATATATCTATCTGCATTGTTAAGCAAATATTTTCCCCATTCAGGGCAGATATCATTCTCATTAGTCATATCTGGAAGTCCATAAATCATAATATTAGGATCGTCACCATAAATCATTTTAAGCATTTTAGTTCTTGTATTGATATTAAGTGGATTTCGTTCTGTTCCACATTCTTGAGAGCTGCCTATTAAAATCAGAAGTCTGTCACATAACAATAATCCTGTTTCAATAAGTTTTTCGTGACCTTTGTGGAATGTCTGAAATCTACCACAAATTAAACCTACATCATAGGGTTTCATAATTCAAACACCTCAATCTTTTCGTGTTCTTTGGTAAAAATACTATTGGTTGTGTAAACCCTGTTAATCAAACCGCTGGTGAGAAGTTCTCCTTCGAGGATAGTGTTTTCACAATGAGTGATATACAGATAAATATTTTTTGCACCAGCTTCTTTTAAGGCCTTAGCAGAATGATAAAATGTACCGCCTTTAGAGCAGATATCATCGATAATTAATACATTTTTCCCTGCGATAATCTCATTATTCATTAATTTTAACCCTTTGATTTCACCGGACTCCCAGTCTCTGTCTTTAATTCCAAAGGCGTATGGGAACCCCAATCTATATGAGTATCTCTTCATAGCTCCCTCGTCCGGAAAGAATGTAATGAGATTTTTGTATGCTTCCATTCTATCTTCATGCATACAACCACCTGTTTCCTGATATACAATATTAGTGAGTGCTTTTTGAATATATTGATCAATCGGCATCTGAACCACTCTATCTAGTAGTGCAAGGCTTACATTAGAATGAGCATCCATAACTGTGACAATATCAAAATGCAAAGAATTTATAATTTCAGAAAAATATTTTAATGTAAAAATATCATCGACATTCTTTACCCTATCTTGCCTTGCGTTAGGTATGTACCACATATATAGGTCAACCTTGCTATCTAAGCAAACCGCATCAATATGTCTTTTTAAACAATATAAAGTAAACAATTCTGCGTCAGATTCGTATTTCCATTCTATTGTATGTAATCCGTTATCTGGAGTGTATTTTACAAGTAATGTTCCGTCTGGAAAGTGATTTTGTTTAATTACAATTCCATTCAACTTAATCATCTTTTGATTTCCTTTCTAATTTTTGACTATTTTTACTAATAATCACTTCATCATTGGCTAATTTGATTTTCCAATCAGGCCAAGTGTTTAATATGTTTTGCTTAATTTTAAGATATGCTTCTTTGTTAAGTTTCATCATTAATCACTTCTATCTGACACATCTTCATCGTAGTCAATGCTGCCTGGTGACTCTCAGGTGTAACTCCGGCACAACAACTTGCATCTACTGTAATGTTAATTTCTGGATACATTGCTTTAAGAATAAGGGCATTGGACACTACACAGATATCAGTGCAAAGACCTACAAGTTCAACTTCTTCAAAATCAAAAAATGTCTTCCAATGTAAGTTTCCAAAAGTAGGCTTATCTACCATAGGATAAGGGTGGGTAGAAATTAGTTCACTCGAAATCTCCCAACCGTGTGTACCTTCGATGCAATGTTCTATGGGTAAGTGTTTACCCTCATTCGTATCAAGGTAATCTTTCTGATGTGTGTCTCTTGTAAACACAATGTCATAGCCATTAGCTTCATACTCTTCAATCTTCTTCTTTACATTCGGCACAATAGCCTGTGCCTCTTTGGTACCGAGTGTTCCATCGATAAAATCATTCTGCATGTCAATTACAATTAATGTTTTTTTCATAAATCACATCTCCTTTTAATTATGTAAACTAATTTGATATTTAATAAAATCATAGATTGTTTTTTCTGGTAAATATGTAGCTTCTATAATATCAAATACTTGAACACCTACAACCAAAATAAATACCAGGGAAAGAACAATAGATAATACTAGGAATGTAATATTGATCCAACTAATACAATAAGCATCATCCCAATCTACCTCTTTTGCTCCTTTAAATGTTGAAGCATAAACAATCCAAAATATTGCAAAAATAACCAACATTATCGCTATCCAAGCTATGGAAGTGTAAATTTCATAGTTAATAAATTTTCCACAAAGTTCTTGTAAATATGGTAAAACGTTTGCTGCTCCCCAATCAATAACTAAGCCAAATTTCTGACATAAATTATCTAATACATTAATTATCTGTTCACTAACATTCATTTGAATCTCTCCTTTAATCATTTTGTTGTCTATTTAACTTACTCCAATTATACCAACCATAAATACAATTAGCAGTCCATGCAATATACATAGCAACCATAGACCAGTTACCAGCTACGAACCACATTTTGATACAAAGCACATCGATGATAATCCACCAAATCCACTGTTCACGATAGCGTCTTACCATCAATAGCTGTGCAAAAATTGCCATAACATTCGTTGCCGCATCTGTGTATGCCTGGGCACTACCGATTGTGGTTAACCAATAACCCATACCTACTGTTGCAATAATTGTACCGATACTAGCAATAACCCATTGAGCAATGGTAAATTTCTTTGCTTTAACATCGGATGTCCCATCGGAGTTGCACTTCATATTCTTCTTCCATACAAAGATGCCCCACACCATCGTCACAAGATAAAATACATTTTCAATAACTTCGCCATAAAAACGATTCTGCCAAGCTAAAACCAAGTAACTAATTGTCTGTACAAAGCCAATAAAATAGAATGAAATTTTACCTTTGGCACAAAGCACTACTGAAATAACACCAGCAATACCAGAAATAATACCGAGAGGTGTGTCTGGTGCCACACAAAAGACAACAATCTGCATAATCAACATTGAAAGCATAAATAACTTTTCAAAAAGATTATAACCTGTCCAAAATTCATTTTTAATCCATTTTACCATTTTCAATAATCTCCTTTACATCTTCTACAATTCTTTTAAAATTATTCCAATAACCATTGTCGAGAATAACTACTTTGTCCCAATTTCCAGAAGCCTTAATATTATTACAAAGAATTTCAAATAACTCTTCTCTTTCCTTCATTCCTGAGTGGGCCATAAATCTCTCGTGGTCATCAACAAATGTTCCGTGAGGACAAAGTAAATAAATTTTATCCCATTTACACTTCCTTGTAATTTCATCAGCCATTACTGCAACTTTCTCAAACTCTTCTTGAGTGATTATACAAGACTTATCTTTAGCATAATACTCTGCATACATTCGAGTCACCATAGAATCCGAGTCGGCAAAGAATACACCGTGGTTGGCAGGAGAGTTAATCAACTTTTTATTAAGATTATATTGCCCTTCAAGGAAAGCCATAAAGTCCGTGCCTTCAAATTCCCAATCGGAGATGCAACTTTCTCGGATATAATCTCTTGCCCACTCCCAACTATAAGGAGCATTGAAGTATTTGCCGAGATCTGCCGTCATAGTTGTTTTGCCCTCAGATGCCGTACCACAAATCAGAATGTTAGTGCTAAATACTCTGCGAAATGGGAATGTAATTTTGTCCCAATGTTTAATAGGATTTTCACGGATCATTGTTGCACAAATGGGGTTGGTAGCCTTTCTGTCAACAAGTACCGCAGTCTCTCCGAATTTAGTAGTTAGACCCGTATAATATTCTTTGTCACCTACATACCAAACTCTGCCTTGGAAAGTTCTGTCTTCAATTGAAACAGCCTCTGCCCAAATATTCTCGAATTCTTTCATCCAACCTTTCCATCCATTTGGATATTTAGCAATACCGAGTTCACTATCATTAATGGCATATACTGCCACCAAATCATCGTCAGCAAAAAATTCTCGTACATAACGATAACGCTTGTTATGTGGCATCAAAGGTTCGCCCTTATCTCCATCATAACCACACACAATTACGATACATCCACCGTCATTCTCTTTCTTAGCCTGCATAATCAAATCGAGGTGACCTTGGTGTAAAGGTGCAAAAGAACCAAAGACAATTCCGATATTTTTACCGTTAAGTGGCTTCTGATAAGCTTGTAACATTACTTTCATCCTCTCAATCATTTTGATTTGTTTACAATATAACATATATTTCCATATTTGTCAAGTATTTTTTAAAATTTTCTAAAAAATTATACCCCAACGACCAAATTCGTTAGGGTATAATAGTGTATAATTAATTGTAAGAGTCTATCGTGTATGAAGTAAGCCAAATGTCTTGCTTTGAATAATCTGGCTGAAATTTTTGATTTTCATCCATCTTCCAACCGTGTTTGGTTTCTGTATTAAATCTTATTACCGACCCCACTGGTAACGGTAAATTTTCAAAAGACTTCTTTCGTAATTTGCAAACCATAGTGGCACCAGTATCTAATCTGTAGAGTTGCACTTTGAATGTACTATATTTCGTGTTAACATCCATAATTACAGCTACATTTATACGGGAAGGATCGCAGTAAGATATGTGTCCATACACCTCACTCTGTGTTTTCAATACATATTCTAACGGTAACTCATTGTCTTGTATTACACTACACACATAGGATAATAAACCACCAGAGTCCACTTCTCTATATTGTTTTTCTGTTTCTTTACAGAACTGGATTATCACATCGTGTGGAATGCTACATTTATCTTTTGCAAACTGTTTTCTTCCATAGATATCATTAAACAGATTATAAATACGAAGTAACTTTCCATTGGTTCCGAATGTGCTAAACCAGTTGAGCTTAATGAGTGATTCCAACTGAGATTTATCTATGTTGGGATTTTTGCTTGCCTCAATAAGAAATTCTATAAAATTATCATAATTATTTTGACCAAGTTCTTTTAATGCAATAGCCACATTTTTACCGAAGCCCTTCATAGTATTTGTACCAAGCCATACGGTGTTGTCGTGACAAACAGTTTCACCTGTGGCGTTTTCCCACTTATCAAACTTAATATTAACACCCATCCTTTTGGCTTCTTTAATAGTTTTTACTACACCATCTATATCTCCGTCATAAGAATTAATACAAGCAGCAAAAAACTCATTGGTATGATAGACCTTCAAATACATTGTAATATATGCAGTTAACCCGTATGCACTACTATGACTTTTGTTAAACGAATATTTCGCAAACTGAAGTATAGTGATCCACAACTCATCTACTTGTTCTTGTGTCCATCCACGTTTCATCAGACCTGCTTTTAATTCTGGCTCAATCTTTGCCATTAAGTCTGCTTTCTTTTTAGCAGTTGCCTTACGGAGTTCGTCTGGATTTCTTAACCCCGCGAGTCTGCCAATCTCAATTAATTGCTCCTGGAAAACTATGATTCCATACGAATTTTTTAAAATAGACTCCAAGTCTTGATGTAAATACTCAATCTTTTCAACTCCATTTTTTCTATTAACATAATTCGGAATATAATCTTTACTGCCAGGTCGATACAAAGCATTTGCAGCAGATAGATTTTCCATACTATCACACTTCATCTCTTTAAGCATATGTTTCATTCCGGTAGATTCAAACTGAAAAATACAATCTGTGTTACCTTGTGCAAACTCATTCCAAACTTTTGGGTCATTCATATTCAATCTATGGGGTGCAATATAATCATAATCCTTGCCTATCATTTCAAGTGCATCGTAGATAACATCAAGTGTACGCAGACCCAATAAGTCGATTTTAACTAAACCAAGGTCATCTGCCGAATGCATATCACCCTGAAGAACCCAAGTTTTTTTATTGTCATTATACTCTGTGGCGTTAAAATACATCGCTTCACGAGTAGCTATAACCTTACCACAAGGATGCACCCCATATGATTTTGGTAGTCCAGATAATTTAGCAGCATATTCAAATAGTTGAGGATACTCATCTTTATAGTTGTCCAACAATCCAAGGTCAAGTGCTTCTTCGATAGTTTCATTGTCAAGATTTTTTGTAATTTCATTTGTTACTTCAAATGGAATACCAAGAACCCTACCTATATCTTTAATAGCACCCTTTGCCCAAATATATGAGAACTGTCCAAGTGACACAACATTTTCTTCTTTATATCTATCAACTATAAAACCCATAACCTTATCTCTGTCTTTTGGGCTGAAATCCACATCAAAGTCAGGTATCTTTAATTCTTTCTTTGTGATTGTGCCATCTTTAAGCAAATCAAGAGCACCAACATCGATGAATCTTTCAAAATACAAACCATACTTGATAGGGTCGATATCAACAATACCACATAGATATGCTAGAAGTGAGCCACCACCAGAACCTCTGGCAATACCTCTACGCTTAGCTGCATTAACATAACTATGTACCAATAGATAATATCCTTCAAACCCCATTTCTTTCAAGGCATTCATTTCATATTTTGCTCTATCAATATATCTTTTACGAATTTCTGCCGCAGAGTCAAAATGAACCAACTCAACCATTTCAATTGTTCCATCTTCTTTATGTATTTCATCGGTTAAATACTTCTTCCACTGTTCATATGTCCAAGTAGCAAAACCTTTTTGTTTAAATCCCTCGTTACATAAGGCTTGCAAATACTTTAACTCCGATGAATACTGCTTAGGTACAGGTACGTGAGGAATAATTGGTGCAGACAGTGGGATAGTGTTCTCACATTTATTTGCTATTTCGTGAGTAGTTGCAATAGCCTGTTGTGTATATTGTTGAGTTAGAAAACACTTGTCAACCACTTCTTGTTCTGATTGCAAATAACAGTCCTTATAGATTTCTCCAGCTTCTCGCTGACTACCAATCTGAATAAATATATTATGATATTTTTCGTCCTCTGGTCTAACATAATGAGCGTCACAAGTCACTACATATTTAATGTCGAGTTTATTTGCAAGGTTGATCAGTTTAAAATTCAACTCTTGTTGCTCCATTACCTCGTGTGCTTGATACTCTATATAGTAGTCCTCACCAAATAGCTTTTTATATTTTAATGCAATTGACTCTGCAAGCTTATCATCATTGTTTTCCAATGCTCTTGACACCTCTCCTGCCATACAAGCAGAAAGACAAATTAACCCTTCATGATGTTCTTCAAGCATTTTAAAGTCTATACGGGGGCGACCATAATATTTATGTAAGGTAGATTGTGATACAAGCCAATTTAAGTTAAGACGGCCTTGTTCATTCTTGCATAGTAATACGAGATGGTGGTACTTGCTGTCCTTGTTGGTCACCTCTACATCATCACAGATATACATCTCACAACCATTAATTACCTTGATGCCTTCTTTACTAAGTTTACTAAATGCTTCAACATTTGAGTATAAATTACCGTGTTCCGTTATAGCTATTGTATCTTGTCCAATCTCCTTAAGTCGTTCTGCAATATCTTCGATATGCATCATACCATCAAGAAGACTGTATTTTGTATGTACATGCAAATGAATCATACTACCACCTCACAATCATTTTGTGTTGTATTATGGTCTATACTAGAATATTTAAAAACAAATCCACCTGTTGATTTTAGATTACCTATACAACAATTTGAAATGCTACTAGCATATAAACCTAGTGATTTTGCTGCTAGTTGAATACTGTCCCAAGTTCGTATAAATTCACCATTTTTATCATATTGGTCTATAGATTTTGATCTTGGATTATCTTTTCCAACACGTTTACCCTTTTGTGCATCACTCATTTTTTGTTTTGTCTCATTTGATAACCGTTTCCCTAAATGTGCTTTTAATAATTTCTCTTTATGTTCATCCGATAATTTGTGACCCAATGAAGCTTGTCTTAATTTTTCCTTATGCTCATCAGAAAAAACAATCCCTAATCTTGATTTACTAATTTTTTCTCTAGTTTCATCACTAACTTTCTTCCCTTTAAGAGCTTTGCTAATCTTATGTCTACGTTCTTCGGAAAGAGGTTTACCTGTTGTAGCCCTTCTTAATGCCTCTATGCATTGCTCACTTGGAGCTATGCCTTTTTTAGCATTACTTATTTTATATTTTGTTTCTTCAGTTTTTTTCTTACCAATTGTAGATTGGCTAATTTTTTTTCTTGTTTTATCATCAACGTGCTTACCGGTATGTACTATACTCATTTTGTTTTTAAACTCTTGTGTGTGAGTATATCCAACTGTTCCCTCTCCACCATCCGTCATATTATATCCCATAGCTTTTTTGCCCCATTTGCACACATTAGTTTGAAATAATGCTATTAATCTCACTTCCCATAATTTAGCATCATCTTCTGATAAACCATCCGCCCAAATAATATGTTCAAATTTATCCCATCCATATTTTTTTATTGCTTTTGCAAATACTCTATTGTCTTTTTTGAGGTAATTCACACCATCATTACCCCATCTGGATTGTGGTGTCATACTGGTTATACCTATATATGCTTTATTATTAATTATATTACGGTGAATATAAATACTCCAATTTTTATTTTCGCCCATCCTATCTCACCCCAATACTTACTTCTTCAAAAATCTATATTCCCAAGTAATAACACCATCCGTATCACACATCCAAATTCTCACACTTGCCAACAAAACATCGTGAAATGTATCTCGTGCACCATCATAATCAATTCTATCGTCTTGGATATCCCTACCTGGACTTGTTTCATAAGTTAAATCACCAATCCAACCTCTCTTGAGATCCGTATTAACAACTTGTGTTCTGACTAAAATTTCATCTATATTTTCCTCAAAAGCGTATGCCTCGTTCAAATATAATTCTCCATCATCGTTTTTTAAAATTACTCTCTTTACATATTCATATACTACTTTCATATTAATCCCTCTAATCATTCTGTTGTGTATACTCATCAATGGCTAACTGCTGATATTTCACCCGACCATAATAAGGTGAGCTCAATGTGCCAACTGCTACTAATGGCTTATCATTCTTCATAGTATTCCACACATCCGTGTTCCACTTCACAATCAATAATCCACTCTCATCTATAATTTTCAAATGTTTCTTGGTTGAAAAAGTACTCACTTCATAATTATCAGTTCTCACTAACACTTTAATCGGTGGAAAATCTTTACCACTTATACGACTCAGTGCAGAAAATTGCTTTATTAAGTTTTCATTAATCTGACTAGGTGTTAATTCAATATCTGCAACTACAGTGGTTGAAAATGTCACATCTTTGAGAACTTCTTCGATAGCAACTTTAAAGTTTTCAAATTCATTTACATCAAAACCTACACCTGCAGCATTCTCGTGACCAGCTACCCAGCCATAGCCTGTCTTTTCTATGTACTCCTTGAACGAATCCACACCACAAGCTCTCATGCTACCTGATAGTTCGTGCTTGATAGTCTCTCCACTTTTATCCGTCTCAATTACATTTCTTAAAATACATAAAGGTCGTTGTACGATAGCTAAAATTTTGTTTCCGAGCAACCCTGAAACCTCTGCGTCAATCTCGTCTGGCAACATAAAAAACATACACTTTCTATCCATCTGAGATTCTGCTTGAACCATAAGATCTTCCATCAGTTCATCTACAACTTTATTCTGGAATTCTCTATAACCCTTCATTTGATTAACTAATTCATTAATCTCGTTGACATCATCTGTATGGAAAATATTCATCGCTGTTTCATTATTTCCCGTCCTCATTGCTGCATTTATCAATGGCGAGATACTAAAAGCTATTGAGGTACTATCGAAAAGATAATTACCAACCATTTTCTTAACCATAGGATTATTAAAATAACTAAGCCCACGATATACAATATAGCGATTTTCCGATGATTTCATCGAACACATATCTGATACTATACCAATAGCTCCATATAACCATAACCCCAAGTCATCTACATAACTTTCAAGATTCATATAATCACAAAATTGCACCAATTTGAGTGCAACACCCGCCCCTGAAAGTTCGCTGTTAGGATAAGAATTAGCAGAACTCACGAGTACAAATGGGATATCTGCTTCTAAGAGCCTATCCTCAATAATATGATGATCTACCACACATAACTTCGTGTTGGTTGCCACAATTCTTTTATAAACTTCAGGGTCATTATCAATGGAATCAACCACAATCATTACATCAATATCATCTAATAAACTTGGGTCAAAATCAGAAACACCGTGCTTCTTTCCCTTGTTAATCATGCACTTAACATCTGCCCCACGAGCACGAAGATATCTAGTAATTATTGCTCCGCCTGATGCTCCGTCACTATCAATATCGTGATGAACTAAGAATTTTTCACCCATCACAATCGCATCGTCTATCATCTGATAAGCTTCATTAATCCCTTTCATTTCCTCAAACGGTATCATATCATCTTCTGAAGGTCTAAGGAAATTATCTAAATCATCTATATTTCTACTCTCCAAAATAGCATCAATGATTTCAAAATCATCCATCTCTCTACAATCAATTTTCGCTGTCAATATTTTCTCCAATGATACCCACCTCTTTCCACTCTTCCTTTCTCCACATTGTACAAATCACATCTTCTGGGTACACCGTAACCTTTCCATAAGGATAACACTCCTCTGGATAAACCCATTGGTCTTCCTTAGACAACTGCATAATCTTTACCTTGGACTTGGTAAACCCAGTAATCTGCCCAACAAACACACACTTCCTAATCGTGCTACTACCAGTTCTTGTATTTTTTAAATACACAACTATGTCATCTATATGTAATGGGTCTTTGATAAAACTTTTAAATTTACTTTCTACCCCTACAACCATTGGTCTATACTCTCCACAACCCTCACAAATATCCCATGCTGCCGACATCATCAACATATCATCAGTTATACCATCCGAAGGAATAGCCACCCACCTTTTAAAACATTCTTTGCAAAACTCTGCCACAGTCACCCCTCCAACTCTTTCATCTTCTCATCCAACCCCAGCGTTGCAATGTTCAAAATCAAATCCTCGGTCTCTTCACTAATCGTTAAATACCTTTCGTGAATACAATGATCACAACAACACATACATTCATCTCTTTCTCTGCCGATGGATTCCAAATATTCTTTACACTTTTTCTCTACGAGTTTATTTAATTGTCTTCTATTTTTACAACGGTGGAAATATAATATTTCAAAATCGCACATATGCATATGCTGAAGAGGTATATACTGATAGCCTTCTTCAGTGGTTTCAAGTGGTTTAGAAGCCCATATTGAATCACATAAAGTTTCTTCTTTTTTTAATATTTCATATTCAGTCATACTAACCTCCGACTCATATCCACCACAAGTACTATTCGGTGCACAATAACACTTACCATCCTTCCATTCACAAGTCTCACAAATCTGTGCTGCCACTCTCTTCTACCACCCTTCTCCGGCATCTCTCTACAACTTCTTCTACCTCTTCGTTAGTCATAGTTAGATAAAGAGGCTCTACGAATACATCTTGAGCCACATCTTTCACATAATCATTCTCATTTGCTAGTCTCTCTTCTTCAGCCATTATTTCTTTCCGTTTCTTACGACAGGCGTCACGACCAACAACAATATTGCCATTTTCATCATAAGTAGTTACTGACATATCTCTTTCACCCGGCTCCATTTCAAATACAAGACTGCCATACTTATTTTTTATAACTTCCATACCTATCTCTCCAACAACTCACTATTCTCAAACACACTACCAACTACTTCTAGTTCCTTGCCATACAAATGGTCAAAATCGGTAAACCAGGTGTCAAACTCAACTACAAACATTGCTTCGTCATTATGCCATGATATCTTTCCATATTCATCTTGATATATAACGATGCTATTTTCCCAAATCATATCGCCATTCCTATCATCAATCCCAATGTATTTGCTCACTGTTTCCGGAATAACCTCTACTTGCTCTAGCACACCGCCAGAAATATCAACTACTTTGTCAAAACAAATATAAGTCTTTGAATGATGAATAATTAAAAATCCATACACCCATTCATTGTTATCTTTTCGAATACCTCTATATAAATATTTTCTCACTCAATCTCCTCCTCAAAATTACCTATAAATATATATCCTTCTGCTTCGTTAATGCCTTGACTACAATTTGTAGCCAACTCATATGGCAACTTATCATTATATGGACTCCAATCAATGTTGGGTACAGTCACAATGAGGTTGTCATCTAACTCATTTAGTTTTTCTTTAAGTTCTTTTACCGTCATATTACTTACCTCTTCATAACTTCTCTGAACATCTGATACGGTTTAAAATTGAATTGAATACTATCGACCTCAACTTCATATTCGCCTGTCTCGGTATTATATTCACCACATCTTGCTTTCGCAATAGTCTTAACAACATCTTCTTTGTATCCATATCGTTTGAGCCACTTCTTACGAATCCTTGCTTTCTTGTGCCAACGAGCCTGTACAAGAATTAGAGTGTCGCATTCCATAGTAAACTCAGAAAAATTAGATGACCTACATAATTCATTGAACAACTCTTCATTAATAATTGTAGGCGACTCACAAGAGAATGTGGCGGCATTTGTACAACCCTTGATTGTTCTTGATGGTTCGGCATCTTGACACAAATCTTCTTGTACTAGCTCCAAAGAATTACATTCACCAAAATCATACTCTGTGCCAGTTTCAAGATCTACCATAGTCAATGAACCTAATCCTAATAATTCAACTCCCATATCATTCTGCCTCCTAAAATTCTCGTTTGCCAACAAGTGTATTCACAATATCAGCAACATCTTTATTTGCCTGAGACACTTTTACACTATTGTTATCAATAATAACTTTATATCCAACGCAAAGCTCCTCAAGATTTTTAATCATCGTTTTATATTCTTTAATCTGAGCTTCGGCATCATCAATCATCTCTCTATATGCCTGTGATTCTGTTTGAACTTGTTGCTGCACACTTTCCAAAACTTCTTTATGTATATTCAATTTTTCAATCATCTTAGAAACATATGCTTTATTAAACTCGTCATCTAATCCAAGATCAATCTTATACAAAGTAATAACATTTTTTGCTTTATTGTCAGCAAGAACAACCCAGCAATCTTTCAAATATACATCTACAATATTACCCTTGCCATCCTTGTTAGCTTGCTTTCCGGTATAAATCAATTCTCCATAATGAATAAGTTTATTGATGTCTGTTTTAATTTTTTCATCATTAAGTGTAACAAAACGATTTATATCAATATTGTCTTCCTTGCACATAATTCTTTCTGCATATCTCTGTTTTGCATGGTTTGATATAGTATATACAACTACATTTTCATTGAATTCCATTTTGTTTCTCCTTCCATTTCTTTTACAAGGTCTTTGATGTCTGCCGATAGTTTGTTATAGGAGCGATTTGACACTCCAATATTTGTAGCAATTAAGTGGTCAACTTTATCCGCAAACTCTTTGATTGCTTCGGATTTGGCAATTTTAATTTGTTCGTGTAACTTATAAATAACTTTAAGTTTGTTATCAATAATATCACATAATTTGTCATTTGACTGTTCAGTATCTTCAAGCTGTTCTTCTAACCACCAATTTTTTTCTTTCAACCTCTCAATTTCTGCTTTTTTTAATTCAAGTTCGGCTTTTACTTCATCGAATTCAGCTTGATTTAAGTCTTTTGATGCTTGTAAAAAGTCAATTTTCCTATGCTGTTCTTCAACTTCTGCCTTTTGTCGGTTGATGAGGTCAAGGGCATTTCTTCTTAAAAGCTCAGGACAATCCTCATCCTTACTAAATAACGGACAGCCTTTGTTACAAAATCCCAGCACACCTTCATCATCTTTCACACAACACTCCAAAGCCTTAATAATCTGTTCCTCTGTCATTTGGTATCACCTCTTTCTTCACAACGCTATGTTGATGTGTAAACACAAAAAATGAAATTCTAATAAAGTTTCAAAACTGGTGTAAGGGTTTTCGAGGTTTCGAGATAAGTCAAATCCCAATCCCCATTCGTCTAAATCTAAGAATATACCTACTCTATTTGTAGAGAATAACTCTTTATACACTATGTATCTCTCCTTCCATAGTGCTATAAATCCTCTGTAGCAAATCATTAAACAGTTTATATTCTTTGTTTTTTCTCCTTTGTTCTTTTAACTTACTTCTTCTATATGCCCTGTTCATTATGTATCTCTCCTTCCGTCCATCTTAGCACCACAATGGCAATATGGTTCTTCGTGTTTTTCTGTTCTTCCACAAACAGAGCAAGTGTATTCTACTGGATATTCACAGCAATTCCAACCAAATTCTGTTTTTGTGAGTATCCAATTTCCGTGCTTCTGTTCCACAACATCTGCGGGTGGTTGTTGTAAAACAGATTTTAGGCAAGTATTCCAACCTTTCATATAATCATTTATTTCTTTTTGATGAAATGTTGGAAAACTATCTCTTTCGGTATCAATATAAGCCATCACCCCTCACCGCCTTTCAATACCTGCTCTGCTTCTTCTTTGGTGAGGAATACTGTTTTGCCGAAAAGAAACTTTCTAAACATAGAAATCCCATCGAAAATGTTGCATTTTAAAATATACACCCATTTTTTATCTTCCGTTTCGGCAACCATAGAAAAAACTCTTGTTTTATAAACCTTATTGTTAGATACTGCATACACAATATCCCCAACCTTACAAGGCGGTACAATTACACCGTTTGTAAGAAGATGTTTAGCTAAATCATCAATACCATAATCTCTATAAGGTGTTACATTGCCGTTGATTTGAATGTTGGAATTGTCTATCAATTCAACTAATCTTTCGTGTTCACTCATATTTCATCTTCCTCCATCTCATCCAACAAGTCCTCAAGCACTGAAATACGACCCTCATAGTAACCCATATCACGATAACCCCACTTCGAAAGACTATCTTGTCGATTTTTTAAGGCCGTTAATCTTTCTTTACTGTGTTTTAAGGATAGTTTCATACGATAAATATCTAAAATGATATAAGGAGCATCTTGTAGCATTTTAACAAGTCTACTATCATGTATGCTTTCAGCTAAAGATTTTAATTCTTCTCCACCACTAAGAGTAGAAATTAATTTATCTACGTTAATTAGTTTCATATTTCATCGTCCTCTTCTATTTTTGTTAATATAAATCTTCTGAATATAATTCATTAATATGGTGATCTTCTTGGTAGTATCTATGGGTGGCAGATAACTGACCACATTCCAATGCATGTGCAAGAGCCTCTTTACGGTCAAGAAACTCACCTTTGTGGTTAATGAAGCCTTGCACTTTGGAACATCCTCTCCAAGGATCGTTTAGCTGGGTAATAATAGCAAAACAGTTATGGTGGCGATGTCCACAAACAACCATTTCGGTTTTTGCATCATTATTCATATTAAGTTTTATTGCTGCACATATAATCATATTTCATCCTCTTCTTCTGTTAATTCTTTTATTTCATTTTCCAATATATAATAAAAATTCTCTTTGCCACCATCCGTAGGAGACTCCTTTTCACCTACTGAAAGACTATCTCTCCAATCAAAGTAAGTAATCTTAACCTCTCTCATAGAGGCAAAAGATTTTAACAACTCTGCATTTCTATAAATTGTCTCAATCGGAAGACCCTCATCCATCATAAAGCAATACTCCTTAGCATTGAAACCAAGGAGAATTTTAACCTGTTCTGCACTAAGCATGCTACCCATCATAGAGACAGCACTATTGTAATTGTAACTATCACAAGCAAGTACAAATTTTTCTGCTTCACCAATAACAATCCTATCTGCATTCATAAGGTGTTGATAGTTTTCGTGTGCCCCATACAACAGCATTGCTTTTTGTGTTGGTAATTCATAAATATATTTGGGATCTTCTTCATTGTCTGTTTCATAGTTCCTACGAGCCTTCAGACCTGCCAACGAGCCAAATATATCTCGTATAGGAATGAGTATTCGTTGTGATTCAATTGAATACAATAACCCAAACTTCATCTGTGTTTCAAGGCTAATATTGTCCATTAGAAACCTCAAGCTTCCTTGCTTTGGATATTGATCTAGAATACTCTCATCATAAGTTTTTAACTCTGGTTTGGCATTTTTGCCAATGTTCTGATAAATACCGCCAAACAGAGAAGCTTTCTTTTTCGGTTCCCAGTTATCGCTCAACCCAAGTATCTTTTTGGTTGTAAGTAGAACATCCCTAAATGTAATATTGCGCTCCTGGGCAATGAAGCTAAACACATCACCTTTGTATCCCCTAGCAAAATCACTCACATTCAACCATTCGTTGTTTTGTAGCCGGATTGATATATTTCTGCCACCTTTTTCATCACGAGCAAATCTTATTTCATTTTGGCGAAGATTAATATGGCAGAAATCATATTCTTCTAATAAGACCACTATGTTGTCAACATCTTTTAACAATAATTCTTTAATATCACTGATTTGAGCCACATCATCCTCACCTACCTTTAATCATTTTGCTTTGTTAATTATTTAATAATTTTCTCATATAATTCAATTTCCATATGAATATATTCACCAATATGACTTCTCAATATCTTAGGAATATCGTGACCGCCACATGTAAATTTCTCATCTGTCCATAAATAACCAGTATAATCAGAATAAGCATGATAATATTCAGATTCAACTTCACCCATCATTGATACAATTTTAGTTTCATCAATATGATCGATATCGATAGGTGTGTCTCCTGTAAGCATTTGAATACTTGCATATTTATTTCTCCAACCACACTTATCCTCCATAACCTTCGTAAACGGAAAACTATCTACGACTGTATCCATATACTCACCGTTTAACCTTTTTACTTTTTGAGTAATTTTGATTCCAATTGTCTGACCATTCTCATCGTAAGTATCGCAAAGACCTATAATTCCATTTAATATAATAGTTTCTGTTAATTTCATTTCTTCATGGTATCCAATCTTATTCATAATTTCTTCTCCTCTTTCAATGTTTTCAACACATTTAACTGTGCCTCAAGACTAGCGATTTCAAACTTTTTTTCTTCAATGTTTTCTTCGATTCTTTCAATGTTTTCTTCGTCAATATTGCCGAAAACTCTGTCGCCAATTTTATAAAACTGTTTAAAACCATTATTTTTATCTGTATCAGTAATATAAATACTATAAAGTCCAATCTCTGTTTTAACGGTTGGTTCATAGAATCCTCGGATTTTGCAGCTTGGACAATCACAAATACTTTCAATTACACCAACACGCCCATCATCAGTAATAACTTGGTCTCCAACTTTGAAGCCACATGCTAATTCATTAGTTAGACATTCATCACAATAATGAAGCACCTGACCTTCTTTGACTTCGATATTTTCATCATCGGCAATTTCTTTTCCACACTTATCACAAAAGTACTTAATCATAATTTCTTCTCCTTAAAATCAATGTTTAAAGTTCAATATCGTAAGATCGATGCTTTCTTAACCAAGATTTTAATGCAATCGTTGCTCCGAATTTTGTAAAACAATGACCCGTCACATCTCTCCATCGCTTTCCTCCAAAAGCCCAATCAGCATATACCTCTCCATACCACCAAGGTTCTGAATAATATACTCTTGCTTTCATATGTTTCTTCTCCAATCATTCTGTTTTTGTTGTATTATAACGCAATCATTTTGTTTTGTCAAGAGGTTTTTGGAAAA
>JAEIGA010000879.1_pt1 | contig 44638 bp, 38 predicted proteins | sample 9270691 | NCBI WGS metagenome assembly JAEIGA01 (sample SAMN17057246, study PRJNA624740) | gut metagenome | biome: biome; isolation source: fecal sample | host: Bos grunniens | place: China: Xizang | collected 2019
AGCAAACTCCGCGCAACGGTGAATGCCGTACGCGAACATTATGCGGAGAAACAATTGGTAGCTTGTATGGAACTGCACACCTTCTCCAGTCTGATGGCAGACTTCTTGCCTCAATACGAGGGATGTATGGCGCAGGCAGATAAAGCATTTGTATATTTTAATCCGAAAGTGTTGGAGCACAAGAAACTACCAGCCATTTCGGCAGAAGAGGTACGCAAGGCTTTTGGCACAGAAAATGTGGAAGTGTTTACCGATAGCCTGCAACTGCAAGCACGCTTGCGCGAGATTGAATACAAGAATACTGCTCTGCTGATGATGAGTTCGGGCAATTTTGATGGAGTGAATATCCCTGAGTTCGCTCGCGAACTTATTCGTTGAGAGTTGAAAGTTTTAAGTCAAGGGTTTATGGACAAACAAGAAAAACGTGATTATTTGTACATGCGCATGGCGCGTACATGGTCAGAAAATAGCTATTGCGTACGACGCAAAGTAGGTGCGATCTTGGTAAAAGATCAAATGATTATCTCCGATGGCTACAATGGTACGCCAAGTGGCTTTGAGAACGTATGCGAGGAGAATAATGTATCCAAGCCATACGTACTTCATGCCGAAGCTAATGCCCTAACAAAGGTGGCACGCAGCAATAATAGTAGCGAGGGTGCAACCTTATACGTGACAGCTTCGCCCTGTATGGAGTGCGCAAAACTCATCATTCAATCGGGTATCAAGCGCGTAGTATATGGTGAGAAATACCGCATCATGGATGGCGTAGAACTGCTGGAGCGTGCAGGTGTGGTGGTAGAATATATGCCAGACCAAGTGGAGAATTGATAGTTTAGTGTTTAGATACATGGGAATAAGCGGCAAAACCGCATACTCCGAGACTTTAAACATTCAACTTCAACCATTCAACCTTCCACATGAAACATTAGACATTAAACTTTAACACTAAAAATATAAGAACTATGAAAAAGTATTTATTTCCAACCATTACCATCGTTTGCCTAATGCTAGGCTTTCTGATTGGTAATGCCGTTTCCAACAAAGTAAACGCACAACGATTCTACATCCAGAACGGACAACTCTTCCAGCAACCAACGTCGAAGATAGATCAAGTGTTGGGTCTGATTCAGGCAGGCTATGTGGATGCTATCGATGTGGATAGTATCACGGAGGAAGTAACCAAAGAAATCATCAAACGTCTTGATCCACACTCTGCCTACATCCCTAAAGAGGATCTAGAGATGGTGAATTCGGAGCTTTCAGCCTCCTTTTCGGGCATAGGTGTGCAATTCTCTATTCAGAATGACACCGTACAAGTGGTAGCAGTAATCTCGGGTGGTCCATCGGAGGGCATAGGTGTGTTGGCTGGTGATAAGATTGTGATGGTCAATGATTCTAATTTTACGGGTAAGACCATTACTAACGAAAAAGTGATGCACGCGCTCCGTGGTCCTAAGGGTACGGAAGTGAAGATTGGTGTTATGCGTGATGGCGTAGATGAAGTGCTGGACTTCACGATCATCCGTGGCGATATACCTGTACACTCGGTGGATGCGAAGTTTATTATAGAGGCGAAAGGCGATAAGGCGAAAGGCGATGAAGTAGTGAAAATTGGTTTTATTCGCGTAAGCCGCTTTGCTGAGAAGACGTATGATGAGTTTATTGCAGCTCTTGCTACGCTGAAGGGACAAGGCGCTACCTGCTATATCATCGACCTGCGCGAGAACTCTGGTGGCTATATGGATCAAGCCATCAAGATGGCGAATGAGTTTCTCTCTCGTGGCGATATGATTGTTTATTCAGAAGGTCGTGCTTATCCACGTTTTGATGCGACAGCCAATGGTTCTGGCCGATTCCAACGCGAGAAATTTGTAGTGTTGATAGATAACTTCTCTGCTTCTGCCAGCGAAATCTTTGCAGGCGCCATGCAAGATAATGACCGTGCGACAATCATTGGTCGTCGTAGTTTCGGTAAAGGATTGGTGCAACAGCAGATACCTTTTGCAGACGGTAGTGCCTTGCGTTTGACCGTAGCTCGCTACTACACACCATCGGGCCGTTGTATCCAGAAACCATACAAACTGGGTGAGCAAGAGGATTATGCACAAGACTTGTGGGATCGCTATGAGAGTGGCGAATTCTTCTCTGCGGATAGTGTGCATTACGCTGATTCAACCGTGTATTACACGAAAGAGGGTAGAAAGGTGATGGGTGGCGGAGGCATTATGCCAGATGTGTTTGTAGGCCGCGACACCACGCTCTATACCCCATATTTCAATATCGTTTCCAACCGCGCTTACACTTATCAGTTTGCCTATCAATATACGAATAAGCATCGCCAAGAATTGAATCAATACACAGATTGGCAATCCTTGGAGAAGCACTTGCTTAGTGTGGACTGGGTGCCTGATTTTGTGGCGTTTGCTAAGGAGAAGGGTGTTGAACCCAATGAAAAACAGTTGGCAATCTCTCGTCCGTTGCTTGTGCGTATCGTGAATGCTTATATTGTGCGCAATATACTGAACGACGAAGGCTTCTTCCCGCTGTTTGAGCGCGATGATGATATTGTCAAGAAGGCCGTAGAGGTAATCACTACTCCAGTACCATAATAAATTACTTAACACAATTACTCAAGACACTTATGAATCCACGAATCCAACGAATCCGCGAGTTTATTCAGTATGACTTATGGCGTCAGTCACACATGGAGATTCATGCTCCAAAGAAGCGTGTGCTATATCGCTTTTTGCAAACCATTATTCTTGTAGGACGTGGGTTTAAAGACAAAGTGTTGGTCGTGCGTGCTAATTCGCTCTCTTTTGCATTGCTCTTTGCCTTTATTCCTATGATGGCGCTGATTTATGCAATTGCACGTGGTTTTGGTTTTGAAGAGATATTAAAGGACAAAATTTCGGGCAGTTTCTTGGCTGAAGCTAATATAGCTCCAATCGTGTTAGAATGGATTGAACGCTATTTGGAAACCGCACGCGAGGGTTTGTTCTTGGGTATTGGGTTGATAGTATTGATATGGGCGGTATATGCATTCTTTAACATGCTAGAGAACTCGTTCAATAGCATATGGAACGTGCAGAAGACCCGCTCTTTTGGTCGTCGTCTGACTAATTATGTGATGACATTGTTGTTGGTGCCAATACTGGTGGTTGTTACCTCTGGTATATCCATTTTCCTTAACTCTACTGGGGTGCTAGCACCTGTGTTTCAAGCCATTGAACCAATACGTAAGTTTATGCTGCGTTTTATTCCGTTCGTGGCTACCTCTGCTGTCTTTACATGGATTTTCATAGCCATACCTAATACGAAAGTGAAGTTCATGTCTGCCATTATACCAGGCATAGTCATGGGCTTTCTATACCAAGTGGTACAGGCGTTTAGTATGTACCTTGTTGTCCTCTTTACTCGTATGAGTATTGTATATGGTGCTTTTTCGGCTATTCCATTGGTGTTGATATGGTTGCATATTACTTGCTGGTTATTGCTAGTTGGTGCCGAGTTGGCCTTTGCTATTCAAAATAATGACCTCTTTGCATACGAACGCGATATTGAAACCATGTCGCGCCGCTATAAGGATTATGTGATGCTATATATACTATCGGTGATTGTGCAGCGCTTTGAGCAAGGAGAGACACCTGTGACCGCTAAGCAGTTGGCAGTTCAAAATCAATTGCCTATTCGCTTGGTGCAGCAGTTACTAGCTCGTTTGGAGGATGCGAATATCGTGCATCGCGTATTTGTGAACTCCAATGATGATGAGTCTTTTGTTCCGGCATTGGATACACGTACGATTACCGTAGAGATGGTTATCGGACGTATTTCTTCCCAAGGAACAGAGGATTTTCTGCAACATACTCCTCAATCCATGAAAACCTTCTGGGAACACTACCAACAGATGTGTGCAGCCAATACCTCGGATGATATTCTGGTGAGCGAACTGACTACAGGTGCATCGGAATAGTATTCGTGTTGCTTTCTGAAAAATTATTCGTTTTTCTTGTGCATGTACATTTTTTTTTGTACCTTTGCACGCCGCAAGATATATGTGAGAATGGAAAATACATAAAACGAAAGACTACTCTAGCAAGGTGACAAGCGTAAATACATATTACTTTTTAGGGATTGGAGGTGTTGGTATGAGTGCTTTGGCACGTTACTTCTCCGCCCAGGGTAATCGAGTATTGGGGTATGATCGTACGCCTTCACGCATGACGCAGCAATTGGAGGCAGAGGGTATCGCCGTGCAGTATGATGATAGTCTGGAAGGTGTAAAGCGATTGGATAAAGACAACACCATGGTCGTGCACACACCAGCTGTTCCGCAAGATGCTACACTATATAGGTGGTTTGCAGAGCATGGTTTTCGGATTAAGAAACGTGCTGAATTATTAGGAATGGTCACGCGACAAGCGCGTGCTTTATGCGTAGCAGGTACGCACGGCAAGACCACCACTAGCACGATGCTAGCGCATATCTTGCATCAGTCGCATATAGGAGCAAGTGCGTTTTTGGGTGGTATAGCGAATAATTACGATACGAATCTGCTGCTGGATGAGAGCGGGAATGTTGTTGTAGAGGCAGATGAATACGATCGTTCGTTTCATCATTTGATGCCATATATCTCAGTAATAACCAGCATGGATACCGATCATCTGGATATCTATGGAACGGCTGAGGCATATCGTGAGAGTTTTGAGAAGTATGCCATGTTGGTGCAGCATGCGTTGGTGATAAAACGGGGATTGACTTTGCAACATCTGGAATCCCAAGGGGTGGCATTCTACAGCTATATAGGTGACGTAGGGGAGGGCGCAGCAGATACCGATTTTTATGCGGACCATGTGCGTATAGCGAATGGTGAGATGTGGTTTGATTTTCATACGCCAGAGCACGTGGTGCCAGATGTGCGCCTTGGAGTGCCTGTGTGGGTGAATATAGAGAATGGTGTAGCTGCAATGGCTGTGGCGTGGTTAATGGGTGCTACAGATGAGGAATTGCGTGAGGGTATGAGTAGTTTTTCAGGTGTTTATCGCCGTTTTGATATTCATGTGAACATGCCGCAAGTGGCGTATGTGGATGATTATGCGCACCATCCTATGGAATTGAAAGCTTGTATTGATTCGGTAAAACGATTGTATCCGGAACGGTATGTGATAGGAGTGTTTCAACCGCATCTCTTTACCCGAACAAGGGATTTTGCGGATGGATTCGCAGAGGTGTTGAGTGGTATGGATGAGGTGGCATTATTGCCTATTTACCCTGCACGTGAAGAACCGATAGCGGGCGTGACGAGTGAGTGGTTGCTAGAGAAAATGCATGTGAAACGAGCATTGGTTTTGCCGATAGTTTTGGCGACATATTTGCATGAACGCGTGAAGCAACTACTAGCGGAAGGGAAAGATTGTGTGGTGATTACCATGGGAGCGGGGGATATAGATAGATTGGTAAATGAAATAAAAACTAAAATACTTTAATTATGAAAATCAAAACAATTTTTACAGGTGTGATTGCCTTTTTGGTGTTGGCTGCCATGTTGTCTGCCACCCTTTGGGCATCGCGCGTCCCTGATGACACAGTGTGTCAGCAGGTGAAGATTCTGCTTTGTGATAGCACAGAGCATCAGTTTGTGACAGAAAATGAGTTGCTTCGTACACTCAAGCATAACAGTTTGCTGCCGCTGGGAAAGAAGATGGAGGATATCTCGTGTCATGCGATAGAGCAGGCACTTTTGCAGCATGATATGATTCGTACGGCAGAGTGTTGTAAGATGTGTGATGGTACTATTCGTGTGGAACTGACGCAGCGTGTACCTATGTTATTGGTGCAGACACCAGATGCTAACTATTATGTAGATACCGATCGCAAAGTGATGCCTGCACGTTCGTCGGTAAACGTTCATGTACCAACATTCAGAGGTGCTGTGTCGGAACGTAGTGCTACTGAAGAATATTGGGATTTTGCAGCGTGGTTACACCATGATCGCTATTGGAAAAATCGCATCACTACTATACATGTGAAGACACCCAAAAATATCGTTCTTCATCAATGCGAAGTGGCGGGTAATATCTTATTGGGTGAAATGAAGGACTATGAACAAAAGATGAATCGCTTGCGTAAACTTTACGTTCAAGGATTTGATAAGATAGGTTATACAGACTATAAGGAGTACGATTTACGTTTTTCGGGGCAAGTAGTCGGTAGAAAGTAGAATAAGTATAAAATTAACGAATATGGCGCGAAAAAGACAAGATAGTGTATATCCCCATCCTTTGGTGGCGACAGATCTGGGCAGTCATAGTGTTCGTGCGATGGCGGCAGAGCGTACATCGGATGGCTTGCTACGCGTTTTAGGAGCAGATGCGTCCAATAGGAAACTATGTGTGGAACGCGGTGTGGTGATGAATACTAGCGATGCTAGTTATTGCATTGGCGAAAGCATGCGCTTGCTCGCCAATCGAATTCAACATCCAATGCTTCTAAAGAGTTTTGTGGCATTGGGTGGACGCTCCATGAAAATTGTAGATGTAACATCTACGCGCAATCAGCAGATTAAGCGCGAAATACCATCTGAATTACTCAATGAGATGGATGTGGAGTGTAAACAGAAAATTGAAGCACGTAATCCACAAGTGGCTGTATTGGCGTTGGTGCCTTATAGTTATGTGTTAGATGGGATATCACAAGCATATCCCCCTGAACCATCGCAATTTGCGGCCATGATAGAAGTCAAATATGTGGCTTTTGTAGGACTCAAAGAGTTGGAAAAGAAAGTACAAGATAGTTTTGTACGTACGCCCAAACATCCAGAGCGTATGTATGCTCGTCCTGATGCGTTGGTCTGTGCCTTAGCAACAGAGGAAGATGTGAATAATGGTTGTGCCATATTGGATATGGGTGCGCAGACCACTACGCTAACTATCTTCAAGGCAGGTAAGTATTTATACAACAAAGTGGTGTCGCTTGGCGGTTATGATATAACGCGCGACATTCAACTTTTGGGCATGAGTCTAGAGTATGCTGAGCGCTTGAAATGTGGCTATGGTAATGCTTGTTGGGAAGAGGGTATGGACAATCCATGTTTTCGTCTTTCAGGCGAAGCGGGCGGTACGATATTGGTGTCTTCGAAAGATATGAATATGGCTATTCAAGCTCGTTTGAATCAAATTTTTGTTCAGCTCACAGAAGACTTGCAGCAATATGAACAGCATATAGGCGTGCTGTATATCACAGGAGGAGCGTCTATGCTCAATGGTATGAATGAATATGTACAACGTTTGACCACATTGCCCGTGATGTATGGCTCGCATGCACCATGGCTCACGGAGGATACTCCAGATGAGTATTGTGCACCTAACTACTCCTCTCTCGTGGGAACATTGCTATTGGGATCGCTCTATCGTGAAACACACCCAGAGCTTTCGGACTATAATCACGATTGGCTGAAACGACTAAAAAACTTCAAAGAGAATGCCCAAACAAGCATTCTTGATATTTTCACAGAACAATATTAATCATCATAAAATCAATGTAATACTATGTGCGACGTAATCAAAGATTTAGAACTTGATATAAAACAAGATGTGATTATCAAAGTGATGGGCGTAGGTGGTGGCGGCTGTAATGCTGTTAACTATCTCTATTCCCAAGGCGTTAATGATGTATCTTTCTTAGTATGCAATACGGACAAGATGTCGCTTGCAGGAAGTAGTGTCTCTGCTAAATTGCAATTAGGACCTGGTTTGGGCGCTGGTGGAAAACCTGAGGTTGCACAAGGATATGCAGAGCAAAACAAAGATCGTATTCGTGAGTCGCTCAATGATGGAACAAAGATGCTCTTCCTGACAGCAGGAATGGGAGGTGGCACAGGTACGGGTGCGTCGGCTGTCGTAGCAGAAGTGGCGAAGGAGATGAATATCCTAACCGTGGGTATCGTGACTATTCCGTTTGCTTTTGAAGGCGCAAAGAAGATAAAAAAAGCTATGATGGGCGTGGCAAAATTAGCAGAGAACGTAGATGCTATTTTGGTGATTAATAATGAGAAACTGCGTGAGATTTATCCTGATTTTACATTCTTGAATGCCTTTTCTAAGTCGGATGATGTGGTGGCTAATGCTGCTCGATCGATAGCAGAGATTATCACTGTGCCAGGTATTATTAATACCGATTTTACGGATGTGTATAATACACTTAGTGATGGCAATGTGGCAATCATGAGTGTGGGAACAGCTAGCGGAGAAAATCGCATCAATCAATCTATTCATGAAGCATTAACCTCGCCTTTGGTAAATAGTGATGTGAAGGGAGCTAAGCGCGTGTTGTTGCAACTCTATTGTTCATCAGAGCATCCAATTATTATGCAGGAATTTGACCATATTCATGCTTTTGTACATGAGATGGGAGATGATGTGGAAGTACAATGGGGCGTGTCGTTGGATGAGACCTTAGGAGAGAATGTGCGCGTGACATTGATTGCTACTGGATTCGAGGTGTCGGACATCCCAGGTCTAGATGATGCAGTAGGCAAAAAAACATTGGATGAAGCTATTGAACGTTTCTATGGCGAATCCAATCCCGTAGACTCCACTCAAGGTAAGACGGATGAACCTCAAAATGCAGCGCCTACGCCTGTGCAAGAAGGCGATATAGTTATTAATTTGGAAGATGACCTTCTGCAACCATCGCCTACTATTGAATTTAATCCTGCTGTGGATTTTGCACAAGTACCAGCGACAGAACTTCCTAAGCAAGAGGGAAATAGGTCGGGTATTGCAGGCTGGATGAGAGGACGAAGATAAGCCCATAAGATATGCTTTCTGTCATTGCAAATTGTTGGAATGCCCTCTTGGAACTATTGTTTCCACGTTGTTGTATCGCATGTAGCAAAAAACTTCAAGGTGAGCAAACCGTAGTTTGCGAAGATTGCTTGGCGATGATCTGCCGAACCGAGCATTCTAGTTTAGCACAGAATGGCGTAGATATGCTCTTTGCGGAACTTATTGACAATGATAAACAAAAGCAGCGCTACGAAGGTGGTGCTGCTTTTGCGTATTACAATCGTGAACGTGGGCAGATTTTGCGTCTGTTGATAGAGCGAGGTAAGTTTGGCCTTCATCCTTGTCCTGAGGTGTTTAGTGTGTTGGGACGACAGGCAGCGAAAGAATATATTGATGCCGATATTTTTGATGATATTGATCTCTTGGTACCTGTACCTTTGCATCCTCGTCGTTTGCGTCAGCGCGGGTTTAATCAAGCAGAGTGGATTTGCCGTGGGTTGAGTGATGTGCTGCATATTCCTGTTGATACGGGGCATTTACTGCGTGTGAAGAATAATTCTCATCAGTCGCGTTCAAGTTTTAGGAAACGGAGCGAGAATGTGGCGGGGGTTTTTGCTATTCGATATCCAGAGGAGTGGAAGAACAAGCATATCTTGTTGGTGGATGATGTCATAACCTCAGGTTCAACTTTGTTTTCGTGTATGAAATGTACGGCTCCGATTCGCGGTTGCCGTGTGAGTATCTTTGCTCTGGGATGGGCACATCGTTAAGCCGATAGTGTGCTTTATCATATGCAGCTCTTATGCTGCAATGACGGGTTCTTGTATCGTTTTTGAAAATAATATCCGTTTTACTTGCGTATTTGCGTTTTTTATTGTAACTTTGCAGCCGTTTTGTAAAATAGAATATTTTAAGGCAAATGAAAACGCTCAAACTAATACAATCAGACACCTATTTACGTCCTTACGCAGAAGCTATTGAGGGACGATATAATTATGCGCTCAAACGCGAGAAAGAGCTCACAGGCGGCAAGAAACTTAGTGAGTGGGCGAATGGCTATATGTACTTTGGCTTGCATAAGGTGGGCAAACAATGGGTTCTTCGCGAGTGGGCTCCTAATGCTACTGCGATATACATGATTGGTGACTTCAACAACTGGCAGAAAGACGAGGCGTATCGCTTGCAAGCTGTGGAGAATGGCGTATGGGAAGTGGTGCTGGATGAGGATATGATTAAGCAAGAGCAGTTGTATAAGTTGCTTGTAGAGTGGTATGGTGGCATAGGCGAACGTATTCCTAGCTATGCTAACCGTGTGGTACAAGATCCTGCTACCAAGCTTTTTGCAGCGCAAGTGTGGGATGTTGAGTTGAAAAGCGAAAAGTTAAAGGCTAAAAGCAAGGGCGCAAAGCGCAGAAAAGCAAGTGATCCGCTGTTTATCTACGAGTGCCATATCGGTATGTCTAGCGAGGAAGAGAAGGTGAATTCTTACGAGGAGTTCCGCATGGATGTTCTTCCACGTATTGCAAAGCTTGGCTATAATTGTTTGCAGATTATGGCTATTCAAGAGCACCCATACTATGGTAGTTTTGGTTATCATGTGTCTAACTTCTTTGCAGTGTCCTCTCGTTGCGGTACACCAGAGGAACTTAAACGCTTGATTGATGAAGCACACGCATATGGTATGGATGTAATCATGGATATCGTGCATTCGCATGCAGTAAAGAATGAGCTTGAGGGCCTAGGCATGTTTGATGGTACACCATACCAGTACTTCCATGATGGTGGTCGTCGCGAGCACCCTGCATGGGATAGCCTCTGCTTCGACTACGGAAAGACTGAGGTCTTGCACTTCTTGCTATCCAATTGCAAATATTGGATGGACGTGTATGGCTTTGACGGTTTCCGCTTCGATGGTGTGACCTCGATGATGTATAAGAGCCATGGCCTGGGTGAGGATTTTGTGGACTACTCTTGTTACTACAACGGCAACGAGGATGGCGATGCGATATGCTATTTGACCTTAGCAAATAAATTGATTCACGAGGTTAAGAAAAACGCTATCACTATTGCTGAGGATATGTCGGGTATGCCAGGACTTGCCTGTCCAATCAAGAGCGGAGGTATGGGCTTTGACTATCGTTTAGCAATGGGTATTCCAGATTTTTGGATCAAATATATCAAGGAGGTTCGCGATGAGGATTGGAAAGCGGGTCATATCTTCTATGAAATGACCAATCGCCGCGAGGATGAGAAGACTATCTCTTATGCCGAGAGCCACGATCAAGCGCTTGTGGGTGACAAGACCATCATCTTCCGCCTTTGCGATGCAGATATGTATTGGCACTTCGAACACGGTCATTCTACCTATATGGTGGACCGCGGACTAGCCTTGCACAAGATGATTCGCCTTATCACAGCTTCTACTGTCAATGGCGGTTATCTCAACTTTATGGGCAATGAGTTTGGTCATCCAGAGTGGATAGACTTCCCACGTCAAGGTAATGGATGGAGCCATAAGTATGCTCGTCGTCAATGGAGCTTGGTGGACAACCATCGTTATTATTTCCGCAATCTCAACCTCTTTGATGAGGCAATGGTGCACCTGCTAAAAGATAATCTCGCACCTGTAAAGGACGCATGTGGTACACACTTGCCATGGGTGGAAAAACTTTGCGACAACGAGGGCGATCAAGTTGTGGCATACCAACGCGGTAAACTAGTGTTTGTATTCAATTGGAATGGATTGAAGTCTTTTGACGGCTATGGTATCCCTGTACCAGCTGGCAAATACAAAGTGGTGCTGAATACCGATGCAAAAGAGTTTGCAGGTTTTGGCTTGTCAGACGATAGCGTTGAGCACTTCACTATGCCAGACGATGGCTATTTGAAAAAAGGCAAAGGCTGGTTGCAACTCTACTTGCCTGCACGTAGTGCAGTAGTCCTCGAGTTAGTGGACTAGGTTCGGTATGGTTCAGTGCTTCGCGTTCAATATAGTTCAAAATGCTTCAACGTTGAACAACACTGAACAACAAAAAAAGAATTATTTTAACACATTTAAATAAACAGTATCATGAGATTAGTTATTCAACCAAACTATGACCTGCTTTCAGAGTGGGCAGCAAATTACGTAGCAAAACGCATCAACGAGTTCGCTCCAAAAGAGGGTACTCCTTTTGTACTAGGTCTTCCTACAGGTTCTTCACCTCTCGGTATGTATCGCAACCTGATCAAACTTCACAAAGAGGGTAAGGTAAGTTTCCGTAATGTTGTTACTTTCAATATGGACGAGTACGTAGGTATTCCAGAGAATCACCCTGAGAGCTACCACACTTTTATGTGGACCAACTTCTTCTCTCACATCGACATCCGTCCTGAGAATGTGAATATCCTTAATGGCAACGCAGAGGATCTTGTAGCTGAGTGCGCTCGCTACGAGGAGAAAATCAAGAACTATGGTGGTATCATGTTGTTCCTCGGTGGTATCGGTCCTGATGGTCACATTGCCTTCAACGAGCCAGGTAGCTCACTTGCCTCTCGTACTCGTATGAAAGAGCTCACTACCGACACTATCATCGCTAACTCTCGTTTCTTCAACAATGATGTAAACCAAGTGCCAAAGACAGCTCTCACCGTGGGTGTAGGCACTATCATGGACGCTAAAGAGGTACTCATCATGGTGAATGGCCATAACAAAGCACGTGCTCTCCAACACGCTGTAGAGGAGCCAATCTCTCACATGTGGACTATCTCTGCACTCCAAATGCACCAACATGGTATCATCGTAGCTGACGAAGCAGCCTGCGCTGAACTTAAAGTGGGTACATATAACTACTTCAAAGATATCGAGAAAGCTAACCTCGATCCAAAAAGCTTGCTCTAATGCTTCAAATCTATAATACGCTTTCGCGTCAAAAAGAGATATTTCGACCATTGCACGAAGGACACGTAGGCATGTATGTCTGCGGTCCTACCGTGTACGGCGATGCACACTTGGGACATGCACGTCCTGCTATCACTTTTGACCTTCTCTATCGTTATCTCCAACACTTGGGCTACAAGGTACGCTATGTGCGCAACATCACCGACGTAGGTCACTTGGAGCACGATGCTGATGAAGGCGAGGATAAGATAGCAAAGAAAGCACGCCTTGAGCAACTCGAACCAATGGAAGTGGTGCAGTATTTTACCAACCGCTACCATCGCGATATGGGGCTGCTGAACGTACTTCCACCTTCTATCGAACCACATGCCAGTGGTCATATCATCGAGCAGATTGCTTTTGTGCAAAAGATCATGGACAAAGGCTATGCTTATGTGAGCAACGGCAGCGTCTATATGGACGTAGAGAAGTATGCCAAGGATTATCCTTATGGTAAACTCTCTGGTCGTAACCTCGAGGATATCGTTACTGAGACTCGCGAGCTCGACGGACAACAAGAGAAGAAACATAGTTTCGACTTTGCCCTTTGGAAAAAAGCGGCGCCTGAGCATATTATGCACTGGCCTAGCCCATGGAGCGAAGGTTTCCCTGGTTGGCATATGGAATGCTCTGCGATGGGTACTAAGTATCTGGGCGAGGAGTTTGATATCCATGGCGGTGGTATGGATCTGATGTTCCCTCACCATGAGGCAGAGATCGCACAAAGCTGCGCTGCCCTTGGTAAGGAGAGTGTGCGCTACTGGATGCACAACAATATGATTACCATTGCTGGTAAGAAGATGGGTAAGAGTTACAATAACTTTATCACCTTGGAGCAATTCTTTGCAGGTAAGCACGAGTTATTGGCGCAACCATTCACACCTATGACCATCCGCTTCTTCATCCTTATGGCACATTATCGTTCTACCGTGGACTTCTCCAACGATGCCCTCGTGGCAGCGGAGAAAGGTCTTGCGCGTTTGACCGAAGCATACCAACGATTAATGAAGATCAAGGCATCGGCCACTTCTACCGTAGAGATTGGTAACCTCCGTGAACGCTGCCAAGAGGCGATGGACGATGATCTCAACTCTCCAATCGTAATCTCACATCTCTTTGATTCAGCCCGTGCTATCAATACTGTCTTTGACGGCAAGGGTACCATCTCTGAGACAGACTTGGAGGAACTTCGTGCTATATGGAAGACCTATGCAATGGATATTCTTGGCTTGCAACTCGATGGTGCACAAGATGCAGGTGCAGGTATGGATGCCTACAAGGGTGCCGTGGATATGCTGCTTAATATGCGTCTTGAGGCAAAACGTAACAAGGATTGGGGCACAAGCGACAAGATTCGTAATGCCTTGACCGAGCTTGGTTTTACCATCAAAGATACAAAGGATGGCTTCGAGTGGAGCATTTAATTAGTTTAGTATTTAGAGTTTAGTGAATAGAGAATACAAACGAAATGTAGTAAGATTAGTCCTGTTTATGGCAGGACTAATCTTTGTTTTTTCCTCCTGCGGGAAAAAATCGGATGATAGAAATCCAAAAACTGACGTAATTATAGAAGATACTATGGTTTCTTATCCAGGTCGCACTTTTAGCTACAAGGATAAGTTTCGCGATACGCAAGCCAAGCAGGAGCAAGCTGCACGTGCTATAGGACTTTCTACTCCGCCACAAAATCGTCAGCAGGCTGCTAAGATGCGCAGTCAGTTAACCCATATAAAGACGAATCAGAACTTTGTTGTGGATTCTCTTACGCATTCCATTCCTTATCTTGTTCCAGCTGCAGCTACCGAATTAGAGAGCATTGGTGCAGAGTTTGCGGATATCTTACAACGAAATAACTTACCTCATTATCGCTTTTATGTTACGAGTGTGCTTCGCACCAAGGATGATGTCAAGCACCTACAAAAAAGTGGTAACATTAATGCTACCACTAACTCTTGTCATTGCTATGGCACAACTTTCGATTTGGCTTATTATCGTTATGATAAGGTAACGCGCACGCGCGAGTATATGCATCAGGATAATCTTAAACTTGTCCTAGGACAAGTACTGCTTAATCATCAACGAGCGGGCAAGATCTATGTCAAATATGAGCATAAACAAGCTTGTTTTCACATTACTGTCCGCCCTTCGTAATAGAAGTCTTTTTATCATTACAATCATAAAAAAACGAGAGTACTATGGTGTACTCTCGTTTTTGTTTCATATTATTCTTCGTAATCTACAGCACTTCTTGCTGACTTACATTTGCCAATATACTGCGCTACTTTTACATGTTCAGGATGAGTGGCGTATGTATCCAAATCTTCCCATGTCTTGAAGGTGCAAGTCAAACAAATATCGTGATCGGTGTTCTTCGCATTAGGAATATTGATACCCACCGTTTCGTCTACTAGAACATCAATTTTGTCTTTTAGCGCGAGCAATCCCTCGCGAATAATTTGGGCATTCTCCAATTTAGTCTTGCCCTCAGCTTCGTCTAATAGACGAAAAAATACAATGTGCTTTACCATATTATTTATGTTTTTAGTGTAGATCACTTTGTTATAGATCTCTCGTTACACTCGTTGTAAATCGTTTCGCTTACGCTTCACTGTGGATCGCTTCGCTGTAGTTTTCTAGATTCAACAGGGCTCCGCCCGATCTACAAGCGCATTGCGCTGATCTACCATCTACAGCCGCTAAGTTATTTTACCAAATTGAAGCGCGTTTCTCAGGCGCGAGATACATTGGTGATTCTTCGGTTACGTTCCATGCCTCATACCATGCGTTGATATGTGGTAGGGCGCCATTCACACGCCACATACCGAGTGAGTGTGGATCATTTTTTGTGCGCTGCAATACTTCCTCTGGACGGATATTTCCTGCCCAGACATTGGCATATGCCAAGAAGAAGCGTTGTTCTGGTGTGAATCCGTCCTTCTCGCCTAATGTTTCCTCGCCGGATAGTTTTTTCGCTTTTTGAGCATTTTGGAACGCGAGATAAGCCACTTGCAAACCGCCATGATCAGCGATGTTCTCACCTAAGGTAAAGGCGCCGTTGGCATATGTGCCTGGGGCTACCTCAATAGCGTTGAAGTACTCTTCCATCACTTTGGTGCGCTTCTCAAAACGTGCACGGTCTTCCTCGGTCCACCAGTTGATCAGGTTTCCGTCCTTATCAAACTGACTACCTTGGTCATCAAAGCCGTGGGTCATCTCGTGGCCAATCACTACGCCGATAGCGCCGTAGTTAAAGGCATCGTCTGCGTTCATATCAAAGAATGGATATTGCAAGATACCTGCTGGGAAGCAGATCTCATTGGTTGCAGGATTGTAGTAGGCGTTTACGGTCTGTGGGGTCATATACCATTTATCTTTATCTACTGGTTTGCCTAGGAAACTCAGCGAATAATCTTGCTCAAACTTAGCAGCGCGTTGGATATTCGCGTAGTAGGTGAGGGTGGGATCAATCTCTAGGGCGGTATAGTCGCGCCATTTGTCAGGAAAACCAATTTTAACGGTGAAGGTGTTGAGTTTCTCCATAGCTTTGGCTTTAGTCTCATCAGACATCCACTCAAGACCCATGATGCGCTCACCTAGAGCTGTTTGCAGGTTCTTTACAAGATCCAGCATGCGTGCCTTATTCTCTTCTGGGAAGTATTTTTCTACATACATTTGACCTACAGCTTCGCCGAGTGTTCCGTTCACCATAGCTACAGCACGTTTCCATTGTGGAGTAGGCTCCTGGCGACCGCTGAGAGTGCGACCGTAGAACTCGAAGTTTTGCATAAAAATTTCCTCGGTTAAGAAGTCTGCACTACCATCGATAATCTGCCATTGGAAGAGGGTTTTCATATCCTCTATCGACTCCTCTGCCAACATTTTACCAGCCTCTTGGAGATGGCGCACCTGACCCACGCTGAGACTATCTGGAGCTATGTTAAGGCCTTCGAAATATGCGGTCCAATCTACTTGAGGTACTAGTACTTGTAGCTCCCCTATAGACATCTTGTTGTAGTTTGCTACTGGGTCGCGAAGCTCCACATTGCTTAGCGCAGCACCAGCCAAACGAGTTTCCAGTCGGAGCACAGTTTGTGCTTTCTCTGCAGCATTCTCTATGCCGAAGAGTGTGAACATTTTCTCTACGTGTTTGAGATACTCCGCACGGATATGTTGGGTGTGCTCGTCCTGATCGAAATAATAGCTCTTCTCGCTCAGCGCAAAGCCAGCTTGATATTCGTTTAGGATGTTCATGCTAGAGTTCATTGCATCTGCATCCACATACATTGCCCATAATCCGTAATCCATAGCTTTGCCCAACACGGCAGACCATTGACTCTTGTCGGTTACAGCCTTTAGTTCTGCTAGTACTGGCAATATAGGCTCTACGCCTTCTTTGTTGCGACGCTCAATATCCATCGAGAGGTTGTATACGTCGCCAATTTTTTGTGGGATAGTGCCCATCTTGTGCTCTTTGGCTGCGATGTCAGCAATCAGACCATTCACTTGCTCTAGGTTGCTGAGGCCAAGTTTGTCAAACGAACCGAAACGGCTATACTCGTTTGGCAATGGATTATTTTTCATCCATCCGCCGCAGGCGTATTGGTAAAAGTCATTTTGTGCTACTGCAGTAGTATCAAGGTTCTCTAAGTGGATACCTGTGGTTTGAGACTTGTTGCAAGCTATGAGTGCCATAAGCGAAAATAAAAATACAATTGATTTGTTCATATAAGGATAGTTTGTGATTATTTGTATATACGATGAAGTGTGTCACGTATCTGTTCCTGTTGTTGTAGATCAGATAGGGTGGTGATGATATCTTCAAAGAAGGCTTCGAGAAGCAGCTTTGAAGCTGTGTCTCGACTTATACCACGTTGTTGCATGTAGAAGAGTGCTGATTCATCAAGTTGTCCAGTTGTAGCTCCATGGCTAGCTTTGACGTCGTCAGCATAGATCTCTAGCTGTGGCTCGGTCAGCATATCAGCCTGACGTGATAATAGAATATTACGATTGGTTTGGTATGCTTCTGTTTGCTGTGCATTGGGAAGAATCTTCAGTTCGCCATGAAAAGCAGCTTTAGCGTGGTCGTCCAATACGAATTTGAGCATCTGAGAGGAATAGCCTCCACCTATATTATGGTGTACGCGCGTGCGTAAGAGCGCATATTGCGTTTGATGTAGCATGCCCATTGCATATATCTCGGTGCGGCACGCCGTGCCGTTCTGCTCTACGGTGATAGTCGATTGCCATTGCGCATCAGTCTGAGTTTCCGACAGGAAAAAAATATGTATACGCAAGGAAGAGTCTGCCTGCTGCACGATATGCCAATTCGTGTTAGGTTCATTGATCAAAACCAATTCACGTGTTTCGCCAGCTTGTAAGGTAATTTCGTTTATCATTGTGTAGTATGATGTAGCGTTGTGTGGTGTAGTATGGTTAGCGTGGGTCGTTAAGGAAGGCGTAGCCATTGGCCTCCAACTCTAATGCTAATTCCTTGCCACCTGTGCGAACAATCTTGCCATCAGCCAATACATGCACGTAGTCGGGTACGATGTAGTCCAACAGGCGTTGATAGTGAGTGATCACGATAGAAGCTGTATGAGGTGTCTTGAGTGCATTTACGCCCTCTGCTACAATGCGCAAAGCATCAATATCCAAACCAGAGTCTGTCTCGTCGAGAATAGACAGACATGGCTGCAACATAGCCATCTGAAAAATCTCGTTGCGCTTCTTCTCTCCTCCAGAGAAACCTTCATTGACAGAACGGTTCGTCAGTTTATTATCCATACCAACCAACGCTTTTTTCTCACGCATCAGTTTGAGAAACTCCGTAGCCTTGAGCGGTTCGAGTCCTTCGTGCTGGCGTTTTTCGTTGACTGCAGTACGCATGAAATTCACGATAGATACACCGGGTATCTCTACTGGATATTGGAAAGAGAGAAATATACCCTCTCTAGCGCGTACCTCAGGTGACATTTCTAACAGATTCTTGCCGCGGAAGATTACTTCGCCCTCTGTGACAGTATATGCGGGGTGACCCGTTAGGACATTTGATAATGTAGATTTACCTGCACCATTAGGACCCATAATAGCGTGTACCTCGCCCTCGTTGATAGTCAGGTTGAGCCCCTTGAGTATCTCCTTGCCTGCAATAGAAGCATGTAAGTTCTTTATTTCGAGCATATTGTAGTTAATACAGTCTCTCCGACTGCTTGCAATGTTTGTTTGTTAATATTTCTCATATCATCTTGCTGCGTATGCCACCATTGTGCAAAACCCGTGCCACTATAGGGTTTGTAATCAATAATGTCCACGCATGGTATTCCTGCTATAGTATTGACATAGTAGTGATCGTCTGTAATCGGATTCGCTCCTTGGTTGACAAAATATCTACCATAACCTAATCGCAATGCAGTTCGCCATATATGCTCCACGTAATTTCCTGCAAAATTCACGGAGATGTATTCGCGAGGGAAGGTTGCAGATGGGTCACCTACCATATCAAGTAGTATACCATATAGGCATTTGATCGTTGATTGTTTGTATTTTGCCGACCAGAGCTGACTGCCTAGACACCAGGTATGCTCTCGTTCCTTGCCAGTGTAGTGCTCGGGTGTACCCATGTCTTCGCAATCGAAAAATACCACTTGTATTGAAGGGGTATACTCACCTTGAGTTTTTAAGATAGCTAATTGGCGAACAATCTCCAGAATCACTCCCACTCCGCTAGCTCCGTCGTTAGCGCCCATCACTGGAGTAAAACGATCTTCGTATTGCTCCTCTTCGTCGCTCCACGGACGACAGTCCCAATGTGCGCAGAGCAGAATATGCTGTTGTGAACTGCCTTCAATAAGGGCTGTGATATTACGTATCGGCTGCTGCTTGCCGGCATAATTTACCATTGTGCCATATTGGCTCTCCACTTGTGCACCATGGCGCGCCAATTCATGTTCCAACCAATCACCGCATGCCAAATGTTCATCTGTGCCCGGCACGCGTGCACCAAAAGTCACTTGCTTAGCGATATATGCATATGCAGAGTCCGCTGAGAAAGCACAGCGGACCTCTGATGTAGTGTGGGTATTGGTCCTACAAGACATCAATACCAAGCATAGAACAATATATAATAACTGTCTATAAATCAAATTAGTGGATATTCAATTCGCTTACCGAACGGTGGTTTTGAATAGCCAAGATGGTTTGTGCTATAGGCTTAGCCATAGATACAATGTTCACCTTAGAACAACGCCCGCGATCAAATGGAATAGAATCGGTGAATACCAATTCCTCCAATGCTGAATCACCTACACGTTGGCATGCAGGACCTGACATTAATCCGTGAGTTACCAACGCACGAACTGATTTCGCACCTGCTTCGCGCATCACCTCAGCTGCTTTGCAGAGTGTACCAGCTGTATCTGCGATATCATCAATAATTACTACGTTCTTACCGGTCACATCTCCTAATACGCGCATTTCACCGATTTGGTTGGCATTAGGACGATGTTTGTAGCAAATCACCATAGGCACATCTTGCTTGGTGAGTTCGGTGAGTTTCTTGGCAAACACCGAAGCGCGCTTGGTACCACCCACGTCAGGAGAAGCTACGATTAAGTTCTCGAGATTCAGGCTCTGTACATAGTTAGCCAACACGTTTGCACCATAAAGATGATCCACAGGAATATCAAAGAAGCCTTGAATCTGATCCGCGTGCAAATCTACTGTGATCACACGGTCTGCACCAGCACCTTGAATCATGTTAGCACATACCTTAGCGCCAATAGATACACGTGGCTTATCTTTGCGATCTTGACGAGCCCAACCAAAGTATGGAATCACTGCAATTACCTTGTAGGCACTTGCGCGCTTAGCAGCATCAATAGCCAATAGCAATTCCATGATGTTATCGCTGTTTGGACAGGTAGATTGTACTATGTACACTGACTGACCACGAACTGATTCTTCGAAACTTACGGCGAATTCACCGTCAGAGAAACGAGCAACATGGATATTACCCAATGAACATCCTAAATACTCACAAATACGCTTTGCAAGTTCACCTCCTTGAGAACCTGCGAATACCTTGTAGGGACTGGCTTCCAATATCATAACAAGCAGTTTTTAGATTGTTTTTGAATTTGAGTGCAAAGGTAATGTTTTTTTTTTATATATGCAAGTAAAAACCGTAGAAAGCAGTTTTTTGACTTAAAATTTGTATATGTCAGAAAAATATCGTAATTTTGCACGAATTTTGGACTATATATGTCACAACTATTCTTTCTAACGAGATACTATGACTAACAAAGAGGAATATCGTGAATTTTGCAAGAATAATCATCAATTGCCTATCTTCATGCAAGATTGGTGGTTGGATGCCGTATGCGCTGGCAAGCAGTGGGATGTGTTGTTTTCGAAAGATGAAGACGGGCATATTTTAGCTGCTATGCCTTATCTGTTGCGTAAGCGCGCATGGACAAAATATATTGTTATGCCGCAGATGACGCAGATTGCTGGTCCATGGTTGACTGCACAAGCGTCTGAGGATCCTGTTCGCGTACAGCAAGTATGTGACGATATAGTGCAGCAGCTTGGTGCTCTTGATATTGCCTATTTTTATCAGCAATTTGCGATCAATAGTCCTGTGGCCTTACCTATGAAAATGCTTGATTTTAAGGTTAAAGAACGTATAACTTATCGCATAAATGATTTGAGCAATTTGGATGCTGTAATAGAATCCTTTTCTAAAAACAAAAAACGCCAACTGCAAAAAGCATTATCCCTTCATGCAGATTATGACCTTAATATAGAGGATTTTTACCGCTTTCATACCTCCTGCCTGCAAGAAAGAGGCAAGCTAATTAGCTATAGCAGAGAATTTTTATTAGTTCTTGATCGCAAGACTAAGCGTCTTCAGCAGAGCAGTATCATAGGTGTTCGCAATGCCGATGGTACGCTATTGGCTGCAGCGTTCGTAGTCTGGGATCAGACATCTTTATACTATCTTATACCTTGCTACAGCGAAGCTTACAAAAACTCGGGAGCCAGCGCGTTACTCGTACTAGAATGTATCAAGTTGGCGCGAAAACTAGGAGTGGCATTTGATTTTGAAGGAAGTATGGTTAGTGGCATAGCTAACCATTATAAACAATTTGGCAGTATCGCTACTACCTACTATAGTGTGGAAAAATATTACAAATGGTGGTTTCGGCTAGCGATATTCTGGAACTGGATTAAAGGAAGAAAAATGCGATGAAGGTTCTCTATCTAAGTGCGTGGTATCCCACCTCTCGTGATGCTATGGCGGGGCTCTTTGTTCAAAAGCATGCTCAGGCTGTTGGTATGCAGGGGGCCGATGTTAGAGTAATCTATTCGGAAGAACGAGGCATACGTTGGTGGATAGATATGCTTCGCCAGTGGAAAGAGCTTAAGAATGAATGGGGATTGCCCGATGTTGTGCAGATGAATGTATTGGATAAGAATGGCATTATTGCACAATGGCTTTACCATTGTTACCATATACCTTATATTATTATTGAGCATTGGTCGGGTTACCTGCCAGCTAATTTTTCTTTTCGTGGAGGTTGGCATGGAGCACTCATGCGCCATGTAGCTGGTCAAGCAGCTTGCATCCTACCTGTTAGTCAGATGTTGGAGGGGGCTATGAAGCAATGTGGCATACGTAATGCACATTGGCAACGTATCCACAATGTTGTGGACGATTTCTTCTATGCTCCGGTTGATGTTTCAGAGTTATCAGCTAAGAGAGAGGGTATATTCCGCTGGTTGCATGTAAGTTGTTTTGACGAAAAGGCTAAGAACATACAAGGTATGTTGCGCGCCGCTAGACAGCTAGCTGATCAACGACAGGATTTTGAGATAATCATTGTTGGAACAGGTGTTGATTTTCAGCAAGTTCAGCAATATGCGCTTTCGCTTCATTTCCCAGAAGGTATGCTGCATTTCAAAGGTGAGCAACCTCCAATAATGGTTGCTCAATGGATGCAGTCGAGCGATGCTTTCTTGTTTTTCTCGCGTTATGAAAATGCACCTGTAGTGCTCTCTGAATGTTTGGCCACAGGTTTGCCTGTTGTAAGTAGTAATGCCGGAGGTATACCTGAGATGATCAATGAAGAGTGTGGAATATTGGTGCCATCTGCTAATGAAGAAGCACTCTCGCAAGCAATGTTCAGTATGATGGAGCATCGTGGCGATTACCCTGCTCAGCGCATTCGTCTATACGGACAAAAATATGCTGCAAGCCATGTAGGTCAGCAGCTTATGCATCTTTACACACTCGTTACGAATTTCAATAGTCGATAATCTATACCTCCCCTAAAGCTCCGTCGTGCTTTTTGGCCAGCGATATTAACCATACTAGTTGTGCTGCTACGGCAATAGCAGTACCGATGGAATAGGCGGCGATAGCCCACAAAAAACTATCCAACGCTATACCTAATGCTATGCCCAAGATACGAGCAAGTGCCAAAATGATTTCAAAATACAAACCGATTCTCTGTTTAAAGAATACGTCTGATAAAAAGCATAGGCTACCTGTGAGTAGTGAGAAGAATAGCCATGGTAGCATCCACCTTATATACTCGCCCGATACATACCACCCATCGCCTAGTAGCCATGCAGTTAGTTCTGGTAATATAAATCCAAGTCCGACGAATAATGGTATTGTGACCGCTGTACAACCTAGGATAAAATGCCTAAGTATACTCATTAGTGGGCGTGAAGCATGTACACGTTCTGTTACATGCTGATATAATACTTGGTATATTGCCTTGGTAATCATGTTGATAGGTACGAATCCGAGCAATACGGCCATTCCCCATAAACCTACCTGCTCTGTGCCAAACAGAGGCACCAGTAATAACACGGGTAATTGACCCGCCAACACGTTGATAAAACTGCGTGGCATAGTGAATAGCGGGAAATTGCGATATACACTAGCCATCCGTTTCATTCCTTGTATATCTATTGTAAACAATAAGCGTATGCATCTCTTGAAGGCAAATGCTATGCTTATTGCGATTGATAGCACAGGGGCAATCACCATTGAATAGATTAATCCGCCTTGTATTATTCCCGCATAGCCAAAACCTAACTTTGCCCCAGCTACCAATAGACTTTGTGACATCTGATAGCCGCTAATTTGTGTGTACATTTTATTGCGTATATACCAATAATTGAGCACATTCCACAATCCAAGTGTCAGTACTGCTAGCGGCATCCATGCATAGTAATTGGCCAAGGCAGGAGTTTTAAAAATGTTGGCAATCCAGTTCGAAAAAGGAAGTGTAAACACGAGTAATCCTGTTGTAATCAACAATAGGAGTGCACACACGTGCACCATAGATCGTGCATCCTGATCATTTTTAGGTAATACGATTGCATATTGATATTCCGCTGTGCACAAAATAGCTAGTACGCTACTGATGCTCACAAATAGATTTAGCAATCCAAAATCCTCGGGTGAGTAGATACGAGTCAGCAACGGATACACCAACAGACCGATCACCTGTGCCACAACATTCGCCGACAATAGTTTAGCTATACTACGCACACTATCTGATGATATTATCGCTCGTATTCTCCTCATTTCGCCGCAAAAGTACTACTTTTCCTTGAAAACAACAACTATTTTGAAAAAAAAATGTAAAAATTGTCAATATATTTGCACAATTCAGAAAAAAGCTGTAAATTTGCAGTCCGAAATGGTAGTGCTACTAAAAAGCATATAAAATTGTAAACATAAAAAACACAAAACAATATGCAACTGAAAAAAAATCCCCAAGCAAGCTTGGAAGACAAGAAGCTGACCTATGTGCTCATAGGATTAGTATTCGTATTGAGCATTTGCTATGTCGCATTTGAATGGACAGAGAAAGAAGTAACTAAGTATGACGTGGTTGACACTGAATTCCTTTTCGAGGACGAAATCGAAATTCAGCAAACCTCTCAAGAGACTCCTCCTCCACCTCCACCACCAGCACCAGTTGAGGTAGAAGTACTCAACGTAGTTGAAGATGACGTAGAGGTAGAAGAGATCCAAATCAACACCGAGGATGACAAGGATGTTGAGGTGGTTATTGCTCCTCCAGTAGAGGCTCCAGTAGAGGAAGAGGAAGAAGAGGTTATCTTCGTGGTAGTAGAGTCTATGCCAGAGTTCCCTGGTGGTCAACAAGCCATGATGAAGTATATCGCTGAGAATATCAAGTACCCTGTTATTGCACAAGAGAATGGTATTCAAGGTCGCGTAATCTGCCAGTTTGTGGTTGAGAAAGATGGTAAGGTATCTGATATTCAAGTAGTTCGTTCTTCTGGCGAAGCATCTTTGGATAAAGAGGCTGTACGCGTGATCAACAGCATGCCTAAGTGGAAACCTGGTAAGCAACGTGGTAAACCAGTACGCGTAAAATATACCTTGCCTGTAAACTTCCGTTTGCAATAATTCCTCGCCTTTAGCCTAATCGCCTTTAGCTTTTAGCCTAGATCGCGGAGCGAAATGGATTTATCCAACAAAAATATAGAATTCTGTAAGGGTGTCGGCGCTAAGCGTGCCGACATTCTTCGTAAAGAGCTGGGGGTAAAGTCGGCTTTGGATATGTTATACCAATTCCCATATAAGTATATCGACCGAAGCCGCTTTTATTACATCCACGAGATTGCTGATGATGATACCTATGTGCAAATCATAGGTCATATTACTGAGTGGCATACCGTCGGCATAGGCGCTGCACAGCGGCTCTCTGCCACTTTTACGGATGGACGACACACGATAGAACTTGTATGGTTTAAGGGTGTTAAGTATGTTAAGTTGGAGCGCAATGTACAATATTTGCTTTTTGGCAAGCCTTCACGATTCAATCATCAGTATAATTTCGTGCATCCCGAACTCACACCCATGAGTAAGGTGCAACCTGAGATGACGCAAGGTTTGGAGCCGCATTATAATACCACCGAGGGTATGAAACGTGCAGGTATCAATTCAAAAACCATGCGTACCATCATAGCCCAACTCCTACCCGAATTGCAGCGACAGGGTATGGTGGACACCTTGGGCATGGATCTGGTGCAACGCTACCATCTCCTTCGCCTTAGCGAGGCTATCGCTACGATACATTTTCCTAAGGACACTCCTAGCATGCAAAAGGCGCGCGAGCGCTTGAAGTTTGAGGAGCTATTCTATATCCAATTGCAAATATTGCGGCAGATGAAGCGCCGCGAGCAGAACCAAGGTTTTGCCATGCCTGTTGTAGGCAAATCTTTTCATACTTTTTATCAGCAGTATCTACCTTTCCCGCTCACCAATGCGCAGAAACGTGTTATACGAGAGATACAGACGGATATCAAGTCTGGTAAACAGATGAACCGACTCCTGCAAGGTGATGTGGGGAGTGGTAAAACCATTGTGGCACTCCTTACCGCTTTACTCGCGGTGGACAATGGCTATCAAGCCTGCATAATGGCGCCCACCGAGATCTTAGCTAATCAGCACTATCAAAGCATCAGCGAACTACTCTCGTCTTTCGTCTCTGCGCCTAAGATAGCCCTCCTTACGGGTTCTACTACGGCCAAGCAGCGTCAATCGCTTCATGAGCAACTGCAGTCGGGCGAGATCAGTATTCTTATAGGTACGCATGCACTCATAGAGGATAATGTGCGTTTTGCCAATCTAGGACTATGCATTATTGACGAGCAACACCGTTTTGGTGTAGCGCAGCGCGCAAAGTTGTGGAACAAAAATACATTGCCTCCACATGTGTTGGTCATGACTGCAACGCCTATCCCCCGCACACTTGCTATGACCGTTTATGGTGATCTACATGTGAGTGTGATCGATGAGCTTCCTCCTGGTCGCAAACCGGTGCAAACTTTGCATTACTCGATTCAGCAACGAGCTACAATCAATCAGTTCATCACGCAGCAGATTGATATGGGAAGACAGGTCTATGTGGTTTACCCGCTTATCAAGGAAAATGAAAAACTGGATTTGCAAGATTTGCAAAACGGTTATACTCAACTCTGTGAGACTTTCTCTCAATACCATATTTCTATGGTACATGGTCAAATGCGTGCCAAGGATAAGGATGAGCAGATGCAGCGTTTTGCCAATGGAGAAACGCAGATATTGGTTGCTACTACTGTTATTGAAGTGGGAGTGAATGTCCCCAATGCCAGCGTGATGATTATAGAGAATGCTGAGCGTTTTGGTCTGAGCCAGTTGCACCAGCTACGCGGACGCGTGGGACGTGGTGCAGAGCAAAGCTATTGTATCTTGCTTACCAAGATGGAACTGAGCAAAGATACGCGCAAACGCATGGATATTATGGTAGCGACTAACGATGGATTCCGCATTGCGGAAGCCGATCTTCAGTTGCGCGGACCTGGTGATCTCGAGGGAACGCAGCAGTCGGGTCTGCCTTTTGAACTTCGTATAGCCAGTCTATCTGCTGATGGCCAGTTGCTTGAACTTGCGCGTCAGGCGGCGATGGAGGTATTGGATGCTGATCCTTTATTGGAGGAAATGCACAATCGTATATACAAACAGCGACTCGATTATCTTCGAATCGCTGCTGGTAACTGGGGCGAAATTTCCTAATCCCCTTATCTCTACACTTTAAACACTCAACTACATATGAGGCGGAGGACCCATTGGTGGACGGCCACCTCCTTCTATCATGTCTTGCATAAAACCGGCAGCACCTTTAGCTTTCATTCCGCCCATTCGGTTGAATTTGTAGGTGTAGGTTAGCATGAAGTACGTAGGTAATGTGTTGAATTTTTGATAGCTTACGTAGTCTTCGCCTACTGTTTGCACGATGTTTTTCTTGTCGTGTAGCAAGTCATATACCTTAAGCGTAAGGGTGGAGTGTGTCCATGTCTTGTCTATACTAGCATTCCATACCACCTCATTTGGGTCATTCACACCTGCATAGCCATATCGACCAGTAAAGCCAATATCAGTACTGATGTTCCATGCTTTAGGCAGATGGAAGGTCACATCGCTTGTGATAATCCAATCGCCGATATGGCTCTTGCTTTGATCATTAAGCGAATTGCGTGTTAGCGAATAGATGTTTGTGTTTTTGATACCTATATCTACAATCTTGTGGGTGAATCGTAGTGAAATATCGCTGCTCACGCGTAAGTTACCTGTGTGTGAAGCTTCGCCCAATGGCATATTGTTGGTGGCGATCATTTGCTCTATATCTGCTGCATTTTGTTCGCGTAGGATATAGGCTACACGTTCGTTGTAGTTGACTGCTGTTCGGGTATGCAGTTGGAACATCTTATTGAAGAATGGTGTGTTGGACATCATATCCCATCCAATATTCCATGGTACAATATCTGCATTCACTGTTTGCATATAGCGCTTACCTGTTTGGTCATAGATGGTATTGTTGGTCAGTGCATCTTCGGTCACGGTGGCACGCAATCCAGTCATAAAACTTGAGAATTTTTCTTGGTTAAAACTAGAATACATCATAAAGATGTTGTGTCTATATGCTGGTTGCAAACTGAGGTTTCCTACAGTCTCGTTGAGCGCATCGGAGTTGTTTCGTACGGGTTCCATTTGTGTGATGCTGGGCTGTTGCGAATTGCCGCGATAGATGATTCGTGCAAATTTCTTGCGGTCGAACTTATAGCGGAAATTCATGTTTGGTGAGAAATTCCACTTATTGTATAAGGTATCGCGCGCGAGGATTCCTCCGTAGTATGTACGCGAATGTGTTTGCTGTGCAATAGCGCGTGCACCTATCATGAGATCGAACTTCTCTTCTACCCAGCGGTAATTCAACTCCAGTTGTTCAGAGTATAGGCTATTGTGCAGATTGTTGGAATATTCCTTGTCAAACACAGTGTATTCGCCTGTAATGGAGTCTTTTGTGTATTGATTTTTCTCTGACACACGATTGTTGCCTGATAGTGAAAGTGCCATTTCTAGCAAGTGATTTGTTTTGTATAATGGCTCTACATACGATGTGCGCAGCGAATAGCTAAGTGCATTGTTGCCCGATAATGTGTGCTGATCCACCATAGCTACGCCTCGCAAGTTATCATAGGCATAGGTTTGTGTATTACCTTTGGTATTGGTGAACTTCACATTTGCCTGCATGGTTAACGAGCGTCCAGGGTGTAGAAATTTATGGTTGTATATTGCTCGCAGACTAGCAGAGATATCTTCTTTTAGACTCATCTGATTTTGATAGCCATCGTTGATACGTATCGTTTGGTTCAATGTATCTACTACGGTATCACGGTCATACGTATAGGCGTTGTAGGACGAAGATTCGCTATTGGTGTAGCTAATAGTTGGGCGTAAGATAAGTTTATTGAGCGAGTCGATTTGGTATTCCATTTCCAAACGCATTTGCGCATCCCAAGAGTGGGATAGTTTGTTGGTAGAATCGTTGTTGATATAGGTGTACTCGTCGGTATAACTCTCTTTATTGGATTGTGTTCGGGTATCATTTTTCGAGTGATTGAATGTAGCGTCACCACCCAAAAGCAAGGACGTCTTGCTATCGCCTTTCGTCTCTTCGCCTAACTTGCTCGTAAGGTCAATATTGGTATTCACACCCAGGTTTTCCGACCAAGTCACACCTGCGTTTTGTCCGCCAAAAGGTCCTCGTCCGCGTCCCGAACGAATATCATTCGTATTGTTAGCACCGCCGATAATGGTAGTCTGGCTTTCGCCCAACAATATATTGGTAAATATATTCGCACTATATCGGGCATCGTTTTGCAGGAAATGCAGCATGCGCGCTGCGCTGTTTGCACCATAATCAGGGTTGCCGTAGTCAAACCACGTTCCGTTATCGGTCACCATATCCGCACCCAGTGCTCCCGAGTAGTTGCCAAACACACCCTTCTTTCGGTTCTTTTTGAGGCTCAAATTAATAATACGTTCCGTATCATCGTCTTCAAAACCAGTCAGTTTAGCCATTTCGCTCTTCTCGTCAATCACTTGTATCTTCTCCACCATTTCTGCTGGTATGTTTTTCGTAGCTGTTTGCACATCATCACCAAAAAACTTCTTTCCGTCGATGCGTACGCTTTTGATTTCTTCGCCGTTGATAGTCACTTTTCCTTCTTTGTCTACTTCAACGCCATTCATTTTCTTCAGCAATTCTTCTACGGAGGCCGTCTCGCTCACTTGATAAGCGGCAGTGTTATATTCTATGGTATCACCCTTGACGGTCATTTCTGCGGCTTTGCCTTGCACACTCACTTCTGCTAGGTGTTGTACTTGCTCTTCCAAACGGATAGTAAGTAGGTCTAGATGTGCTTTACCCATTTTCACTTCGCGTATCACTTCGCCAAATCCTACCGAAGAAATGTATAGTTTGTATGTTCCAGGACGAATATTATTGAGCACAAACATGCCATCGTAGGTTGTTTGTGCGCCTTGTACCAAAATAGAATCGGGCATATCCATAGGCATGTCGGGCATCCTTTCTGGTGGGGTAGGCATTCCCGCAGGAGGGGCAGGCATATGGGTTTTGGGATATGCAAACAGACGTATCGTGGCCATCTCTACGGGTGCGCCATCGGTCTTTGACACTACTGTGCCCGATAATGTGTGTTGTGCCATCAATGGCATTACAATTACACTGCAGAGTATAACAAGTAAGTATTTCATATTGAGTTTTAGCAACTAAGGTTGTCTTCTTCAAGTCATATCACTTTTTATTCAAAAATCGTGCCAAAATCCATTAGCACCAACGCTGCCATAGCTTCTACCACAGCTACTGCTCTTACTGCCACGCAGGCATCGTGTCTTCCCACTCGCCTCTTCTTCTCCTCGCCTTCTCGCCTCATCTCGGGCTCCGAAAATGTTTGTGGCATTTTGTGGTGCTCTATCGCCTCAAACGTCTTTTTGCTCGATGCTGTAGGCTTAAACGCACAGCGAAATACGATAGGCGTTCCGTCGCTGATGCCTCCAGCTATTCCTCCGGATATGAGTGTCTGATCACCTGTGAGATACATCTCGCTGCCTCTCTTCGCTATATGCTCAAACCCCGAACCGTATTCAAAACCTTTGCACGCATTGATACTCATCATCGCGAACGCTAGATGGGCTTGCAGTTTGTCAAATATGGGTTCGCCTATGCCAGCAGGGAGCCCTGTTATGGTACATTCTACTATACCGCCAATGCTATCTCCATTTTGCTGAATATCAGCTATATAGGACTTGAAATTGTCGGGGTTTTTCTCCTCGCCTACTTGTACTAATTTGGCGTGAATATGTATATTTTTTTCTTGTAATAGTTGTTGTGCTATGGCCCCTGCCACCACACGCGAGGCTGTCTCTCGTGCTGAGGCACGTCCTCCACCGCGATGGTCGCGTATGCCATATTTTTCTTGATAGCTGCGATCGGCATGACCAATACGATAGTTGTGTTTGAGCCATTCGTAATCTTCGCTGCGGGCATCGTTATTGCGAATGATAAAAGCAATCGGCGTGCCCAAAGTAACACCATCCATCACTCCGCTCAGCCATTCTACTTCGTCCGCCTCACGCACCGCTCGAGCAGATACTCCCTCGCTTCTCGTCTCATCGCCTTCTCGCCTCATCGCCTCATCAGTCCTTCCCGCTCGGCGATCCAGTGCTTGACGAATCATCTGCATATCGATCTTCAGTCCTGCACGTACGCCATCCAGCACGCCGCCGATAGCTCGACCGTGTGACTCTCCAAAGGAGGTAAAACGAATGGTATCGCCTATAGTATTCATTTGCGTCTTCCAATAAAAGTGCAAAATTACAAAAAAAATTGTATATGTCAAAAAAAAGTAGTAACTTTGCACGATTTTTACGTAGATTTTTAAGATATATTAATTCATATGAAAAAAGTACTCATTCTTTCTTTTTTATTTTTGTCATTGAACTCAATAGCAGAACGTATCGACACTATTCCGTTCGGAGATATGGAGCAATGGACTGTGCGCTATATCGAGGAGTCCAAACTCTTAGGTGGTAAGACCAAAACCCTCTACTGCCTCGCCCCTACCGATACTATTCGCGAGAACGCTCCATATATATTCGGTCAAAATGGCAACCCTTGGGCAACCAGCAATGCCTACGCGAATGTTATTGGTATTGAGAAAGCTGCAGGTACCATGACGCCAGAGTTGCGTGAAGATGGTGGTACATGCTGTCGTTTGGATGTGGATATGTTGGGCGTGAGAGTGATGGGTATGATTGATATTCAAGTGCTTGTATCTGGTACCTTGTTTACAGGTCGCAATCTCGAACCAATCACTACGGCTGCTGATCCTTACCAGAATATCGATTTTGGTGTACCTTTTACAGGTCGCCCTACTGCCCTGATGTTCGACTATAAATGCGTGGTGGAGCAAGAGAGCTGGTATTGGTTTGCAAAGGGAACCGCAAAACCTAAGAAAAGAGAATTTGAAAATGGTGAGATCGATGAGGCAGAAGCATATATTTATCTGCAACATCGTTGGGAAGATGAAAAAGGCAAGATCCACTCTATCCGTGTGGGAACAGGCTACGAACGTTTTTCCAAGACGCAAGAAGAATGGGTGAATGCCCATCGTGTGCCTATTCACTATGGTGATATCACAGGCGAACCTTGGTATAAAGAGTATATGGGCTTCAAGGGTATTGAGCGTGCTACTAACTCAAGGGGCAAAGTCACACCTATCTTGGAAGAGGGGTGGGATGCTACATTAGAGCCTACTCATATGGTTATCGTGCTGACCAGTGGCAAGATGGAGGCCTTCGAGGGGCACGAAGGCAACACACTCTGGGTGGATAACGTATGCTTGGTGTATGAAGAATAGCTAGTGTTTCCTACGATATGCTGGTAGTATTGCCATATATAGATTATTGCCTCTTAGGCGCATTGCTGCTGATATTCTGTTATCAGTGCTATTTCTATCTGCGCTATATTACTATTGCCTCTCGCTGGCAGCGTAAACATAAATCCCACCAGCCTGTTGCTGATAGCCATCTGCCCAAAGTGAGCGTTATCGTGTGTGCTCGCAACGAGCATATCAATCTTCAGGACTACTTGCATACCCTCCTTACGCAAGACTATCCTTGCTATGAGGTAATTGTGGTCAACGATGGTTCGCAGGACGATACCCAGATTATTTTGGAGCGCTATGCTAACCAATGCAAACACCTCTATACGACTTTCGTACCCCATGAGGCACGTGTAATTAGTAGCAAGAAATTGGCTCTCACTATTGGTATCAAAGCGGCTAACTACGACCATCTTTTGCTCACGGATGCTGATTGCCGGCCTGCTTCTAAGCATTGGATACGCGAGATGATGCAGGGCTTTGCTGAGAATGAGCATACAGAGGTGGTGCTCGGATACGGCGCGTACTTTGAAAAGAAATCGCTACTGAGTAGCCTTATCAGCTATGATACGCTGTTCATTGCCTTGCAATATATGGGTATGGCAGCTGCAGGGCATCCTTATATGGGCGTAGGTCGCAACCTCGCATACAAGCGAGATACCTTTTTCCGCAATGATGGCTTCCGTGGAATGCTTAGCGAGCGATCGGGCGATGATGACCTTTTTGTGAATAAGGTGACCGACAAACGTAACACGGCAGTGGTATGCTCGCGCGATAGCATCACATGGTCGGCTCCCAAAACTACTTGGCAAGAGTGGTTGCACCAGAAACGCAGACACCTTTCTGTGTCTTCCCTCTATAAGAATAGCAGCAAGATGCGAATTGGAGTAGAACCATTGACAAGAGGACTATTCTATGCCTTGCTAATCAGTTCGTGTATTTTTGGTAGCGCGTGGACTATTGGTATTGCCTATATCTTGTGGTGGTTGCGCTTGGTGATGCAGCTTTGTGTGATCAATACCTCGGCTCATCGTTTGGGTACTCGACTTTTTGGCATAGAGATTGTGGTATATGATATTATACTGCCGCTCATCTCCTTGTGGATACTCATTTCCAAACGTTTTCAAAAACATAGGATATATTGGTAACCACAACCCTATACAAATCTCCACAATTCTAAACAATTCTAAACAACACACATATGGAAGAACAAAAACTCAACATCAACCTCACGCCTGAAGTGGCAGAAGGTAGTTATTCTAATCTTGCTATCGTAGCACACTCGTCTTCAGAGTTTATTGTTGATTTCGTGCGTATGATGCCAGGTCAGAAAAGCGCTAACGTGCAATCACGTATCATTATGACCCCTGATAATACAAAGAAACTGCTCTTTGCTTTGCAAGAGAACATTGCAAAATACGAGAAGCAGTTTGGTACGATTAAACTCAATGGCACTCCTGCCCCAGGTAGCACTATACCTATGTCCTTCGGCGGTGGCCAAGCATAACTTATAAACTCCTAAACTTCTAAACTTCTAAACTTATGAAGAAGACATTCCCTGCTAGCCAACTCATTATCAATGAGGATGGTAGTGCTTTTCATTTGCATATTCGTCCAGAGCATCTTGCTGAAAAAGTAATTTTGGTAGGCGACCAAGGGCGTGTGGACCTGGTGGCAGCTTTCTTCGACGAAGGCAGCATCGAATGTGACATCCAGAGCCGCGAGTTCCATACCATTACGGGTAAGTTTCAAGGCAAACGCATATCTTGTATCTCTACCGGTATTGGTACCGACAACTGTGATATCGTACTCAATGAATTAGATGCCTTGGCGAATATTGATTTCGCTACTCGCACCGAGAAAGATGAACATCGTACCCTCGAAATCGTGCGCATCGGCACATGTGGTGGTATGCAAGAGGATATCCCTTTGGGTACTTTCCTTGTGAGCGAGAAGTCTATTGGATGGGATGGCGTATTGGCTTTCTACGAGGGTCGCGATGAGATTGCAGACCTTGGTTTTGAGGAGGCATTGGTGAAGTTCATCAACTATCCTGCTAAAGCAGCACGCCCCTATATTGTGGCTGCTGACAAAGAACTTGTAGATCGTATCGCACAAGACGATATGCAACGTGGTTGCACTATCGCTGCCAACGGTTTCTATGGCCCTCAAGGCCGTGTGTTGCGTTGTGATATTGCGGTGAAGGATATCAACGACCGTATCACCGACTTCCGCTATGAGGGACAACGTATCACCAACTACGAGATGGAGGGGAGCGTTATTGCTGGCTTGAGCCTGCTGATGGGACACAAAGCTATGACCGTTTGCTGCGTGATTGCCCAACGAAAAGTGGAAGCGGCTAATACCGATTACAAACCACGTATCAAACAGCTCATTCAAACTGTATTAGAGCGAATATAGGAGAACGCCTATCTGCTATGCTTTCTTGTGCTTCTTGCTAATGGTCTTGATAGCAAAGTACACCGCAGCCAAAGCCACTATTGCTATGCCTGCGATACTCAGTTCGTGGCTATACGCGTGGATAAGATCCATCTGGCCATGCGCTATATAGCCTAGCAATGCCAAAATGACATTCCAAATGCCAGCGCCCAAGAAAGTATAGAATAAGAACCAGCCAAAGTGCATCTTGCACAATCCAGCTGGGATACTAATCAATTGGCGAATAACCGTAATCAGACGTCCAATGAAAGTGGAGATATTGCCGTGCTTATTAAAATAGTCTTCGGCCTTCTTCACTTTGTCGGACGATAGCATACACAAATGTCCGATTTTGCTATCTGCAAAAGCATAAATAATTGGACGACCTAACCACATGGCCAATAGGTAGTTAATGATTGCGCCTATTAGTGCACCGAGGGTTCCGAATAGCACGATGAGCAATACGTTCACCAGATAACTGTCGGTGGTGTGCAGGCTACTTCCCTCTATACCTGCCACATATGCAGCAGGTGGGATGACTATCTCGCTAGGGAAGGGTATGAAAGAAGACTCAACAGCCATGAGCACAGTGATAGTAGTGTAACTCATGTGCTCAGCATACCAGTTTTCTACGTGTTCTAGAATGCTTACTTTGGTTGTGTCTGCCGCTGTTTGTGCCGCTGTTGTAGAGACAAAGGTAACTAATGCTATAAGGGTAATAAGCAGTTTCTTCATGCTATCTTATCATTAGGGATATATCAGTTTACATTTTCTATTGTTAACAATATATTTTGGTTGGGTTGCTTAGCGACAAGTCGCTCCTTCAACCCAACCAAAATAGTTGTCCTTGATTTTTTATATTTTTGTAGCAAAGCGTATTTTTGTTATATAAAATTGATGCTAATTGACAATTAAATTGACTTTAATTGTTTTATATAGTATCAGTTTATATTGTCCATTGCTCGAGTGTGGCGGTCAGCTCATCGAAGGTCTTTGCCTTGCTCTTGCTACGTACTTCATTGATTTGTGCACTCACTGCTGCATCGTAGCTTTCTGTCTCCACGCTGCGGATGACGCCGAGGGCAATAGGTAGGCCTTCTGTAGAAGGGTCCTCTTGTCCCATCATAGCGAGCATGCGATGGAGCGTTGGGTCAGCTATTGTTGCGTCGTGTGTGAGAACGCGTTCATCATCGGCTGTTACTACCATCAGGTGTGGGATCAGCCCTTGCGAATAGTCTAATGCCAAACCTTTGTCGTTGTTTTTGCCGAAGATCATCTTCTCGCCATGTTTCAGTACGATGGTGCGATCAGCACGTGTCTCGCGGTCGGTAATCCAGTTGTGTGTACCGTGGTTGAAAATCACACAGTTCACCAAGCACTCGATCACGCTAGCGCCTTGGTGCTGAGCAGCTTGTACCATACAATCAACGGTAGTAGGCATATCTACATCCAGTGTGCGTGCGAAGAAAGTTCCGCGAGCACCTAGCACGAGTTCTGCTGGAATGAATGGACGTTCCACTGTACCAAATGGACTGGATTTGCTGACAAAGCCCTTTGGCGAAGTAGGGGAGTACTGACCCTTGGTCAAACCATATATGCGGTTATTGAACAGACAGATATTGAGATTCACATTGCGGCGGATCTCGTGGATAAAGTGATTTCCACCAATAGCGAGGCAATCACCGTCGCCAGTCATTTGCCATACACTCAGCTCTGGGTGACTGGTCTTCACACCCGTAGCAATAGCACCGCCACGACCGTGGATGGTATTAAAACCATAGGTGTTGAGGTAGTGAGGCATACGGCTTGAACAACCGATACCAGAGATGACTGCTGTTTGGTGGGGAGCTATGCCCACTTGTGCCATGGCTTTCTGAAGCGCCATACAAATAGCGTGGTCGCCGCAACCAGGACAAAACTTAACGGGTTGAGCACTTTTATATTGAGATGGTTCCATAAGTTTTTGTGGATTATCTGGTTTGTCTAGTGTTTACTAGCATTTTTCTTGATTAATAGCTTCTACGATGCGGTTGACTGCGAATGGTTGAGCAGTGATCTCGTTGTATTGCTCAAGGTGGAGTCCTTCGATCTTGCTGCGTAGGTAAGCAGCAAACTGACCGCTATTCAATTCGCATACGATGACGCGCTTGTATTGGCGCAATACCTCTTCGGTGTTCTTAGGAAGTGGATTGATATAGTTGAAATGTGCGAGAGCACAACCTAGCTCCTCTGCAGCAGCCAGCAGGTGGCCTTCAGTAGAACCCCAACCAACGAGCAAAGTGTCGCTATCGGCATTGCCTTGCACTTGCAAGAGTGGAATCTGATTTGCCACTTGTGCCACTTTAGCTGCACGGATGTTCACCATCTTCTCGTGGTTCTCAGGGTTGGTGGATATGGTTCCCTTGTTGGTATCGCGCTCCAAACCTATATTGCGGTGCTCATAGCCCTCCATACCTGGATATGCCCAGTAGCGTACACCGCGTTCATCGCGTAAGGCAGGATTATAGTTGCCTTTGAACGCTTCGGGTGCTCCTTGTGGCTGAATAGCAGGTAATTGGCTAAGTTGAGGTATGCGCCAGAGGCCTGTACCATTTGCCAAATAGGTGTCGGTGAGCAGCACCACTGGAGTCATGTTCTCCAGAGCGATCTTACTTGCCTCGTATGCAAAATCAAAGCAGTTGGCGGAAGTAGAAGCGGCTAGTACGACAGCAGGACACTCGCCATTGCGGCCGTAGAGTGCTTGTAGCAGGTCGGTTTGTTCGGTCTTTGTAGGTAAGCCCGTAGAAGGACCGCCGCGTTGCACATCAATAACCACAAGTGGCAACTCGGCCATCACTGCCAAACCAATGGCTTCGCCCTTGAGGCTCAGACCTGGGCCTGATGTGCTGGTAGCAGCCAAATCGCCTGCGAAAGCAGCACCGATGGCTGTACATACGCCAGCTATCTCATCTTCGGCTTGAACAACCATCACACCCATGTCTTTGCGAGCTGCAAGCTCGTGCATGATATCGGTAGCGGGGGTGATAGGATAGGAACCCAAAAAGAGTTGCTTGCCGCATTTTTGTGCTGCGGCTATAAGACCCCATGCAGTAGCTTTGTTGCCGGCGATGGAGGTATAGGTGCCTTGTGGGAAATGGTTTGACTTCTCAATATTGATGGTTTGGATATTGAGTGCAAGGTTATGTCCGTAGTTGAAACCATCGGTCAGCACTTTTACGTTAGGGGCGATCAGTTGTGGTTTCTTTTGGAATTTTCCTTCGAGGAATGCGAGTGCTTTGTCGATAGGGCGGTTGAATAACCAGCAAACCAATCCCAAAGCAAACATATTTCGTGATTTGAGGATGGCTTTGTTGTCCAGTCCGCTCTCTGCCAAACTTTGTTTGGTCAGTTGTGTGAGTGCTACAGGGATGATCTGTACCGACTCAGGCAAACCCAATTCGGTGAATGGGTTGTCGGTCTTGTAGTCCGCTTTCTCAAGGTCTTTTTGGGTGATGGCATCGCTATCGATGATGATCACGGCGTTGCGCTTGAATAGCGATTCTTGCTCTTCCCATTTCGCGTTAGCTTGATTAAATTTGCTGGGAAGTGCGCATACTTTGAGTGCCGCAGCATTCATTGCTACGATCACGTCGGCTTGATCACCAGGTGTGTGTACGCCTGTACCTAATTGTACTTGAAATCCGCTGACACCTCCTAAAGTGCCTTGTGGTGCCCTGATCTCTGCAGGGAAATCTGGAAGTGTACTAATCTCGTTTCCGAGTATAGCGCTGAGTGAGGCGAACATTGTTCCGGTGAGTTGCATTCCATCGCCAGAATCGCCGCAGAAGCGCACTACTATACGTTGCTTTTCCATGGTTGCAATATATTTTTTTAAATCGGCCGCAAAATTACTATATTTTTTGCATATGTGCAAATTTTATTTCACTTTGTTTGAAATTCTTTTATTATTTTTGTACTGCTATTATAAACGAGGTATTCAATACAAAATTTCGTGTGGAAATGTGGAATTGTGGAGTGAGATGTGCATGAACTACTCGTTTTTATTGCACATACGCTACATTTTTACCAAACTTTCTACATTCATCGTACAGCAAACTTCCTTTTTTACTAATCACTCATAGTTCATACTTCTCTCCAGCAGATGTTGCGCAGATGTTGCGCTGATGTTGCGCTGATGTTAGATAAATATTAAAGCACACAAAACCCTCGAGTACTTTTCCACATTTCCACATTTCCACATAAAATAATATGTTGACAATTTTCTTGAAATGCTTGCATAATTCAGAAAAAAGTAGTAATTTTGCGCCCGATTATAAATTAGGAGTAGAAGGTGTCTGTTTTTCGGGCGAAAACTCTTAATACAATATGCTTAATTCAAAATTGCAAATGAAGAATATACGAAACTTTTGTATTATTGCGCACATTGATCATGGCAAGTCCACCTTGGCAGATCGATTGATTGAGTACACCGCTACGGTGGATAAACGCTTGATGGAGAATCAAGTGCTGGATGATATGGACTTGGAGAAAGAGCGTGGTATTACCATCAAGTCGCACGCTATCCAAATGCAATACAAAGGCTATACGCTGAACTTGATTGATACTCCCGGACACGTGGACTTCTCCTACGAGGTGAGCCGCTCTATCGCTGCTTGCGAGGGCGCACTGCTGATTGTGGATGCGTCGCAGGGCGTGCAAGCGCAGACCATCTCCAACCTATATATGGCATTGGAGCACGACTTGGAGATTATACCCGTGATGAATAAGTGTGATATGGATTCTGCTATGCCCGAGAAAGTGGAAGATGAGATTATTGATCTCTTGGGTTGCAAACGCGAGGAGATATTGCGTTGTTCCGCTAAGACGGGTGATGGCGTGCCTGCCGTATTGGATGCTATCATTGATCGTATCGCTCCTCCAGAAGGCGACCCTGAGGCACCATTGCAATGTTTGGTGTTTGACTCAGTGTTTAATCCCTTCCGTGGCATCATCGCATACTTCAAGGTGGTGAATGGTACAATGAACTCGGGCGACCGTGTGCGTTTCTTCAATACAGGCAAGGAATACGATGCCGATGAGATAGGTGTGCTCAAGCTGGGCATGCAACCCACCAAGACCATTTCTGCGGGAAATGTGGGATATATCATTTCGGGTATCAAGACCTCTACGGAAGTAAAGGTGGGTGATACCATTACGCACGTGGCGCGTCCTTGCGCGGAGGCAATCGCCGGCTTTGAAGAGGCCAAACCAATGGTGTTCGCGGGTGTATATCCTATCGAAGCCGAGGATTTTGAAGATTTGCGTGCTTCGTTGGAGAAATTGCAACTGAATGACGCTGCCTTGACCTTCACGCCAGAGTCGTCGGTGGCATTAGGCTTTGGTTTCCGCTGCGGATTCTTGGGACTATTGCATATGGAAATCGTGCAAGAGCGTTTGGATCGTGAGTTCAATATGGATGTGATCACCACCGTGCCAAACGTAAGCTACAAGGTATATACTAAAGATGGCGAGATGCTCGAGGTGCACAACCCTGCCGGTATGCCCGACATAACCATGATAGATCATATTGAGGAGCCATATATTCGTGCGAGTGTGATCACTACCAGCAATTTCATTGGCCCGATTATGACCTTATGTCTTGGCAAACGTGGTGAATTGGTGAAGCAAGAGTATATCTCAGGTGATCGTATGGAGATATTATACGATATGCCACTGGGTGAGATTGTGATCGACTTCTACGATAAACTGAAATCCATCTCGAAGGGTTATGCTTCGTTTGACTGGCACCATAATGGTTTCCGACCAAGCAACTTGGTGAAGCTGGATATCCTATTGAATGGTGAGCAAGTGGATGCCTTGAGCACACTCACCCACCGCGACAATGCCGAGAGCTTTGGTCGCCGTATGTGTGAGAAACTCAAAGAGCTATTGCCTCGCCAACAATTTGATATAGCTATTCAGGCTGCCATTGGTGCGAAGATTATTGCTCGTGAGACTGTGAAGCAAGTGCGCAAGGACGTGTTGGCTAAATGTTATGGTGGCGACGTGAGCCGTAAGCGCAAACTGCTAGAAAAGCAGAAGAAGGGTAAGAAACGTATGAAGCAAATTGGCAACGTAGAAGTGCCACAAAAGGCCTTCTTGGCGGTGCTGAAATTGGATTAGTGGCCTAAGCACTTCCCCCTCCTAAAGGGTAGGGAGAAATAGGCACGGTTTTTGTACGTGCTAAGTGCAATATGACCTAAAAATAACTATTATAATCATTCATTGACGTAATGGAAGCATTTGTACATAGCGTTTGGAGCATGATTCCTTTTGGCTTGATGCTATTGGCCATTGCTATCGCTCCGATGAAAGTGGAGCGTTTTTGGGAGAGTAATCTCAATAAACTGTACGTAGTCTTGCTCTTGTCGGTGCCCACTGCAGCATGCTTATTGTTGGGCGGAATGGGACATGAGTTATACCATCAGATGGTAGAGGACTATATTCCCTTTATCATACTATTAGGTGCGTTATTTATCATCACAGGTGGTATCCATCTGGAGGGTGATATCAAAGCCAAACCTTGGGTGAACACACTCTTCTTGTTGATTGGCTGGATTTTGGCCAGTGTGATGGGTACTACGGGCGCAGCTATGTTGCTTATTCGTCCGCTGATTGCTACCAACCATCAGCGTGCGCATAAAGTGCATACGATATTGTTCTTTATTGCCCTGGTGGCTAACTGCGGTGGATTATTGACACCATTGGGTGATCCTCCGTTGTTTATGCTCTTTTTGCGTGGAGCACCATTCGACTGGTTTTTGTGCTTGTTGCCTGAATGGCTGACTACAGGCGCTATACTGCTCGCAATCTTCTTCGCATTGGATACGTATTTCTACAAACGTGAGCATGCGACTTCGCTCTCTGCCGATGAGCAAGAGTTTAGTCCGCTACGCTTGTACGGCACTTTCAATTTTGTATATTTGATAGGTGTGGTAGTAGCGGTTGCGTTTATTAATGTTACTTATATTCCCGCCATGGGGGCAGAGAATGCACCTATTTGGATGACCCACTTGCGTGAGATAGTATTGCTTGCATTGACAGCCTTGAGTCTCTTGACTACCTCTAAGGACGTGCGATTTGTGAAAAACAAATTCTCATGGATGCCAATTACGGAAGTTGCCGTGTTGTTCTTGGGTATTTTTGTAACGATGACCCCCGTATTGGTCTTCCTGCACGGACATGCAACGATGTTAGGACTAACCGAACCTTGGCACTTCTATTATGCTACGGGTGCTTTGTCCAGTTTCTTAGATAATACTCCTACTGCGGTGGCATTCCATAGCGTAGCTCTGGGCTTACCTGCAGAGCAGTTGGCTGCTATGGGAGGAGAGATGGTAGCGGGTGTACCTTCTATCTTGCTCCGCGCTATATCGTTGGGCTCTGTGATGTTTGGTGCGATGACCTATATTGGCAATGGACCTAACTTTATGGTGAAAGCCATAGCTGAACGTCGTGGCATAAAAATGCCATCGTTCTTTAGATATATGTGGCAATTCTCACTGTGTGTGTTGATGCCAGTGTATGTGATTGTGCAATTAATATTTTTATAGTTAATAATTAGTAGTTTAAAGGCTAGGATATGAATTTATTCGATCAGATTAGCGAGGATATCAAGAAAGCTATGCTCGCAAAGGATAAAGTGGCGTTGGATGCGCTGCGTGGTATTAAGAAAGAGTTTTTGGAGGCTAAGACAGCTAAAGGTGCTGATGGCGAGTTGCACGATGATCGTGCATTGCAGATCCTCCAAAAGATGGTGAAACAACGCAAAGAGGCTGCGGAGATGTTTCGTGCTGCTAATCGTCCAGAACTGGCAGATGATGAAATGGCACAATGCGCTGTGATTGAGCGCTATTTGCCCGCTATGATGTCAGAGGAAGAGTTGAAGACCGTTTTGGCTGAGATCATTGCTCAAGTAGGTGCCGTAGGTCCACAAGATATGGGCAAGGTGATGGGTGTTGCTACCAAACAATTGGCAGGCAAAGCCGAGGGTAAGATAATCAATATGGTAGTGCGTCAGTTGCTTGCAAAGTGAGAATAGAGAGATTAAGCCTCGTGCTAAAAGCCATTTTTGCCGGTATATGCATAGGCATCGCTGGTTGGGGATTCCTGGTGGATAAGACACTGGGAATGTTCCTTTTTATTTTTGGATTGGCTACAGTAGTATCCTATGAGGCAAAACTATATACTGGTGTGTCTGGTTTTTGCCAAAACTGGCAGGATATAAAGCAATTGCTGGGTATCATTTTGCCAGGTAATATCGTTGGCTGTTTGCTGGTGGCGCTGATGACCGGTTTTACCAAACTGCCCTTGCATACTGCCGCCCACGCTGTTCTGGAATCGCGTTTGGCTAGTGGTCCGCTAGCTTGTGGCGTACTAGGCATCGGTTGTGGTATATTGATGACGAGTGCCGTAGCATTTGCCAAGAAAGGCAAAGAGTTTGGCTACTGGGTACCCCTCCTGTTTGCCGTGCCGCTGTTTATCCATTGCGGTTTCCCACACTGTATCGCAGATGCATTCTACTACCTGACGGCCGCAGATTTTATTTTTGCTGAGCCAAGCGTACTCTGGTGCTATTTGGCTACAGTAATAGGCAATTTTATAGGATGTAATCTGCCACGAATGAACTATTTGACGAAAAAATGCAATAAAAACTAGTTTTTTACTACAAAAATGCATTTTTTCATAAAAAAATTTGCATATTTGCATTTTTTGTAGTACCTTTGCAGTCGCTTTTGAAAAAGAGCAGGCCCAGATGGCGGAATCGGTAGACGCGCTGGTCTCAAACACCAGTAGGTTCACCCCTGTGCCGGTTCGACCCCGGCTCTGGGTACAAGAAAAAATTATGTTTAACTATCCAACTAAAATCGGGAAACAAGTAACTTGTTTCCCGATTTTAAGAGGAAGAATAGCGGCGAGCTAAATCTGCAGAGCAGATTTCTTCTCGCAAGCGCATTCTGACGAAGGTCAGGCGGGAGACTTAAACATCCGCTATCACTCGGAACGGGCTAACTGCCTGGAGAGTACAAGAAAAGGAGGTGTATGCAATGATCATTGTACCAGTAAAGGAAGGCGAGAACATCGAGCGCGCGATTAAGAAATTCAAACGCAAATTTGACAAGACCGGTGTGGTGAAAGAGCTTCGTCGTCGTCAACAATTCTCAAAACCATCAGAGATTAAGCGTGAGAAAATGATGCACGCAATTTATGTGCAATCTTTGCATGCGCATGACGGAGAGTAATTTCCACGTGTAAAAGTAAAGATAAAAAAAAGAGATACGGAAGTGTCTCTTTTTTTTGTGCTTAGTGAACGGCTTCGCCGATTGTTTATTGTTTGGCGGTGCGGAGTTTGCGGTAGATGCGGAAAGCATAGAGTGCTGCCAATGATAGAAGCAATAAGAATGCATCCCAGTCCAGACCAAGCGGAGCAATCGTAGGTGGAGCAATAGATGCACGTTGCGAATTAGTAGGAATAAAACCGCTATCGCCGCTCTCGCTGCCTGCAATCAAGTCGTCCGCCAGACGAATCTCGTCTAGCTGATTAGCTACAGTCTGAATACCTCCGTTGGCCACACGCATGGGCGCTGTGCTGTAGCTGCTCATTGTAGTGCCG
>JAEIGA010000880.1_pt1 | contig 44624 bp, 41 predicted proteins | sample 9270691 | NCBI WGS metagenome assembly JAEIGA01 (sample SAMN17057246, study PRJNA624740) | gut metagenome | biome: biome; isolation source: fecal sample | host: Bos grunniens | place: China: Xizang | collected 2019
TACTCAACAACCTTCTTTGTAAGAGCAACGTTCTCCTCGTAAGGAAGGTGTGAACCGTCGATCATCACTGAAGAGAAACCAGAGTCGATACAGCTCTTGCAAGTCTCGAATGTATCACCGTGGTCGAGGTGAAGAACGATTTCAGGATTCTCGCAACCGAGTTCCTTAGCGTACTCAACAGCACCCTGAGCCATGTAACGAAGCAAAGTAGCGTTAGCATACTGACGAGCACCCTTAGATACCTGAAGAATAACAGGAGACTTTGTCTCAACAGCAGCCTTGATGATAGCCTGCATCTGCTCCATGTTGTTGAAGTTGAACGCTGGGATAGCGTAACCACCCTTGATTGCTCTTGCAAACATATCTCTTGTGTTTACAAGACCTAATTCTTTGTAATTTACCATAGTTATTTAATACTTTAAAGTAGTGAATAGTCTATTATTCCACCCGTGTGGGCGTAATTCATTGCAAAATTAACAAAATCTTTGATTTTACACGCTTATAATCATAAAAAAGTATCATTGTTTCAATTAAAAATCAAAATAACCAAATATCCAAGCAAGCTTGGTATTATTTCGCTCGTTTGTACTATATTTGCAATAAAGGTATGTATTGCTTATGAAAAACATATATGTATACCCTATCTCATTGCTGATTTTGTTTGCAATATTCATTGCATACGGCGATAGTCTGTTCGGATACAGAGCTCTCAAAGAGCCCAAAGCGGTATCCAACGAAAAGGTGTATACCTATATCGACAAGAACGTGTACATTTCCGATTACGACAGCCATTTCAGGAATGCGGAAAAGATTACCGGATACGATTGGAAACTCATTGCGGCAATAGCATACACCGAGTCGCGTTTCGACAGTACCGCCGTTTCAAACATGGGTGCCTGTGGTGTGATGCAGGTTATGCCAAACACCCTACGCGGCTTCAACATCCCCGACTCCATGCACATGGACATCAGGATGAATATAATGGCAGCGACAGAGCTGCTGAGGTCGCTCGACCGACATTTCAGGTACATCAAAGACAAAAATGAACGCATCAACTTTGTACTTGCTTCATACAATGCCGGTTATGGACATATACAGGATGCAATGCGACTGGCAAAAAAATATGGCAAGAACAGATTCATTTGGAACAACAGTGTGGATTCATTCCTTGTATACAAGAGCCTGCCCGAATATTATACCGACACTTTATGCCGCAACGGACAGTTCAACGGCTGGCGCGAAACCTTGTCGTTCGTTAAGAAAGTCAACCGCAACTGGGATAGATTCTCGGCACTCCAACAACAGTACACCGATTCCATAAACACTCTTGCTGCAAACGACAGCACCATAATAATACAATAATGATGGACAAGCACCGCCTGTCCATCATTTCTTTTATATTGAATAAAATCACTTGCTCAAATGCTCATGCATAGCAGCCGCGGCGCGACGTCCGTCTCCCATTGCAAGGATTACAGTTGCTCCACCGCGAACGATATCGCCACCGGCGTATATGAATGGTATTGAAGACTGCATATCGTCGTTTACAGCAATTGTATTCTTACGACCGAGTTCCAATCCCTCAACCGATGTAGGCACAAGCGGATTAGGCGAAACTCCCACAGACACAACAGCCATATCGATATCGATTGTCTCAATTGCTCCCTCTACAGGAACAGGAGAACGACGGCCCGAAGCATCAGGTTCGCCAAGCTCCATCTTTTGCAGAACAATCTGTTTTACACAACCTCTCTCATCAGCGATATACTCTATTGGATTATGCAATGTAAGGAACTCAACACCCTCCTCTTTCGCATGCTTGACTTCCTCGAGACGTGCTGGCATCTCAGCCTCTGAACGACGATAGATAATCATTGCACGCTCAGCACCCAAACGCAATGCTGTACGCACTGAATCCATAGCAGTGTTACCACCACCGATTACTGCCACACGTTTACCCAAGTGCATTGGTGTATCGGTTTCAGGGTTAGAGGCATCCATAAGGTTCACACGTGTGAGATACTCGTTTGACGAGAGGATATTTATAGAGTTTTCGCCCGGGATATTCATAAAGTTAGGCAAGCCGGCACCCGATGCCACAAACACACCGCAGAAACCCTCTTCCTGCAACTGGGCAATAGATATTGTCTTACCCACAACGCAGTCCTTGACAAACTCAACGCCCATGGCACGCAGGTTCTCAATCTCATGCTCAACTATAGAGTTAGGCAAGCGGAATTCAGGAATACCATATTTAAGCACACCACCAATTTCGTGCAAAGCCTCATATACAGTAACCTCGTAACCGAGTTTAGCCATATCACCGGCAAAAGAAAGACCTGCAGGACCAGAGCCCACAACTGCCACCTTCTTGCCGTTTGATGCGGCAACCTGTGGAGCAGGCATCTCGCCGCTCTCGCGTGCATAATCGGCAGCAAAACGCTCAAGACCACCGATGGCAACAGCCTTGTGTCCCATCTTAAGGTGAATACACTTGCTCTCGCACTGTTTCTCCTGTGGACATACACGACCGCAGACTGCAGGCAGAGAACTTGTCATCTTAAGAACCTGAGCAGCCTTGATGAACTCGCCACGTTCGATGTTCTTTACAAACGAAGGTATATTGATGCTTACAGGGCAACCCTCCATACAAGCAGGCTTAGGACAGTCGAGACAACGCTGCGCCTCAACAAGTGCCTGTTCCTTTGTGAAACCGGTATTTACCTCCTCGCGCAATTTTGTTGCACGATAAGCAGGTTCTAGTTCGGGCATCGGACAACGCTCTATGGCAGTTCGCTCCTTTGGTTTCATCCTGTTACGGAGTTCCACACGCCATTCCGCATCGCGATTTGTGAGATCACACTCCTCGCTTGCGCATGACACATGCTTTTCGAGTTTCTCAATCTCCAAAGCCTCTTCAGCCTTGAAAGAGCCAAGGCGTTGCATCATTCCGTCGAAATCGACCTGATGACCATCGAATTCAGGACCGTCAACACAAACGAACTTTGTCTTTCCGCCAACGGTTACACGGCACGCGCCGCACATACCTGTACCATCCACCATAATAGTGTTCAGTGATACGACGGTAGGAATTTCGTACTGCTTTGTAAGTTTGCATACGAACTTCATCATTATGGCAGGACCTATGGCAACACAATGGTCAACCTTTTCGCGTTTGATGACGCGCTCGATACCTTCGGTAACGAGTCCCTTGTCGCCATAAGAGCCATCGTCGGTCATGATGATAACCTCATCCGAAACCTCGCGAACCTCCTTTTCAAGAATTATAAGATCCTTTGAACGTCCGGCAAGCACCGAAATCACACGGTTACCGGCCTTTTTAAGAGCCGCAGCGATGGGCAACATGGGCGCAACACCCACACCACCACCGGCACACACAACAGTACCGAAATTCTCGATATGGGTAGCCTGACCGAGCGGACCTACGACATCGGTGATATAATCACCTTCGTTAAGGTCGCACAAGCGGCTTGAGCTCAAACCCACCTTCTGGATAACGAGAGTTATAAGTCCCTTCTCCGCATCGGCATGAGCTATGGTCAAAGGAATACGTTCTCCCTTCTCACCTACTCTTATAATGACAAAGTTACCAGCCCTGTATGCCTTGGCAATGAGCGGAGCCTCAACGCGCAGACGGAATACCTTTTCCGAGAACTGCTCTTTCGATACTATCTTATACATATTTTATAATCTTTTTACCTTAGATATTAATAAATTAAATAAAAAGTGCAGATATAAGGCTTACAAAATTGAGCGTAACGCAATAGATGCCTTTTTAGTTAATTTATGATTTCGAAGCCACAGTATGGAACCAACGCCTTTGGAATGCGTATACCCTCGGGAGTCTGGTTATTCTCGAGAAGTGCGGCAACTATACGTGGAAGAGCAAGTGCCGATCCGTTGAGAGTGTGGCAAAGTTCTGTCTTCTTGTCGGCTGTACGATAACGGCACTTCAAGCGGTTTGCCTGATAGTTGTCGAAGTTGGATACCGAAGAAACCTCGAGCCAACGCTGCTGAGCCTCTGAATATACCTCAAAATCGAAGCAGAGAGCTGCAGTGAAACTCATATCGCCACCGCAAAGACGGAGTATGCGGTAAGGCAACTCAAGTTTCTGGAGCAATCCCTCGACATGCTCAAGCATCTCCTTATGCGACTCCTTGCTGTGCTCGGGAGTATCGATACGTACAATCTCAACCTTTGAGAACTCGTGCAGACGGTTAAGACCACGAACATCCTTACCGTACGAACCTGCCTCGCGACGGAAGCACTGGGTGTATGCACAGTTCTTTATAGGGAGCTGTTTCTCATCAAGAATAACATCGCGATAGATGTTTGTTACAGGAACCTCAGCTGTTGGAATAAGATAGAGGTCGTCCAGACCGCAGTGATACATCTGTCCTTCCTTGTCGGGGAGCTGACCTGTACCAAAACCTGAAGCAGCATTTACAACTGTCGGAGGCATAATTTCCACATAACCGGCCTTGCGTGCCTCATCGAGGAAGAAGTTTATAAGCGCACGCTGCAACTGCGCACCCTTGCCTTTATATACGGGGAAACCTGCACCTGTGATTTTCACACCGAGATCGAAATCGATAAGGTCATATTTCTTTGCAAGTTCCCAATGTGGAAGAGCATTCTCGGGAAGAGCAGTTTCCATACCACCAGTCTTCTCAACAACATTATCCTCGGCAACAGCACCTTCGGGAACCTCGTCGTAAGGGATATTAGGGATTGTATACAACACCTGTTGCAGACTCGCAGCAGCCTCGTCCATTTTTGTCTGAAGTTCGGCAGCCTTAACTTTAAGAGCGGCAACCTCCTCCTTGACAGCATTAGCCTCATCTGCAGAACCGGCCTTCATAAGCTGACCTATCTTTGCGGCAAGCTGCTTGTTCTGTGCAAGAACATTGTCGAGTTCCTGCTGTGCCGCACGACGCTCCTTGTCGAGCTGCAACACCTTGTCTATTGTCTCCTGTGCATTCTTGAAATGCTTTTTCTCGAGTCCTTTAAGGACCTTCTCTGTCTCCTGGCTTATTACCTTTAGTGTTAGCATGATATTTTGTTTTTCAATTATTTCCTTAACTGATAAAAGCAGCCGTATCCACAAAGGGCACAACTACACTAATATTTTACGAAAGTACAACATTTTTCAATTATTTAACAACGAAAAGGCAAAAACTTGCATAAAAGAGCAACAAATTGAGATTACTTTACCCTAGCGAAGCCATTGGACATATTACCATTTACAACAAAAGCCCCACTATTTATAATAGCAGGGCCAAGTTCTCAAAGAGTGTGGTTAATCAATTATATCAAGAAGTTCATCAAGCAACTCATCAAAGCTATCCGCGGTGTCATCGCCATAGCGGTCCTCTATTTTGTCGATCATTTTTTTAAGCTGACCACCCAGGTTTTTTGCCATTTTTTTATTCTTTGTCATACTTGCCTGAACATAAGATGAAATAAGTTTATCAACTTCAAACGCAGAAAATGCCTCCTTCAAGTCCGCAGGGATATTTTTAAGCAATGCCTGTACTTCGGCCTCCACTTGAACCATTTCAACACAGTCATTGAATACTTCCTCTACATCATTGTATTCATACACATATGTATCTTCATCAATTGTTCCAACGACTTTTCCCTTCTTATTTATGTATTTGTATACACAGACTCCATCTTCTGCCCATGCTGTCAGAGCCTTACCATCATTAAAACCATCAGCTGCAGTATATTCGAACGGAATTGCCTCTTCGCCTTTCTTGTTATAGTATCCGAATTTCATCAGCTGGGTATCGTACACAAGTATAAGACCATCGTGATACTTTCCTTCTGGAACTATATTGGTGGCAAATGTATACAACTCTTCACCTTCTTTGTTTATTACCAACAACCTATCATCCTTTTCAACAACTGCAAGTCCTTCACTGAACTGCTCGGCATCATCATATTTTGCAGCAGTAACCAGTTCGCCATCAGTATTGATGTATCCATAACCATTCTTTGTTCTTACTGCAGCCATTCCCTCATTAAAGTTTTTTGCATCTTCGTATATCATAGGAATAACTTCTTCACCATCATAGTTGATGTATCCATACTTATAATCCCCGTCTTGATAAACAGCAACTACAGCCAGCTCCTCACTGAATGAATATCCTGCAAAATCGTATTTAGGTGCGATAATTTCTTTTCCGGATGTATCAACATATCCATATTTGCTGCTTGAATTTCTGACTCTCGACAAGCCCAAGTTATAGTCCGTCATATCGCTATAACTGAATGGAACCACGAGTTCTCCCTTTGTATTATAAGCACCATACTTATATTCCTTATCTCTGGCTATAATCATTCCTTCAACAACTTCATCCAAACTATACACATTAGCAGGAATAACCTCTTCACCTTTGGTATTGATTGCACCATACTGATCCCAGCCTGCACGTACAATAGAGATACCATCGACAAAGTCTCCAACTTTCTCATACTTGTTTACCACCTGAGTGTAAACCTTCTTACTAAGAACTTTTTCTGCCGGGCCCGACTTCGGTCCACATGAGAACATTGTAACCACAGTTGCCAATGTCACGACAACTAAAATACTTTTTTTCATAATAGATTAATTTATGTCCCACAAAACAGGACTGGTTTAACATTAAATAATAATTAATAGCATTTTTTCAGATTCGTCTTGATTGCGTGGCAAAGCAACAATGTTTTTTTATTTTATTTTTGTCTTTCAGTTGTCTTTTTCCATTTTATTGAAAATTTCATTAAATCGCGCTTAGGATATAGCAAAATAGCATATCCCTTAAAAAGAGACATGCTATTTCAGTAAGATTAAGATTTTTTTATTTGTCTTTTATCTATCCGCCGGATATGGAGTGCATGGCAAACCGTTTCTGAAAAGAGAATCGTAATAAAGCATCTGCTCCAAAGGCAGACTACGGAACGACGGCAAAGGCAGTTCCGGAATAAGGTAGACTATTTTATCCCAATATGGCAGGAACACACCATAATAATGCGTATAGATTTCACTTTTCAGTTGCGGGTCATCCACAGAGTCTTGCAGTGTCCTAATATAAGAAGCACACCGCTCCTGCATAACAATAGGACAAGTATACGTGAATTCCTTGTATGGAATAAGAGCAAGCGAATCCATAACATTCTCACAAATAGCAGAAACATTCTTTTCTATCTGTGTAAACAACACCTCGCGTTTCTGGTTATAAGAGTTTATTTCGTTCCAGTCATTTATATAAGAGAATAATGGTAACAATAATGCCGATAAGAGAACCACCGACAAAGCAACATAATATCTGAGATTACGGTATTTCCATGCATGTTGCAATGCCGTTACGTTTGCATAACGTTTTCCGGCATCAACATTCACACACTTCGACGCAATGCGCGAATTACCGAGCATCAGCCGCATTATCAACCCTATGGAGTATATATCGCTGCGTACATCAAGTGCTCCGTTCTGACTGAGCAGTTCGGGAGAGGCATACGAATAACTGCATCCGGGCGCCTTCAATAAATAATGAGCATCATCATCGGCAAGTCCGAAGTCTATAAGTTTAAGCGAATTTCCATTATCCGTAACAAGAATATTTTCTGGTTTAAGGTCGTTGTGTATCACTCCACGTTTATGCAGATAATCCACCGCCGACAGAAGCTCCGAAAAAACACGCTTACGTTCCGAACGTGACGGTTTTTCGTCAATAAACTCACGCAACGTGCGTCCCTCGACATACTCCATCACTATACCCTCGCCCACAGGAGTATCATATTCATAAGAATAGACATGTACTATATGCTGATTTTCGCACCCGATAGAGAGCTCGTATTCGCGTTTCAACAGCTCGCGCAAGCGCATGCTGTTGTCTTTTGTTGTCTTTACAAGAAAGTATTTTCCGTCACGACTTACTCTGTACAAAAGTGCATACGATGTGATTTTCAACAGTTTAGGGTTGGAATAACGTGCAAAACGCACTTCTTCAACCTCTTTAATATTGAATATTTTGCTCTCTGAGTCCATTTCTTAGATTTTGATGTTTCAAATATAGCACTTATTTTTGTAACACCATGAAAATAGAGAGCAATACACCAACAATACATGCATTGCGTACCAACGTGGAAAAACGTTTTGGCAAAGCGTTGAAAGTACACTCCGATTTCCTTAACCTTGTAACGGAAATCGAGAACACACTGCGTGAACATATTTCCGAGACTACATTGGAACGCGTATGGGGTTATTCAACGCGCGGATACAGCACTGTATCACTGCGCACACTCGACGTATTGGCAGCGTATGCCACAGGTATGAACTGGGAAGCCTTCTGCAAAGAACTGAAACAGGAGGATTACAGGGAATCGGACTTTTTCGACAGCAAGGCAATATTCACAGACGAACTAACATTCGGCGACAGGATACGCATTGCATGGCAACCCGACAGAGTTGCGGTAATTAGATACATCGGCGACGACCGTTTCATTGCCGAGCATTGCGAAAACTGCACAATGCAAAAAGGCGACACGTTCAAATGCACAAGTTTTTACCTGGGACGAGAACTTCGCATGAACAACTTCTGCCACATAGTGGGAGACGAAGAGACTCTCTACATTGTGGGACAGCGCAACGGACTCACTACCCTTAAGAAACTTTGAATCACTCCATTTCGGGAACCACCTTCTTGCCCTTTAAAGTAAAATGTATATTATTGTATTCCAACACATTCACAATTGTGGGAATATTGGTTTCGCCATCAACGACAAAGAACGATGAAGAAGATGTAAAGTGCGGAACCTTAACTATGGTATCCACACCGGCAATGTTCACAGGTTCATCGGTAACATAACGCTTTACACAGATTACAGTGTCGGCATCAAACGGATTGCCGGCATAGAGCAGGCTATCATCAAAGAACACCGAATAGTTACGTCCGGCAAACTCTTGCGAGAAGCTTATCGTATACACAAAATCCCTATCGGGCGACTTACGCCACGACTCGCGCATGGCGTAATACGTGAACAACATTACCGAAAGAATTATCATCGCAAAGAAAAAGACACTTCCGTAAAGGAAACGCATATTTGAATTGGAGCTTTTTTTCGTACGCATAATTTAAACTGCTTTGGAATTACATGCGAAGATAACATTTTACAGTCACTCTGCAAAATCCGGGCAAACATCAATCCTTTTTCAACAGATCCAGCACCTGTTGCAAAGTATAAGCCTCGTAGCAGGATTTAGCATTGTCTTAGCGCTTGTTTATATGCATGAATGAGCGCCAGTATTCACAGAACGGTCTTAACGACACCTTCTCGCTCTTGCCATCCTCAAACACGGCTGCACAGCTGTTCGCTCCACTCAATGGACTGCCGGCAAGGTAATACACAAGACTCCTCACGCCATTGTCGTCCACACGCAACGCCCCCTCGCAATTCACCCACCACTCAAGGTATACACCCAGAGTGGGATTAGTAAAGCCCGAGGTGCCGGTGTAGGCAAGACCATTCTGCACTGCCACAGGGGACAGAAACATACGGCTGTCGGAAAAGACCTGTTTGCGGTGTTCATAGAGGAAGAAAGCATTCTCTATGAACAGGCGAATCTGTGCCTTCGCCTCCTCTTTTGCAGCAAGTTTCACATCCTTGCTTTGCTGAGCTTCGAGAGCTAAAAATTCCTCTACACTTGACACCCTACGGCTTACAATTGAAGGTTCTTTCAACATGCAGGGATAAGCAGTGAGTTCTCGTCCGTCGAGCAGAACAATCCTGTCCGATGGAGATGGAGTTTCTTTCAGCATCATTTCCGGTAAAAGCTTTTTAAATATCGTAATACTTGCTTTCACTCTCCTCACCCGAAACCTCAAGCCACTTATTGGTGAGACGTGCAAGTTTCAGAATCCTGTTTTTCAGTTCATCGGAAAACTCGTCCTCGCACTTCGCATTAAGAATCTCCATGTAGGCATCAAGGGTTTTGATGGTGTTTTCTACCAACAGATAGTTCACCTTTCTGCGCTTGAGCTTCTCATCATCCTCATCGTGAAGGAATGTCTGGCTTATAAGGTAACGTGTAACCTCTTCCCAATCGGGGTAACGCTCGGTTCCGAACTGCACCCACTCACCCGGGAACTCACTCGCACCGTTCTTTGCCCTGTCATCCACAAGGTAGTCGCCATCGCACAGATTCTTGCAATGAGTAACGATTACACGCTTCTTGAACAGATCGCCAAAGTGCTTTGTGAGCCACTGAATCTTGTCGCTATACGCAGTAAGGTTGTTCCATGGAGCAGTTGAGAGAATGTAGACATCATAATGTTCGCTCAACTCGCGCACAGCCTCAACAGCACCCGGCATAGGGTCCATAAGAGAGAAAATCCCCGGAACCTCATCAAGGCGACCCTCATACTCGCGTTTTGTCTCCTCGCTCAACTTGTCAATACCACTCTGGAAATTCACCAGCACACCATCCATGTCAAAAAACAACTTTTTCATAGTCTGTATATTTTAAATTATTCGGTTCTTCTGAATTACACATACAATATAGTAACATTGCTTCGAAAATTCAATTTTTGAGGCAACTTTTTTATCTGATTCATCTCTCGCCCCTGCAACGCGCATACCTTAATAAATATATTCTGCAAAAAACTATTGAAAACATTTGCATAACACCTCTTTTATTTGTATTTTTGCATTGGATTTGATGATGATGAGGGGCTCGAGAGCCCCTCTTTTCTATATAATTGCATCATACACCAAAAACAGAAGTTTAGCTATATGATTGAAAGACAACAAGTAATCGACCTAACAAACGAGTGGCTCGCCGACAAGGAGTATTTTTTAGTGGATGTTGTCATCAGCAAGGATGACAAAATTACAGTTGAAATTGACCATGCCGAAGGTGTGTGGATTGAGGACTGTGCGGAGTTGAGCCGCCACATTGAAAACGGCTTGAACGGCGAAGCCGATGATTACGAACTCGAAGTGGGTTCTGCTGGTTTGGGACAGCCTTTCAAGGTTATCCAGCAATACAAGAACCACGTGGGGCTCGATGTTGAGGTACTCACAAAGGATGGCAAGAAACTGAAAGGCATACTGAAGGATGCCAACGATACCGACTTTGCAATTTCCATAACCAAAAAGGAGAAAGTTGAGGGTGCAAAGCGTCCGCAGGTTGTCGAGGAAGAACTGCGTTTCGCCTACGACAGCGTTAAATACACGAAGTATATTATAAATTTCAAATAAAATGGCAAAGAAAGAAGAAACAATCAGCCTTCTTGATACATTTCAAGAATTCAAGGAGTCGAAGAACATCGACCGCACTACAATGATCAGCGTACTCGAGGAGAGCTTCCGCAGAGTATTGGTAAACATTTTCGGTACTGACGAGAACTATTCGGTTATCGTTAACCCCGACCGCGGAGACTTTGAGATTCAGCGTCGCCGTATCGTTGTTGCCGACAATGATGTAAAGGACAGCAACTTCGAGATTGGTTTGAGCGAGGCTCAGCTTATCGACGAGACTTTTGAGGAGGGCGAAGAGGTGAGCGAAATCGTGAACTTCGCCGAGTTCGGACGTCGTGCCATCCTTAACCTCCGTCAGACTCTTGCTTCAAAGATTCTGGAGCTCGAGAAGGACAGTCTCTACAACAAATACAGCGAGAAGGTTGGTCAGATTGTAAGCGGTGAGGTTTATCAGATATGGAAGAAGGAACTTTTGCTTGTTGATGACGAGGGTAATGAACTCATCCTCCCAAAGAGCGAGCAGATTCCAACAGACTTCTATCGCAAGGGCGACAACGTTCGTGCTGTTGTTGCACGCGTCGACAATCAGAACAACAACCCTAAGATTATTTTGAGCCGTACATCACCTATGTTCCTGCAGCGTCTGTTCGAACTTGAGGTTCCCGAAATCAACGACGGTCTCATCACCATCAAGAAGATTGCACGTATCCCTGGCAAACGCGCCAAGATTGCCGTAGAGACATACGACGAGCGCATCGACCCGGTAGGTGCTTGTGTTGGTGTAAAGGGTTCACGTATCCACGGTATCGTTCGCGAGCTCCGCAACGAGAATATCGACGTTATTCCTTTCACATCGAATATCGAACTCTTCATCAAGCGTGCATTGAGCCCTGCCAAGATTCAGGAAATCAAACTCGACGAGGAGAAGCGTGTTGCAGATGTAAATCTCAAGAAGGAAGAGGTTTCACTTGCTATCGGTAAGGACGGTCTCAACATCAAGCTTGCCAGCATGATTACCGAGTACACTATCAACGTATATCGTGAAATAGATGCTCAGCAGGAAGATGATATCTACCTTGATGAATTTGCTGACGAGATTGAGGAGTGGGTAATCGAGGCTATCAAGAATATCGGTCTCGACACAGCCAAGGCTGTTCTTAATGCTCCACGCGAGGTGCTTATTGAAAAGGCCGACCTTGAGGAGGATACTGTTGACCACGTAATCGAAGTACTTCAGGCAGAATTCGAGGACGAAGAATAATCCTAAAAGAAAGTATTGATAATGAAGATAAGATTAAATAAAGTACAAAAAGAACTCAACCTGGGCATGTCGACCATCGTGGAGTTTCTACAGAAGAAAGGTATTGAAATTAAGGAAGACCCCAACGCTGTAGTTCCCGAAGATGGATACAATATGCTCATTGAGGAGTTCAGCGCGGACAAGAAAGCCCGTTTGCAATCGGAAAACTTCACAAAGGAGCGTCAGAACAAGGAGAAGCCCAAGAGTGTTGCTGTTGTTGAGACTCAGCCTGCAGCAACAGTACAGGCTGAGCCAAAGGTAACTGTTGCAGAGCAGCCCAGACCAACAGAGGAACCTAAGAAGGAGGAACTTGGAATAAAGGTAAAAGGACATATCGACCTTGATGCTCTCAACAAGAAGAATCAGCCAAAGAAGAAGGAGGCTGCTCCCGTAAAGAACGAACAGCCGAAACCTGTGGAGAAGAAGCAGGAGGAGAAACCTGTAGAGAAGAAGGTTGTTGAACAGCCTGCCGCTCCAAAGGTAGAACCTGTTGCAACTGTGGAAAAGAAAGATCCACAGGCACAACTTACACAGATTGACGAGGTTGAAGCTCCCAAGTTGAAGATTATGGGTCAGATTGACCTTTCGGCAATAAACCAGTCGACACGTCCCAAGAAGAAGAGCAAGGAGGAGAAGCGTAAGGAGCGTGAAGAGAAGGACAAGCAACGCGAGGAGCAGCGCAAGCAGCAGCGCGAAGCACAACGTCAGCAGGCTGGCAGTGAAGGTGGCGACAAAAAGAAAAAACGCCAGCGTATCAACAGCCAGAAGGTGGACATCAACGACGTTAAGGAGAATAACAATAATAACAACGACAGCAAGGGCTGGAACGGCAACCGCAACAAGAACGAGAACAACAACCCTTCTCAGGGTAGCCGTAAGGACCGCGACCGTCAGCACAAGCGTTTCGACAAGAACGATGTAAGCGACGAGGATGTTTCAAAACAGATTAAGGAGACTCTCGACCGTCTGACAAGCCGTGGTAAGGGCAACAAGTCGGCTAAATATCGTAAGGAGAAGCGCGACATGGTTGCTGAACGCCAGATGCAGCAGATGAGCGAGGAGATGGAACAGAGCAAGGTGCTCAAGCTCACAGAGTTCGTAACAGCGAACGAGCTTGCAAGCATGATGAACATCTCTGTAACACAGGTTATCGCAACTTGTATGAGCATCGGTATGATGGTGTCTATCAACCAGCGTCTCGATGCTGAAACCATCAACATTGTTGCCGAAGAGTTCGGTTACACCACAGAATATGTAAGTGCTGAGGTTGCCAACGCTATAGAAGAGGATGTTGATACAGAGGAGGATTTGTTGCCACGCGCTCCAATCATCACTGTGATGGGACACGTTGACCACGGTAAGACCTCACTACTCGACTACATCCGTAAGGCTAATGTAATTGCCGGTGAGGCCGGTGGTATTACACAGCACATCGGTGCTTACAATGTAAAGATGGAGAGCGGCAAGCACATTACATTCCTTGATACTCCAGGTCACGAGGCGTTTACAGCCATGCGTGCACGTGGTGCGAAAATCACCGACATCGTTATCATCATCATTGCTGCCGACGACGACGTGATGCCACAGACAAAGGAGGCTATCAACCATGCCATGGCTGCCGGTGTACCTATCGTGTTCGCCATCAACAAGTGCGACAAGCCTACTGCCGATCCTAACCGCATCAAGGAGCAGCTGGCTAACCTGAACATGCTTGTTGAGGATTGGGGTGGAAAATACCAGTCACAGGAGATTTCTGCAAAGAAAGGTATGGGTGTAGAGGAACTTATGGAGAAGGTATTGCTCGAGGCAGAGTTGCTCGACCTGAAGGCAAACCCCAACCGCAAGGCTACAGGTTCGGTTATTGAGTCAACACTCGACAAGGGACGCGGATATGTTGCTACAGTTCTTGTTCAGAACGGTACACTCAAGGTGGGTGACATTGTTGTTGCCGGCACACAGTGGGGTAAGGTCAAGGCTATCTTCAACGAGCGTAACCAGCGCATCAAGGAAATCAAGCCTGCAGAACCGGCACTTATCCTTGGTTTGAACGGTGCTCCTGCCGCAGGTGATACATTCAACGTTGTGGAGAGCGAGCGCGAAGCACGCGAAATCACAGGTAAACGCGAACAGTTGCAGCGTGAACAGGGCTTGCGTACACAGAAGATGCTTACATTGGATGAGGTTGGACGTCGTATTGCTCTTGGTAACTTCCAGACTCTCAACATCATTGTCAAGGGTGACGTTGACGGTTCTATCGAGGCTCTCAGCGACTCACTCATCAAACTTTCAACCGAGACCATCCAGATTAATGTAATCCACAAGGCTGTCGGTCAGATTTCGGAGAGCGACGTGAGCCTTGCTGCGGCATCGGATGCCATCATCGTTGGTTTCCAGGTACGTCCTTCTGTTACAGCACGTAAGATTGCCGAGAACGAAGGTGTGGATATCCGCATCTACTCTATTATCTACGATGCCATAGAAGAAGTTAAGGCTGCTATGGAGGGTATGCTTGCTCCTATTGTCAAGGAAGAGATTACTGCGACAATCGAGGTTCGCGAGACATTCCACATCAGCAAGGTCGGTACAGTTGCCGGATGTATGGTACGCGAAGGTAAGGTTAAGCGCACCGACCGCGCACGTCTTATCCGCGACGGTATCGTTATCCACACAGGTTCACTTGCTGCGCTCAAGCGCTTTAAGGAGGATGTCAAGGAGGTTGCTACAAACTTTGAGTGCGGTATCAGCCTGACATCACAGGACGACATCAAGGTGGGCGATATAATTGAGACATTCGTAGAGGTTGAAGTTAAGCAGAAGCTTTAAAAATATTGTTTATGAACACATTGGACATAATTCTTCTTGTTGTTGCCGGTATCGCAATGATATACGGTATCAAGGCTGGATTAGTCAAGCAACTTACACTTGGAGCAGGCATTGCAATAGGCTTGCTCCAAGCTTCAATTTTCTATCAGCAGACCGGTGATTACATACACGGTTTATCAGGATGGGATAACTGGATATGTTATGCATTGGGTTTTCTTGCAGTATTGCTTGCAGTAAGCTTGGTAATAAATCTTTTAGGCTTATTATTGAGATTGTTGCTCAAAGCAGTATTGTTGGGATGGCTCGACAGAACATTGGGGGCAATATTCTCGACTTTCGTAGGTGTCGCCTTGGTTGTTTTCGGAGTAAAGATTAGCAGCGGAATTCTTCCTGAAAACAAGATAACAGGACAAACATCACAAGCGGAATCGATGTTATACAAAGAGGTTGCCGGAATTACTTTTACAATCATCGACGAGGTGAAGGAAGAAGTGAAGGATGAAATGGAGAATGATTGATGAAAAAAAGGAATAACATATTGAAGAAGTTGGCAAACAAGGCTTACGAGTTCGGGTTTGTCAGCAAAATCAAGACTGAAATAATTGAAAGCGGACTCAACGAGGATATCATCAGACTCATTTCAAAGAAAAAGAATGAGCCCGAGTGGTTGCTTGAATTCCGCTTGACTGCATATCGTCATTGGCTGACGATGCCTATGCCCTCTTGGGCACATCTGAACATTCCGCCAATAGACTATCAGGCTATCTCGTATTATGCCGATCCTTTAAAAAAGAATAAGGAGAACAGCAACAAAGAGATAGACCCGGAACTGATGAAGACCTTTGAGAAACTGGGCATTCCACTTGAGGAACGTCTAGCACTCAGCGGTACGGCCGTTGATGCCGTAATGGACTCGGTTTCCGTAAAGACTACATTCAAAGAGGAACTTAAGGAGAAAGGTATTATCTTCTGTTCCATGAGCGAAGCGGTGCAGGAATATCCCGACCTGGTACGCAAATATCTTGGAAGCGTGGTGAACTTTCGCGACAACTTCTTTGCGGCACTCAACACGGCTGTATTCAGCGACGGTTCGTTTGTATATATTCCAAAGGGTGTACGTTGCCCTATGGAACTTTCCACCTATTTCAGAATAAACGCGGCAAATACCGGACAGTTCGAGAGAACATTGATTGTTGCCGATGACAACAGTTATGTATCGTATCTCGAAGGATGTACCGCCCCGATGCGCGACGAGAATCAGCTTCACGCGGCTATAGTCGAGATTATTGTCAATGACAATGCCGAAGTGAAATACAGCACCGTACAGAACTGGTATCCGGGCGATGCCGAAGGCAAAGGCGGTGTATACAACTTTGTTACCAAGCGTGGCGACTGTCGCGGTTGCAACAGCAAGTTGTCGTGGACTCAGGTGGAGACAGGTTCTGCCATAACATGGAAATACCCGAGCTGCATATTGCGCGGCGATAATTCACAGGGCGAATTCTACTCGGTGGCATTGACCAACAACTATCAGCAGGCCGATACCGGAACAAAGATGATTCACTTGGGCAAGAATACAAAAAGTACAATCATAAGCAAAGGTATATCTGCCGGCAAAAGCCAGAATTCATACCGCGGACTTGTAAGAGTGAGCAAGAATGCCGACGGCGCACGCAACTACAGCCAATGCGATTCGTTGTTGCTTGGCAACGAATGTGGCGCACACACATTCCCTTATATGGACATACACAACAACAGCGCGGTAATAGAGCACGAAGCAACTACATCCAAGATATCAGAAGACCAGCTGTTCTACTGCAACCAGCGTGGTATAGGCACAGAAGAGGCTATAGGTCTTATTGTGAACGGATATGCAAAGGAAGTTCTGAACAAACTGCCTATGGAATTTGCCATTGAGGCACAGAAACTTTTGAGTGTATCGCTTGAAGGAGCTGTTGGATGATAAAAGATTTGAAGCGATGGAAAATTTACTTGAAATAAAGAACCTTCATGCCACAATTGATGGCAAGGAGATATTGAAAGGTATAAACCTTACAGTTAAGGCAGGCGAGGTGCATGCCATAATGGGACCGAACGGTTCGGGCAAGAGTACCCTGAGCAATGTACTTGTGGGACACCCTGCATACACCGTTACCGAAGGCGAAGTCATTTACAAGGGTAAGAATCTGCTTGAACTTGCTCCGGAAGACCGTAGCCACGAAGGTCTGTTCCTCTCGTTCCAGTACCCCGTGGAAATTCCCGGTGTGAGCATCACCAACTTCATGCGTGCGGCAATAAATGCAAAGCGCGAGTATCTTGGACAGGAGCCGATGAATGCCACTGAGTTCCTGAAGATGATGCGCGAGAAGAGAGCAATGGTAAATCTCGACAGCAAACTGGCTAACCGTTCGGTAAACGAGGGATTCAGCGGTGGCGAGAAAAAACGCAACGAGATTTTCCAGATGGCAATGCTGGAGCCTACATTGAGCATCCTTGACGAGACTGATTCAGGACTCGACATCGACGCATTGCGCATTGTTGCCGAGGGTGTGAACAAGCTTAAACGCGAAGATACATCAAGCCTGGTAATCACTCACTACCAGCGACTGCTCGACTACATAAAGCCGGACATCGTACATATCCTATACAACGGCAAGATTGTAAAGACTGCCGGTCCCGAGCTTGTAATGGAACTTGAAGAACGCGGTTACGACTGGATTAAAAACGAGAATTGAAATGGAGTGTGCTCAGGAATACATAAGATTATTCGAGGATAACAGAGCGTTGATTGATGAGCCATGTACACAGAAGCTCAACGATGAACGCGAAAAAGCCTTTGCACGCTTCAAATCAAGCGGTTTCCCGACACCCAAGGAGGAGAACTGGCTTCACACGAACATTGCCAAAAAGTTCGAAACCAATTACGGAATCGACCTTGGACGCAAAGCGCGTGCAAAAGAAGTAAAGGGCAGTTTCACCTGTGATGTTCCAAACCTGAAGACTGTGCGTGGCTATATTGTCAACGACAGTTTCATCATTGCGGAAAACGACCGCAATAAACTGCCCGAAGGCGTGCTTATAGGTAACATAAACGAAATAGCCCAACACCACCCTGCTTTGATAGAGAGGTTCTACAACACGCTTGCCGAAAAAGGCGACAGCATAGTACAGTTCAACACATCGTTCATACAGGATGGTATTGTGTTGTATGTTCCCAAGAACACAATAATCGAAGACACAATTCAGATTGTTGCATTGTTGCAGACAAATGTGGATATACTTACAAACCGCAGACTGCTTGTGATAATGGAAGAGAACAGCCATGCAAGCCTTCTGTTGTGCGACCATTCGTCAACAGACCGTAAATCCTTGTCTATAGAAGTGTCAGAGGTGTTTATCGGACGCGGTGCATCACTCGACCTTTATGAGTTGGAAGAGACAACAGAGAGCAATACCCGTTTGGGGAACCTGTTTGTAAATCAGGAGCACGACAGCCGTTTCAACCATTGCAACATTACACTCACAAACGGTTTCACACGCAACTACATTGGGGTTACACTCAATGGCGAAGGTGCCGAGACAAATGTGAATGGTCTTGCCATAGGCGACAAGAAACAGCATATCGACAACCGCACACTTGTTGAGCACAAAAAGGGACACTGCACAAGCAACGAGTTGTACAAATACATCCTCGACGAAGAATCCGTCGGAGTGTTTGCCGGCAAGATGCTCATACACACCGACGCGCAGCAGACGATGTCGCAACAGACAAACCGCAATCTGTGTCTTACAAGTTGTGCACGTATGTATGCACAGCCACAACTCGAGATTTATGCCGATGATGTGAAGTGCAGCCACGGTTCTACCGTAGGACAACTCGACGAGAACGCGCTATTCTATATGCAGCAGCGTGGTATACCGGCCGAAGAGGCACGCCATCTGCTTATGTATGCCTTTGCCGGTGAGGTTATAGACAACATCAAGCTTGAACCTCTGCGCGAACGTCTGCATATACTTGTTGAAAAGAGATTCCGTGGCGAGTTGAACCATTGTAAAGGATGCAATCTTTGTAAATAACATAAAGAATATGCTTAACATAGAGGATATACGCAAGGAATTCCCGATACTCGATACACTGGTATACAACAGACCGCTTGTATATCTTGACAATGCCGCAACCACACAGAAACCCAAATGTGTCATCGACACCATAAGCGAGGTTTATTCCACGATGAATTCAAATGTTCATCGTGGTGTGCACCATCTATCACAGGTTGCGACATGCGCCATGGAGAAGAGTCGCGAAACGGTAAGGGATTTCATCGGTGCAAAAGAGTGTTGTGAAATAATTTTCACACGCGGAACGACAGAGAGCATAAACCTTGTTGCATCGTCATTCGCAGAGACATTCATGAAAGAGGGTGACGAGGTTATCATATCCACTATGGAACACCATAGCAATATTGTGCCATGGCAACTGTTGCAGGAACGCCGCGGTATAAAGATTCGTGTAATTCCGCTTACCGGTAACTGTAGACTGGACATTGAGGCATACAGGAATCTGTTCAACGAAAAGACAAAGATTGTAAGTGTCGCACATGTATCCAACGTACTTGGTTCAACCAATCCAATAAAGGAGATTATCGAGATTGCTCACAACCACAATGTTCCCGTATTGGTTGACGGTGCGCAAAGCATACCGCACAAAAAGATTAACGTACAGGAACTCGATGCCGACTTTTTTGTATTCAGCGGACACAAGATTTACGCGCCCACAGGAATCGGTGTTCTTTATGGTAAAAAAAAGTGGCTTGAAGCAATGCAACCATACCATGGAGGTGGCGAAATGATAAAGAGCGTAAGTTTCAGCAAGACCACATTCAATGAATTGCCTTACAAATTCGAAGCCGGTACTCCCGATTATGTCGGTATAATAGCATTGGGAAGAGCACTCGAATGGGTAAACTCAATAGGTATCGAAAACATTGCATCACACGAACAGGAACTTACACGTTATGCAGTGGAACAGTTGAATACAATTCCGGGGATGCGTATATTCGGAGAGCCCGACAGTGCTGCCGTATCATTCCTTGTGGGCGACATTCATCCTGCAGACATAGGAACAATCATCGACCGTCTCGGCATAGCAATACGCACCGGACACCATTGTGCCCAACCTTTGATTGACCACTTGGGAATACCCGGTACAGCGCGTGCATCATTTGCCGTATACAACACAAAAGAGGAGATTGATACACTGATACAAGGCATCGCAAGAGCCGTTAAAATGTTGTCGTAATGCTGAAACAGTTCCAGACCGAAGGAGTTATAGAAGCCGGATGCGATGAAGCCGGACGCGGATGTCTTGCCGGAGATGTATATGCTGCGGCAGTAATACTTCCACCCGATTTCAGCAACGAGTTGCTGAACGACTCAAAGCAACTCAACGAAGCGCAACGCTATCAGTTGCGTAAAGTTATAGAGCGCGATGCAATAGCATGGGCTGTGGGAATTGTTACAGCCGAAGAAATTGACAAGATCAATATTCTGCGTGCGTCGATACTGGCCATGCATCGTGCCGTGGATGCGCTGAATGTACGTCCCGAACATCTGTTGATTGACGGAAACAAGTTCAACCCATATCCCGGAATCACACACAACACTGTGGTCAAAGGCGATGCAACATACATGAGCATAGCGGCGGCTTCGATTCTTGCAAAGACATACCGCGATGACTATATGATGCGTATTGCACAGGAATATCCGATGTACGATTGGCAGAACAACAAGGGCTACCCCACTGCAAAGCACAGAGCCGCCATAAGAGAATTCGGAACCACACCATACCATCGCATGACGTTCAACCTGTTGGGCGAAGAACCAGAACAACTGAAATTGGATTTCTGATAAAACAAAAATAAAGAGCCGTGGCTCTTTATTTTTGCTTTATACTATATCCGTATAGTGTAACAACCATGAAACATAGCAACGGCAGTGCAAAAGAGACATTCACCGCCGGCATGCCGAACAATTCCCCACAATCTATAACAGCACCCTGCAAAGGCGGCATAAGTGCACCGCCCACAATGGCCATCACCAAGAATGCGGCACCTAAAGTTGAATCCTCGCTATCTACATTCTCCAAAGCTATACCGTATATTGTCGGGAACATAAGAGACATGAACAGGCTTATGGCAATAAGACAATAAAGACCTGTCATTCCCTGAATGAAGATTGCACCAGTGGTGCAAATCACAGCACCTATTCCGAAGTACGTCAAAAGACGGTGCGACTTTATGAAACGCATCAGATATGTAGTAATGAATCTTCCCGAGAGGAAGAGAATCATTGCAAGAATGTTATATTCCTCAGCTGTGGCCTTGTTTATACCAAGATTATTGGCATACTGTATTATGAATGTCCACACCATAATCTGTGCCGCAACATAGAACATCTGTGCTACAACTCCATATCGGTAACGACGATTGTGCCATAGATGCGACAGCACCACCCTGTTGCTGACAGGTTTCTCATTACTTCTGACACGTGGTATTCTCGCTAATGAAATCATCACAAACACCACCAATACAATCAACCCTAACATAACATAAGGGTTACGTATTATCTCAAGGTCGTGCAGACGGATTTCCGCCTTTTCTGCAGCAGTCAGTCCATGGAACAGGATTTCACCGCAAGCATCACGTTTGTCGGAAATTAGTTGTGGCAGAACGACATTCGATGCTATTGCCATACCCACTAGAGAACCCACCGGATTGAATGCCTGCGCAAGATTCAATCGTTGAGTAGCCGTTTCCTTTGCACCTAACGAAAGTATAAGCGGATTAGCCGTTGTCTCAAGAAAAGCCAAGCCGAATGTGAGTATATAAAGCGAGAAACAGAAGAACGAAAAAGCCTGATAATGCGCTGCCGGAATAAAAAGGAATGCTCCCAAAGCATACAGTCCCAATCCCAAAAGAATGGCACTCTTATAGCTGAAACGACGGATGAACAACGCTGCAGGAACAGCCATTGTTGCATATCCGCCATAGAAAGCAAACTGCACCAGTGCAGCCTGCGAAGCCGGCAGTTCCATCAATGTCTGGAAAGCGGCAACCATAGGATTGGTTATACCATTTGCAAAAGCCCACAACGCAAACAGAAGCGTTATAAGAGCAAATGATATCAGATACTTTTTCTCAACCAGTTTTACCTTACCCTTCTCTATTATATCCATTACTTCTTGTCATAAAGATAAAAGATTCTCTCCATCATACGCCACTTCTCATCGGAAGAGGCACCCTGTGCGGCAACCTGAAACTCCGACATATAGTCCTCCCACTCCTGCTGTCGTGGCAAAGTGGCAAGACGCTGCATTGCGCTCTCCCAGTCAAAATTGACAGGAGTCTCAACAATCATGAACAAACGGGTATCTACAAGATATATCTCCATCTCAAGAATACCCACCTCTTTGATTCCGTCAATAATTTCAGTCCAAGCCTCGCCCTGACTATGACGGCGACGATACTCGGCAATCAACTCTGGATTGTCCTTCAAATCAAGAGTCTGACAGAAGCGTTTTACAGGACCGGCGTATTGTTTCACACGGTATCCCGCATTTTTATTATCCATAAAAGAGGGATGATTTCTTACTTGTTATAAAGCAACCAAGACTTCTGATAATCGCTGTTGTTTGGATGAGCAGCCTTGAATCTTGCACGGCTCGAAGCAGCCTCCTCCTTTGTATCGAACGAAGCACAAACCACACGATACATGCCTGTCTCGGAGTTCTGTACCACAATTGCTGCATAACCCTCATTCAAAAGAGAATTGCGCACCTTGTCAGCATTCTCTTTTGTAGCAAAACTACCACATACAACACTGAATGCTTTCAATGAAGACTCGTTACCCGAAGCAACAACAACTTTTTCTGTGCGGTATGCAGTATCTTCAGCAACATTCTTCACTGTAGACGAAGCCACAGGGGAAATTTCCACAGCATTGCTCTGCTGACCTTGTCCTTCGGCAAGACGAGCCTGCTCATACGCATCCTTATATGCACTCTCCTTTGATGACTTACATGATGAAACAGCAAAAACCGAAGTAATTGCCAATGCTATAACAAAAAACTTTTTCATAACTGTAATTGTATTAATGTTTTCTATATATTCTGCAAAATTACAAAGAATATACCACAATACATCCCACTTTGTAAAAAAGAATCAGAGTTTTACGTATTTTTTACAATTCACACACTGCTGCCCCATTCTTTCTAAAATAAATATGTATTTTTGCAGACATTAAAACCACAGAAAAATTTTCCATGAAAAGAGCACTATTGATAATTGCTTTTGTATGCACATTGCTTTCGTGTGCAACAAAGAAAGAGATTGTACCCCCCGTAAAGCACACCGATGTAGACTTCCGTGAATATTTCACCGGAAATACAATGCGCTTTGATTTTCACCATGCCGGAAACAATAAAGAAGAGATGTACTTCTTCGACAGAATAATCCGCGAAGGTGTCTGGGCCGGTTCAGAAGTTTCTCTCATAAATCCTTTCGATTATGGAGAACAGATGTTCCGCATCATCAACAACGCTACAGGCAACGTGATATACAAGAACAACTACTGCACGCTTTTCAACGAGTGGCAGACCACACCTGAAGCCACAACCACAGAGCGTTCGTTCCCCGAAAGCGTTGTTTTTCCAGAGCCTAAAGAGAATTTCACAATAGAATTCTACGCCCGCAACAAAAGCAACAAATTGTGGGAAAAGAAATACGTGCAGACAATAGATGTAGAAAGCCATAATATTGTCCCGGGCAAAATGCCGTACGAGAAATATGATATCCATATAGGTGGAAACATTGCAAACAGCCTTGATATTGTATTGCTCCCCGACGGCTTTACAGAAAACGAAAAGGAAAAATTTATCAAAGCATGCAATATGTGGCGCGATGCTCTGTTCAAATACGCACCATTCACCCAGAACAGACACCGCATAAACATACGCGCGGTGTGGGCACCGTCGAAAGAAAAAGGTATCGACAAGCCCGGCATTGGGAAATGGGTTGACAACCTTCTCGGAACACGTTTCTACACCTTCGACAGCGAACGTTACCAAATGACCGAAGAGTTCCAAAAAGTTCGCGATGTAGCATCGTGCGCACCATACGAGAGCATATTCATCCTCACAAACACCGACAAATACGGCGGAGGCGGAATATATAATTTCTACGGATTGGGTTCTGCCGGAAATACTGGATACACTGGCGAAGTTTATGTACACGAATTCGGACACTCACTTATGGGACTTGGCGACGAATACATTGAAAAAGGCAACACTGTGAGCGCACTCTACCCCGAAGGATATGAGCCATGGGAAGCGAACCTCACCCGTTTTGTGAATTTCAACGGCAAATGGGAAAAACAGATTGCTGAAACCACCCCCATCCCAACACCATACGTTGCTGGAAGTTCTGAGAAAGAGTGGGTTATAGGAGCCTACGAAGGCGGAGGGTATCTTGAAAAAGGAATTTTCCGCGGATGGCCCGAATGCATGATGAAAGCCTTGACCGAGTTCTGCCCCATATGTCAGGAAGCCATTAACCGATATTTGGATTACATCTGCAGATAAATAACAAAGCAGTAATGAATAAAAATTATCTTACACAAGTAGTTATACTTTTTCTACTTACCATCGGTATTCTGTTTGGAATTTCAACATTTCAATCCAATGATACAAATTTCACAATCAAGAAGATTGACATACTTGCCAACATCCGCAATATACCAGTTGTTACCGACTCTCTCATAATAGAGACAGCCCCCCCTTCTACTACCGGCAACTATGTTATAAATGACACATCAATAGCAACCGACACCATTATACTGACACCACAAAGCAATACTATCATGGTGCGCCCACCAATAACAATTACACCACAACGCAAGCAGGGCGATATCACACTAATTGAAGACTACACCATAGAACAAGCCGGTTTATTGAATTTTGAAAAAGCGATAAACAGTCTTGACACCTTACAACGTCCCGTTCGCATAGCAGTATTAGGAGACTCATTCATCGAAGCTGATATTCTGACAGAAAATATACGTCAACTTTTGCAAGACATGTATGGAGGACACGGAGTTGGTTATGTAGCCATGCATTCCGATTTCCCAGGTTTTAGATATTCCGTTTCTCAATCATCATCAGGTTGGGACACATATAGTGTCGCATCTAAACCCGATTACTCCAAGACTTCACTTACTCTGCAATTACATTGCCCTAAAAGCGAAGAAAAAGCAATAACAAATTTCAAAGGAGTAAAAAAGCTACGACATCTGAACACATGGGATATTTCAAAAATTGGTTTCATAGCAGGTGCAGAGGGAGTAATATCTGTAAAATCTGATTCATCCCTATACAATTTTGAAATAAAACCCGAAAACGAGGCACAATTCATTGTTATAGAGGAACACACCCACACTCTGCAGATAAGTTGCGAACAATCCGAGATCGCTTTTTGGGGTGCTTGGCTTGACGGAACATCAGGCATTGCTGTTGACAACGTATCAATACGCGGTTATAGCGGAACTACATTGCAAAACATACCTAACGAACGATTAAGAGAACTCAATAAAGCAATACCATATGACCTTATAGTTTTGCAGTACGGTCTAAACCGCATGAAGCCAACTATAACAGATTATAGTAAATACACCACACAACTTGTCGAAGCTATAACACATCTGAAATCTGCATTCCCTAAAACCGACATTTTGATTATAGGCGTCAGTGACCGTTGTCAGAACATTGACAACTCTCTGCAAACAATGGATGCTGTATATGGTATAATCAAAGCCCAACGCGATGCTGCCATAGAAACACAATGCCACTTTTGGGATTGCTGTGAAACCATGAAAACTTTAGGTGGCATGCCTACCTTTGTTGAAAAGAAATGGGCGCACAAAGACTACACCCATCTAGGACATGCCGGAGGCAAACCATTGGCTGAAGAATTCGTCAAAGCGTTGAAATATATTCTCGAAAAGGACACACTATCTTATATACCACAATCAGAAGAGATTATACATGAATAATGCGATTGCCTACATATATTTTATATGCTCAATGCTGTACACTATTCCACTTATAGCACAAGAATCTGATTCTATATATGCAAAAACGACTAATAGCGACAGTTTGCATTACCCTATTAAGATCGATACAATATCATGTATCAATTTTAAAGCAAATGAAATTACATTCAACGGAGCAGATTGGACACGGCTTTTCAAATCTATGGAGGAGTTGACGGACACCACACAAGAAACAAGAAATGTCATATCCATTATTCATTTGGGAGATTCCCATGTACAGGCTGGTTATTTTACAGAGGCGCTACGTATGCCAATGCAAATGGAATGGGGAAATGCCGGACGTGGTTTTATCGCACCTTTAAAAATAAGCAGAAGCAATGAACCTGTTGATTACAACATCACATCCACTGTTCAATGGAAATACAGCCGTTGTATTTCCGGAAAGAACTATAGTAACCGTGTAGGAACAGGTGGTATATCCATAGAGCCTATTACACCTAGTATCGACATAACTTTTGAAACTATCAGCCAATATGGTAAAGATCTCAGTTTTAGCAAGTTCATACTACTTCATGCCGACACTGACAGTTTTCCGCATCTGTATCCTACCAATGTCTTTGAAGAACTTGCCATCCAAGATTCTATCTTTGGTAAGACTTGCTATTCATGGAAAACTCCTGTTAATAGAATACAACTTAAAGGAGTAAACAGCCATGCTCCATCAAAAGCCTCTATATATGGTGCAATACTCGAAAACGACAATAATGGCATCATAATTCACAACATCGGGAACAATAGTGCAATGTATAACAACTATAATAACATTGAAGAGTATGGAAAAAAGTTGGCATGCCTCAAGCCCAAACTAATAATTATTTCTCTAGGTACGAACGAATCGGTTTATTCTGTATTCAATCACGAAAGATTCTTCAATCAAATAGACACTCTAGTAACATCTATAAGAAAGGAGAATCCTGATATCCTGTTCTTACTCACAACTCCTGCCGATAACAGACTACGAAAAAGAAAAAGGAACAAGAATGGAAAACGCTTAATCTATTATGTCGAGAACACGAATCTTCTTCCGATTGTAGAAACCATAAAAGAGTACGGTGCATTGCACAGCATAGCAGTCTGGGATTGGTATACCATATCCGGTGGTAAAAGTGCATATACAACATGGATAAAAGAGGGAGGAATGAAAAAAGATTATATACATTATACAGTCAAAGGATACGTTCAGCAAGGCAATCTTTTGTTTCACAGCATAAAAAACGCATATGAACAACATATTCAATAATTTGGATTTTTCAAAATTAGGAGAGATACTCACCTATACACAAAACGAGCCATTGATGTTCAATAGTGGTTTATTTCTTTTCTTATTCACAGGTTTTTTGGTAATATATCGACTCGTATCCCGATACACGACAAGCCGTATGATTATTGTCATCATCTTCTCACTCTATTTTTATTACAAATGGAGTGGAATATATCTGTTGTGTCTATTGCTTATTGCTATATCTGACTATATAATAGGATGCAAATTACATAAAGCTACAAGTTTTAACGCACGCAAACTCTATGTAGCAACAAGTGTGATTATAAACATAGGAATGCTGTGCTATTTCAAATACACAACACTCATTATAGATACCATTAACACATTCATCTCACGTCCTCTCGAATTATGGGAAATAGCCTTGCCTGCAGGAATTTCTTTTTTCACATTCCGTTCGTTAAGCTATATTATAGACATATACCGCAAGAAACTGCAACCTACTAAAAATTTCCTCGATTATCTATTCTTCCTATCATTCTTTCCTCCTTTGATAGCAGGACCAGTGGTGCGAGCATCCGATATGATACCACAGATACGTCGTCGTCTCGAAGTTTCGAAAGAAATGTTTGCCGAAGGTTTATATTTAATCATGTGTGGCATATTCAAAAAATCCATCATATCCGACTACATCTGCATCAACTTTGTTGATCGCATCTTTGATGCTCCAGCACTCTATACAGGTTTAGAAAACCTATTTGGTATATATGGATATACTCTGCAAATTTACTGCGATTTTTCGGGATATTCCGATATGGCAATAGGTATCGCTTTGTTATTAGGATTCCGCTTTCCAAAGAACTTTGACTCACCTTATAAGTCAACCTCAATAACAGAATTCTGGCGACGTTGGCACATAACACTCTCATCTTGGTTACGAGACTACCTTTACATTTCATTGGGCGGAAACAGAGTTCCATTGTGGCGCAACTATTTCAACCTATTCATAACAATGGTTATAGGCGGATTATGGCATGGAGCATCGTGGCTATTCATTCTATGGGGAGCCTGGCACGGACTAATGTTGGTACTTCATAAAGCCTATAGACGATTCTTTCCTCTACGAGAACACAAACCTTTTATCTCCCGAATCCTTAATACTGTAAATATTTTGTTTACATTCCATATTGTGGCAATAGGATGGGTATTTTTCCGTGCCGACTCACTTACTATAGTAAAAGATATGGTTACACAGATATTCACGCAATTTCATCCTGAAGTTTTGATGCAATTTATCAACGGATATCCTTATGTTACTCTAGCCATTGTATCTGGTTATATATTACACTACACACCTCACGAATTGTCATTATCAATACAACGCGTCTTTGAGCAGACACCACTTGTTTTAAAAGCGGTTTTCTTTGCAATTTTTATATATCTTGTATTACAAGTAAGTTCTAGCGAAGTTGTACCATTCATCTATCTGCAGTTCTAAAGTATAACCATATAAATTCAAGAAACACAATGCCATAATATTTGTTTTATTACAAAACTTATGATTATGGCATTTATTGATTATTACAAGGTTCTTGGTGTTGACAAGAGCGCGACACAGGAAGATATCAGAAAAGCTTATCGCAAATTGGCAAAGAGATTCCATCCCGACATAAACAAGGAGGATGCAAATGCAAAGGAGCGTTTTCAAGAGATAAACGAAGCCAACGAAGTTCTTGGCGACCCGCAAAAGCGCAAGAAGTACGACGAATATGGCGAACACTGGCAACATGCCGATGAATTCGAGGCGCAACAACGCAGACACTCTAAAAACTTTGGCGGATTCGGCGGATTCGGAGATTTCAGTGGCAATGAAGGTAATGCAAGCGGTTTCAGCGATTTCTTCGAAGAGCTGTTCGGCGATGCCATCCGCCAAAGACGAGCCGGGAAAGGCAAGGATATAAATGCTACCCTATCCATAACCTTGCAGGAGGCATCGACAGAACACAAACAGACATTCAACTTGAATGGAGAAAACATCCGCATAACCGTTCCTGCCGGTATTGCTGACGGACAAAAAATAAAGATTAAAGGGCGTGGTGCCATGGGCACGACACGTGGCGACCTTTACATCACATTCCACATAGAACCGGACAACCGCTTCACCCGTCAAGGCAACGACATTCACACAGCAATCACTGTAGACTTATACACCATGTTGCTGGGTGGAACGGTTCTTGTTCCAACTTTGACAGGCGATGCAAAAGTAAAGATAAAACCCGGCACACAACCCGACAGCAAACTGCGTCTACGCGGAAAAGGAATGCCCGAATACAAAAATCCCGCAACAAGAGGCGACCTTATAATAACATTGAAAGTCTCCCTACCCTCTCTCAACGGGAAACAGAAAGAACTGCTCAAAGAGATCATCAACAATCAGGCAACCGCCTAATTGTTGATTACTACATACAGATTCAGATATCCTGCAAAAAGCAACCAAAGAAGATAAGGAGCGTTTATTATTGCAGCCCATTTATGCTGGTTATAACAGCCTGTAACATATAAAACTACCACCATAAACAGTACCACAAGCACCGCGAAACCCATGACCGGCGATTGCATATAAAAGAAAGAGAAACTCCACAGAAGGTTCAGAGCCAACTGCACAAGGAAGACAAGTATCAGCATCCATGAATACATTGTCCTGGTGTTCCATATCAAACCTGCAGAAATTCCCATCAACAGATAGAGTGCACTCCACACTATTGCAAACACATTGCCGGGCGGTGTCAACGACGATTTCACAAGAGCCGGATACCATGTTATCAACGACTCACGTTGCAGAAGCATGGAAATATAACCTACAAGAAAAGAAATAAGTACAAACTGAAGAATGGGAACAAATGCTTTCATGGTCAAATATTTAAAAAGGGTGATTGCAAAAACTGCAACCACCCTTATAACACAAATGATATTCTACATGTTCACTTGAGCAGGATTTCCCACGCCTCCTTACAAACCATCCACATTACGGCAATTCCATAAACAAGCTTTATACCTGTGGTAAGCATGAATGCGACAAATGTCATAGCAGCAACTTCAAAAGCCTTCTCCTTTGGAGTCTTGACAATAAGTTCGCCCACATAAGCTCCCAAAAACGGACCAAGGATTATTCCTATAGGTCCCAAGAAAAGCCCAAGCAAGAGACCTATCGTAGCGCCCCATGTTCCTCCTTTTGAGCCTCCGCTTTTCTTTGCAAGCCACACTGGAGCTATATAGTCCACAACGGTTATCACAACAGCAAGCACGCCCGATACAACCAACTGCATGGTAGAGACATCATTGCCATCACACAACAAAAGCATCAGCAAAGCCACAAAGGCTATTGGTGGACCTGGCAAAACAGGCAACACCGCACCCGACAGACCTACGATTGCCAACAGAACGGCGATAATAATATACAGAATTTCCATTACTCGTTATCAGTTTTCTTGTTTTTCTCCTCTATGACACTGTTTATCTCAGAACCTGAATAATAAGGGACTTTACCCGATGGAACATATTTGCTCGAAGAGGACAAATGGGTATCCTGGTCGTCAAAGAAGATGTGAGCACCGAAAGCCTTCAATAATTCATCCTTACGCAAGCCGCCAAGAAAATAGGCCTCATCCACATAAACGCCCCACTTGCGCAAAGTCTTGATTACACGGAAGTGCGATGGCAGACTGCGCGAAGTCACAATGGCAAGACGCAAAGGCGAAAGTTCTATCGATGTAGGCAACGATTCCTGAATCGATGAAAGTTTCTTCAGAAGATTGGCAAACGGTCCCTCCTTCAACGGAACATCGGCATGTTCCTTTTCATATTTGTAGAAAGCATCCATACCCTCTTTCTTGAAACGGCATTCCGACTCGTCAGAGAATATCACGGCATCGGCATCGAACGCGATTTTCACACGGCTCTCCTCGGGATTGAAATCGGTTGGCGGGGCATAGATAAGCGCAGAGGCACATATCCCCGAATCCATCACGCGCTGCACATCACCCTCGTCCTTTGAAAGGAACAGGTCGATAGAGAAAGCCTTTAGGTACTTCGACAACGATTCACCGCCGGAAAGTGCCACACGGGTAATATCCAGACCATACATATCAAGCGACTTCAGCATACGCATACCTGTTTCAGGGCTGTTGCGCGACATGACTACAACCTCCACGATAGGACGGTTTGCCTGTTTGTTAAGTTCGAGAAGACTCTTTACAAGATAAAAGGCAGTTCCGCGTTCAAGAGGTTCATCCTCGTGCTCCTCCTGATACTTACGGTACTTTGCCACACCATATTTCTCAAATATTTCATTTTCCGCTTCAAGATTGAAAAGCGCACGCGATGATACGCCAATAACCAATCGTCCGTCAAGATTTTCCATATCCAATCAAATTAACTTTCCAATAATACACATTCTGCAAATTTATAAAAATTCCCATACATCTATGCCCGTTTTTACGTAAATTTGCAAACATAAACAAAACAACAGCAATGATAAAGAACATCATATTCGATTTTGGCGGCGTGCTCACACTCCTTGCTCCCGAAGAGGCTTTAAAAAGATTCAAAGCATTGGGAGTAGAAAATCCCGAAGAATTTCTTAACGCATACCGTCAGCAAGGCCCATTCTACAGAGTAGAAAACGGCGACATCTCTGCCGAAGAGTTCTGTAAAGAACTTGAAGAAATCTGCCACCGTCCTATCAGCCACGAAGAGGCAAAAGAAGCCTGGATGGGATTCATAGCAAGCGTACAGGAAGATTTTCTTGAATATCTTCAGCCACTCCGTCAACGCTATACATTGGGTGTACTCAGCAACACCAATCCCTTCATACAAAGCTGGGCATGCTCACCGCAGTTTACAAGCAAAGGCAAAAGCCTTGATGACTATTTCGACAAACTGTTCTTCAGTTTCCGTTTGGGAGCATCAAAACCCGGTGAGGAAATTTACAAAAAGATGTTACTCCAGGGCAACATGAAAGCTGAGGAAACGCTTTTCATAGATGATGGAGCAAAGAATATCGAAGCTGCACGCAAAACAGGCATCAATGCCCTTAAAGTGGAAAACGGTGAAGACTGGCGACCAATCCTCGACAAGATTCTTCTATCGGACCGCTAACCACCCTAATGCCACCATTGCCACACCGGCAAATACACTTGTCAAGGCGTAGACAAAAAACATTCCGACACTTCCATTCTGCAACATCTGCAGTCCCTCGTTGGCAAAAGCCGAAAAAGTAGTGAATCCACCACACAATCCGGTCGCAAGTAGCAGGCATATATCATTGGAGATACTGCTGTATCGTGCCGACAAGGCATAGACAACACCTATGACAAAAGCACCGGTAAGGTTTACCGTCAACGTTGCCCAAGGAAAGGAACCTGTAGATACTCCTTTCATAAAATAAGATACAAGATATCTCAATATACCACCGATAAAACTGCCGACACCTACGTATAGAACCGATTTAAGCATAATATCACATCAATAAGCAAATTATTCAAAACAAAAATATCATATTTTATACAAATTGTAAACAAGAATCACAAAATTAATCTGTTTTAACATATATTTGTAACTTTATAAAGCATCTTGTAAGCTAACAATATTGTACAAGCAAATATTTATGAGTATTTTTGCAACAATTCTGCATATAGCACAAGATTGTGTATTTTTATACAGAATCAAAGAACTAAAAAAAAAACAAAACATATATATAAGATGAAAAGAAGCATAGCAATTATGGCAACTATGGCAATAACAGGCATAGCAATGAGCAACGATGTCCAGGCGCAGACACAGCAGGACGCAATCATCGGAAAGTCAAACATAAGAATCGAAGGTGGACTGATGACGCCCGAAGCACTTTGGGCCATGGGACGCATAGGTGATGTAACGGTATCACCCGATGCAAAAAGCATTGTATATGGAGTAAGTTACTACAGCGTAGAGCAGAACAAGAGCCACCATACTCTTAACATTATGGATGCAAAGGGAGAGAATGACACCAAACTCACCGACAGCGCAGCAAACGAGACTTCACCTGCATGGATTAAGGGCGGCAGCAAGATTGCCTATCTTTCAAACGCAAGCGGAAGTAGCCAAGTATGGGAGATGAACCCCGACGGTACAGAACGTCGCCAACTCACAAACGACAACAGCGATATCGAAGGTTTTCTCTTCTCACCCGATGAAACAAAGGTAATACTCATCAAGCGCATAAAAATCAAACCGACTACAGCCGACATATACCCCGACCTGCCATTGGCAAAAGGATTTGTTGTTGACGAACTGATGTACAAACACTGGGACGAGTGGATAACCGACGCTCCACACCCATTCATTGCCGATTTCGACGGCAACAGTATAAATGAAGGCACCGACATGCTCGAAGGCACAACCTACGATTGCCCCAACCGTCCCTTCGGAGGTGCAGAACAGCTCGCATGGAGCAACGACTCAAAGAAAATTGCATATTCATGCATCAAGAAAACAGGAAAGGAATACACTGTAAGTACCGATACAGACATATACCTGTATGACACAGAAAGCGGCGAGACTGCAAACCTTTGCAAACTCGATGCAGAGCGTTCAAACTACGGTTATGACACAGCACCCAACTTCTCGCCCGACGGTAAGAGCATTGCATGGCTAAGCATGAAACGCGACGGCTACGAGAGCGACCAGAACCGTCTTTGTGTAATGGACCTTGCATCAGGCAAACAGAATTATTTGACAGGTATGCCCGACGAAAACGGCTTTACAGCATTCGACAGCAACGTCGACGGCTACTGTTGGGCACCCGACAGCAAGAGTCTCTATTTCACCGGTACATGGCACGGAGCAACACAAGTATATAACATTAGCCTCAAAGGCAAACTCACAAAGATGACAGAGGGTGATTACGACTACCAGAGCGTAAGAATGCTCGGCAAAGACCTTCTGCTCACACGCGTATCGATGAGTGCGCCTGCCGACATTTACACAATGAAGGCAAAAGCCGGTGCCAAAGTGAAGCAACTCACATATGAGAACAAGCATATCTTCGACCAGATAGCAATTGGCAAGGTGGAAGCACGCTGGTGCAAGACCGTGGACGGTAAGGACCTGCATTCATGGGTAGCATATCCACCACACTTCGACCCAACAAAGAAATACCCCACACTGCTCTTCTGTGAAGGCGGTCCGCAGACACCGGTGAGCCAGTTCTGGAGCTACCGTTGGAACCTGCAGATTATGGCGGCAAACGGATATATAGTAATAGCCCCCAACCGCAGAGGACTTTCAGGTTTTGGTCTTGAGTGGAACGAAGAGATAAGCACCAACTATGGTGGCAACTGTATGAACGACCTTCTTACAGCCATCGACGACATCTCAAAGGAGCCTTATGTGGATACCGACCGATTGGGTTGTGTGGGCGCAAGCTTCGGTGGTTATTCAGCAATGTGGCTTGCAGGACACCACGAGAAACGTTTCAAGGCATTCATTGCCCACGACGGATTCTTCAATATGGAGCAGCAGTACTACGAGACCGAAGAGAGCTGGTTCACAAACTGGGATTTGGGCGGTGCGCCATACGAGAACAAGGAAGAGGTTAAACGCTCATATGCAAACTCACCACACAAGTTCGTTGACAAGTGGGACACTCCGATACTGCTCATCCACGGCGACCGCGACTACCGCATACTTTCGTCGCAGTCAATGGCAGCCTTCAATGCCGCACGCCTGAGAGGCGTTCCTGCGCAACTGTTGCTCTTCCCCGACGAGAACCACTGGGTACTCAAGCCACAGAACGGCATCCTCTGGCAACGAACATTCTTTGCATGGCTCGACAAATGGTTGAAAAAATAATAAAACATAATATTACTATGACAACAACACAGAAAATTCAGAAAAGACTCAACGACTCCAAAGCAGCACGTTGGAGCGCGCTCATCATCGTTTCAGTAACAATGATGATGGCATACTTCTTTACCGACGTTATGGGACCGCTCGAAGCGCCCTTGACAACAAAAGGCAAACTGGTATATTTTGAAGACGGAACATACCTTGCAGCCGATTCATTGATGAAAATCAGTCTGAAACCTATCGCAAGCGAGGAAGAGATTGTTGCAGGCACCACCTACAACACAATGTTCCTTGGCAAAGATGGCAAAATGGAGAACAAAGAGGTAACAGTTTCATCAACCATTAACGGATTGGGATGGTCCAACAGCAACTACGGAGTATTTTCAGGAGCATACGGCTACATCAATGTATTCCTGCTCATGCTGTTCTTTGGCGGACTTATCCTCGACAAGATGGGTGTACGCTTCACCGGAGTAATGAGTACAGCACTCATGTTCATTGGTGCAGCAATCAAATGGTATGCTGTAGACAATGGTTTCACCGGCGAACTCTTTGGTTTACCTACACAGGTGGTTATAGCATGTATCGGCTTTGCCATTTACGGTATGGGTGCTGAAATTGCCGGCATCACCGTTACAAAAGTGATTGCCAAATGGTTCACAGGTCATGAGATGGCACTTGCCATGGGCTTGCAGGTAGCACTTGCCCGTGTAGGTACAGCATGTGCCCTTTTCTTCGCATTGCCAATAGCACAGAGTGCAGGAGAAGTTTCTGCACCGGTAATGTTCGGAGCATCGGCACTCTGCATCGGTCTGCTCTCTTTTATCGTATATTGCATTATGGACAAGAAGCTCGACAGTTCTTCTGAAAATGTAACCGTACAGGAAGATAATGAAGAGCAGTTCAAGTTCAGTGATCTCAAGGTAATCTTCTGCAACCAGGGCTTCTGGCTTATCACCCTGCTCTGCCTCATATTCTATGCAGCAGTCTTCCCATTCCTTAAGTTCGCAACAAACCTCATGATTATCAAATATGGCGTAAACCCCGAACTTGCCGGCATGATTCCAGGTCTGCTTCCATTTGGAACAATGCTTCTTACACCGCTTTTCGGTTCACTCTATGACAAGATGGGCAAAGGCGCAACATTGATGATTATCGGTTCTATCCTGCTCACCGTAGTACACATCCTCTTTGCAATGCCATTGATGAACGTATGGTGGTTTGCAGTAATTATAATGATATTGCTCGGAATTGCCTTCTCGCTTGTACCTTCTGCTATGTGGCCTTCAGTTCCTAAAATCATTCCAATGAAACAGTTGGGCTCTGCTTATGCCATCATATTCTACATACAGAATATAGGTTTGTCAATGGTACCAGTGCTTATCGGTAACGTCATCGCTGCCAACACTGCAAACGGCACTACAGACTACACAGCGCCAATGTCAATCTTCGCACTCTTTGGTGCAACAGCAGTGCTCATCGCAGTATTGCTGAAGATTACAGACAAGAAGAAAGGCTACGGACTCGAGAAAAAGAACATGGAATAAACAACGTAGTTCCATAGAACAAATACAAACAAAATATCGCGACAGAAATTTCTGTCGCGATATTTTTATTTAGAGAAGCAACTGCTTACTTTACGATAATAAGGTAATAGTTCTTCTTACCTTTCTGAACAAGGATATATTTGTCGTTAAGCAGATTCTCCTTGGTAATGAGCTGGTCAAAAGCGGCAAGTTTCTCCTTGTTTACAGAAACGCCACCACCCTGAACTAGTTTACGCATCTCGCCCTTAGAAGCAAAGATTGCTGCATTGTCGGTTGTAAGGTCAACAGCCTTCACGCCATTCTCCACGACTTCGCGTGCAACCTCGAACTGGGGAACACCGTCGAACACTGCGAGCAAAGTATCCTCATCGAGTGAACGCAAAGCATCGGTAGATGCGTTGCCGAACAGAATGTTCGAAGCCTCTACAGCCTTATTGTACTCCTCCTCGCCGTGAACAAGCACTGTAACCTCTTTTGCAAGACGCTTCTGCAACAGACGCAGATGAGGAGCCTGAGCATGCTCTGTAGCAAGAGTTTCGATTTCCTCGCGACAGATTGATGTGAATATCTTTATATACTTGTCGGCATCTTCGTCACTCACGTTCAACCAGAACTGATAGAAACGGTAAGGTGAAGTATAACGCTTGTCGAGCCAGATATTGCCCTGTTCTGTCTTACCGAACTTCTTGCCGTCAGCCTTGGTGATAAGAGGACAAGTGAGAGCAAACACCTCATTACCCGACATCTTGCGGATCATCTCGGTACCGGTTGTGATATTACCCCACTGATCGGCACCACCAAGCTGCAACTTACAGCCGTGAGTCTCATTCAAATGAACATAGTCATATCCCTGCAGCAACTGGTAAGTGAACTCGGTGAACGACATACCGTCTGTTCCCGCTTCACCCGAAAGACGACGCTTCACAGAATCCTTTGACATCATGTAGTTAACGGTAATCATCTTGCCGATGTTACGGATAAAGTCAAGGAATGTAAAGTTCTTCATCCAGTCGTAATTGTTCACAAGTATCGCTGCGTTTGGTGCATCGCTGTCGAAATCCAGGAAACGTGAAAGCTGTTTTTTCAAAGCCTCCTGATTATGACGCAACTTCTCCTCATCGATGAGTACACGCTCCTTTGACTTACCCGAGGGGTCGCCAATCATACCTGTAGCACCACCGATAAGCGCAATGGGCTTATGACCGCAAAGCTGGAAATGACGCAACATCATTACACCCACAAGGTGACCAATGTGCAAAGAGTCGGCAGTAGGGTCTATACCAAGATATGCACTTGTCATCTCCTTCTGCAACTGCTCTTCGGTTCCGGGAGTCATGTCCTGAATCATGCCTCTCCATTTAAGTTCCTGTACAAAATTCATAGTGTCTTATATTTTATTAATGTTTACAATTTCTATTTTTAAAGACGGTAGAGCAACGAGGGGACAGTCCTTTTAAGAACAATCAGCTGTACATCCTTTCCGGGTATTATACCATAATCACCGAATTCCATTGCTACAGCCTTGTATGCCAGTTCCGGATGATTGTTCTCCTCGCTCAAATGGCACAGCCATATATATTTCAGATGTTCATTGAAGTGCGATGCAAGATACTTGGCAGTAACCTGATTGCTCAAATGACCACGGGCACCCGAAACACGCATCTTCAAGAATTCGGGATAACGTCCCATGGCAAGCATCTGCTCCTCATAGTTCGACTCAAGAACAAGATAATTCGCCTGGTCGACATAATATGACACGGTAGGTGTTATCTCTCCAAGGTCTGTTGCTATACAGAATTTCTTCTCACCCACCTCGATGAAATATCCCACATTATCGGTTCCGTCATGCGGAACTTCGAACGGTGTTATCACAAAGTCACGCAAAGTAATGCTCTCCTCTTTGGTTATGTATCTCACATACGCAGGCTCAATCGGCTTCGATACACAATAGTTCTTTGTGATACCTTCGTGTACCTCACGTGTCGCATACACTGGGATATTTGCCTTGGCAGAGATTACACCCAAAGACTTGATGTGGTCGGCATGGTCGTGCGTAACGAACATGGCACATATACTCTCAAAAGGGATTCCCTCCTTCTTGAGAGCATTTCTTATGGTCTTGGAAGGAATTCCGGCATCTATAAGGATACCGTAGTCCCCCACCCCCAAATAATAACAATTTCCGCAGCTTCCGCTGCCAATACTCATAAATCTAACCTCCATTATATATTTTTTTCTTTTTCCCAAACAACATCGTACATCAGAAAGGATAGCCTATTGCAAAATGCAATGCAAAATCGCGGCTGAACTTTGGACATACAATCGGATATCTCTCCCTGCCTTCGTATGCAGGGTTTATCGCCTTCATGGCACCATCGAGGCGGAAGACGAACAGGCCGAAATCGAACCTGAAACCTATACCGTACGACAATGCCAAGTCCTTGTAGAACGTAGTAAACTTGAACTGTCCGCCAGGCTGTTCCTTATATTCGCGGATAGTCCAGATATTACCGGCATCGAGGAATACAGCCGAGTGGATTTTCCAAAACAGGAAAGTACGGTATTCAAGATTCAAATCAAGCTTGATATCACCCGACTGGTTTATAAAGTCGATACTCCTGCCCGCATTCCTGTAACGTCCCGGTCCGAGAGTACGCACGGTCCATCCTCGCATACCGTTTGCACCACCGGCAAAATAACGTTTTTCAAAAGGAAGTACACGCGAGTTTCCATACGGATATGCAATTCCCAAACCGAAATGCATCACAATGGAGTTACGGGTATCCATATTTATACGTGTGGCAAAATCAAAATCACCCTTTACATACTGCGCATAAGCAATATTCAAGAGCGTATATTGCCCGTCATCATTCATTTTTCCGCCAAAAGCCTTGTTTATTCCATACATCAGATTTCCCGAGCACTCCACATTGGTACGCACAGAATATACAACACGCTCGAAACGGTTCTTGTTGTTATGCGAAGAGTTGTAGGAATAGGTGTAACCGAGTTTTGTAATAAGCAGGTTCTCGTAGTTATATTTCAGGATAGAGTTTCTGTTTGACACACTGTCAAGATACTCCTTCTTGAACGTATCGGAAATCCAGGGCACATAGATGTAGTTCAGGTCTATGAGGTCTATTTTGTGCTGGTCTTCCTTTCTTCGGCTCCACATATAGCTCCACAATCCCGAGAGAATGCGTCGTCCGAATTCAGGACGCTCCTGAGAGTTGAACTTCAAAGAGAAAAGTGTCGACGACAACAACAATCTCTTTTCCACCGGAACGAAAGCCTGAGGGATTCCACCCACCAGACGCAGACTCACCTCGGCACCATATTCAAGATAAGAATCACCCGTGTATCCGCTGAGGTTCGATACAGCCTCATAAGCACCGAACACGCGCAACGAGAGCAACTCCGAACCCTTGAACAGGTTCTTGTCGGAGAAAGTTATCGAAGCGGCAGCACCCAAATCTCCTGCAGTATTGGTTCCCTCGATTTCAAAACCTACAGAACGGCGTTTGTTGCGGTCGAAAACAATATAGCAGTCGAGCAATGCCGTGTCGGGACGTTCGACCATACGTATTGTTGTGTACTTCACAGCCGTCAACTGCGCAAAAGCATTATATGTGCGGTCAATCTGACTCTGTGAATATACATCGCCCGGCTGAAAGAATGTATTCTCGACCAATACACCCGGACGCACAATGGTACTCTCTTTGTAGAGGATATTATAGCCATGGAAGTTCAAAGTATCGCACTCCGACAACACAGCCTCGTCGAAACGTATTCCCACACCCGAAACATAATAGACATCACCAATCCTATACGATTTGTGCGGCATTGGAGCTTCGCCCGAAGCAACTGCCGGCAAAGCAATATTCATTGCAAGTTTCACCTTGTTCGAATGGTGTGCCGTATCGGCAGAGAATGTAATATACTCCTTCTGGAAACGGTAATATCCCTTGTCCTTAAAAAATTTTGTAAGCCTTGAACGCTCCTGTTCCATACCATCCACACTGAAAGGCATACCCGGACGCAGGAACGACTCCTCGGATGAAAAGTCGATGAACGAAGCCAATGCGCTGTCCGAAGTATTCAGGCTGATATCCGAAACATAATATCTCTCGCGTTCATGCAGATAATATGTCGCAATGGCACGTTTCTTCTTATCCCTTTTTTCACAATCAAAATCTACCGAAGCATGCAGATAGCCATCGTTCACAAGCATCTGTTCAATATTCCTTCGGCTCCTTTCGGCAAGAGTCTCATTGAAAATCACAGGAGCCTCTCCCATACGTTGCAGCACCCTGTTCATCCACACCGTGGTATCCTTTCCCGAAAGAGCATAGGTATACAATGGCACCTTCACAAGACTGAACCACTTGGCATTGGGCATCTGGCGCACATAATCACGCGCCTTTGAAACATTTTCGGCATTGGTATTGGAGACAATCTTGACATCCTTAAGAAGATACTCGCCCTCGGGGATGAACTTGTTCACCGAGCACGAGAACATCATAAAGATGCACAAAAACATATATGTCAACCTTTTTAGCGGCATCAATACACCCAATTTTTTAAAAATTCTTACAAAGATAGTAAAAAGATGAAAGATTTAAGGTAGATTTGCAACACTTTAACGAATAATTTTACAATTATGATAAGCAAATCATTGCTGAAACTTATAAAATCTCTGGAACAGAGAAAATTCCGCAAGGAAAGCGGGCTGTTCGTAGCCGAAGGCGGCAAGACCGTACAGGATCTGCTCGACCTTGGATTGGAAGCGATAAACATAATTGCAACCAAAGAGTGGCTGAGCGCCCATAAGCTCAACACAAGAACCGCCATAACCACTGCAAGCGAGGAAGAGATGAAGAAAGCCAGTTTTCTGCGCACACCGCAAGGAGTTCTTGCCCTGTTCAGACAAAGACAAGACGACATCGACCTCACTGCGCCGGAGCGCGAACTCTGCCTGGCACTCGACGGCGTGCAGGACCCCGGCAACATAGGAACAATCATAAGGATAGCCGACTGGTTCGGTATCAAGACAATCTTCTGCTCCATAGGTACTGCCGATATTTACAACCCCAAGACCGTACAAGCCACTATGGGAGCCATAGGAAGAGTAAAAGTTCATTACACTAATCTTGCAGAGTTCATTTCCAACCTGAATGGCAAGACAAACATTTACGGTACATTTCTCGACGGTAAGAACATCTATTCACACCCATTGGGCGACAAAGGACTCATAATAATGGGAAACGAAGGAAACGGAATCAGCGACGAATGCGCACAACACATTGACAAGCGTCTGCTCATCCCCAACTATCCTGCCGGCTGCAAGACATCGGAATCCCTCAACGTATCGGTTGCGACAGCAATCGTATGCAGCGAGTTCCGCAGAAGACAGAACTGAAAGAATATCATTTCAGGAGCACGGGTTCTCCTTGAGAATTCAATGAATAAGCATACAATCTCCCACCTTTATCAAGGTGAGAGATTTTTTTTTCAAGACACATCTCGTCAACAAGAATCATGGATTGTGCCTCCCCCTCAAAAGGGTAAATATTATTTACACACCCGTCAATAGTCTCAACAACTCTGTTACGCAGTAAAGAGCCGTCAAGGGAATGCAATAATCTTGCAAGATACAACATCACAAATCTCTTATTTTTTCACAGGAGGATGTACTTTTACCAACTTTATATCGCTCAGGAGCAACCCAGCCTGCGCAGTAGTGTCATCATCGGTATAGTGGACAAATCCCGACATTGTCTTGAGTTTACTGCCATATCGTGGAGCGGAGAGCGCGTACATTCCACAGGAATCCACATGCAAGGCATCGGTAAACATTTTACCGTCGGCATAATCAAGACGTATAGCGGCATAAGCACTCTGCTTTAACGGTTGGTGCTCCGAAGGAATAAAGAACGCCGCAAAAGAGAAAGAAAGACTGTCGTTCTTTACGAAAGAGGTGTCCTCGGGAACCTTGAACGAAAAATCAAGTGTGCTGTTCAATGCAGTCGAAGAAAGGCGTTTCAATCTGAAGCCCGTCCACAGGTTCACGCTATCGCCCTTCTGTGTCAAAGCATCGGGCGACACGCCGTCTTCCAAAAGATGCTTTGCCAGTTCAAGCTTTTCCACTTCACCGTTGACACGCGCCTCCAAGCCCTCATATATACGTCTAAGATGTTTGGGATAACGGTTATACCATTGCATCGACGAATCAAAGCGAGCCTTCTCTATACCATGTTTGCTATACACGTAAGTATAGCAAAGTTTCTCTCTGTACTCATCCGAAGAATATATGGATGTCATTGACTGCACAAGATGATAATCGTAAAGAAACGCCTCCATCTTCTTTGGCGGAATGACATGATCGGGGATCTTCACCTCGCAGGAGAGCAAGACAAAGAGAAACATCATCAACGCTATATTTCCAAGAGAACGCATCCGGGAAAGCCTCTTAAAGGACATACTTCCTATAGAACAGGAACATTATTACCACGCTGCAGCTTATGCAGGCATCGGCAAAATTCCATACAGGCGAGAAGAATATATCACCTCCCACCAACGGTAACCATTCAGGCCATGTGAACAATGGCAGATAGAACATATCCACCACCCTTCCCTGCAGGAATGTGCCATATCCTTCACCCCAAGAGACAAGTTCTGCAACACGTCCGTAGCTCGATGTAAAAATCTCGCCATAGAAAAGACAATCTATAATATTTCCCAGAGCACCGGCAAATATCATTGCAACGCAGATGATAAACCCTATAGGATACTTGCTGTTCTTAAGCAACCTATACAACAGATACCCTATGAATCCAACGGCAACAACACGGAAACTTGTCAGGAAGATCTTATTGAAGATTTCCATACCGAATGCCATACCGTTGTTCTCCACGAACAGGATTTTAAACCAGTCGCCGAATACGGGAATACTTTCACCGAGCTGCATATTGGTCTTTACCACAACCTTTATCACCTGGTCGATAATGATTGCAAGCAATATGCACGAAACGGTTATTACAGAACGTTTCTTGAAGTTATTAGTCATATATTTATCTGTTCTTTTTAGCCTCGATGCTCAAAGTTGCATGAGGTACGGCCATAAGACGCTCCTTGGCAATAAGTTTGCCTGTTTCGCGGCAGATACCGTATGTCTTGTTCTCGATGCGGATAAGCGCAGCCTGAAGGCCCTGGATAAACTTAGCCTGGCGGCCTGCAATCTGCATCTGCTCTTCGAGATAAGCAGCATCACTTCCATCCTCAAGACCTTTATATGTAGGCGAAGTATCGGCAACATCATTGGAATCCTCGTGACGCAAGGCTCTCATTATTTCATCATAATCTCTCTTTGCGAGTTCCAGCTTCTGCAAAATAACCTGGCGGAACTCCTCCAACTCA
>JAEIGA010000881.1_pt1 | contig 44614 bp, 38 predicted proteins | sample 9270691 | NCBI WGS metagenome assembly JAEIGA01 (sample SAMN17057246, study PRJNA624740) | gut metagenome | biome: biome; isolation source: fecal sample | host: Bos grunniens | place: China: Xizang | collected 2019
AGGATGTACACATGCGCATCGCGTGTCCACCTATCATGTACGGCTGTCCATTCACCAACTTCACCACCTCGAAGTCGGATATGGAGCTCATCACCCGCCGCATCATTGCAGATTTGGAAGGAGAAGAGGCTGCTAACAATCCAGAGCGTATAAAGGCATATGCTACAACGGACTCTTTGGAGTACCAACGCATGATCCGTGCTTTGCGTGACCGCTTCGCACTTAAGTCACTCAAATACACCAAGATAGAGGACCTCATCGCCGCCATCGGACTACCTAAATGCAAAGTCTGCACCTACTGTTTCGACGGTTGCAACCCAGAGGAATAAAACAAAATTCTCGGCAAAGCCAACCCTACTTCATCAAAGATAACCCAACCTGCGCCAAGCGCACACAACCTCGGCGAAGCCGACATAACCTCCCCGTAAGGGGACATAACCCATATAACATGACTCCTTTTAACAACGAGAAATATATCCGCATACAGTCGGAGCATATCAAAGAGCGTATTGCGCAGTTTGGTAATAAGCTTTACCTTGAGCTTGGCGGTAAACTCTTTGATGACTATCATGCCAGTCGTGTACTACCTGGTTTTCAGCCAGATAGCAAACTGACAATGCTCACGCAACTCCGTGATACCATGGAGATTGTCATCGTGATCTCGGCTGCCGATATCGAGAAAAACAAGGTGCGTCAAGACTTAGGCATCACCTACGATGTGGATGTATTACGCCTCCGTGAGGAGTTCATGAACCAAGGCTTCCTCGTCAACTCCGTGGTTATCACCCACTATAGCGGTCAAGCGTCGGCACAGAACTACAGCCAACGCCTCGAACGCTTGGGTATCAAGACCTACTTCCACTACACGATCGAGGGATATCCACACAATGTGGCACTTATTGACTCCGCAGACGGTTTTGGAAAGAATGATTACATCGAGACTACTCGTCCGTTGGTAGTAGTCACAGCACCAGGTCCTGGTAGTGGCAAAATGGCAGTATGCCTCTCACAACTCTATAATGAGCATGTGCGCGGCAACCAAGCAGGTTATGCCAAGTTTGAGACCTTCCCCGTGTGGAATCTCCCGCTCAAACACCCAGTCAACAAAGCCTATGAAGCTGCTACAGCCGACCTCAATGATGTGAATATGATTGACCCATATCACTTGGAGGCATACGGAAAGACGGCTGTTAGTTACAATCGTGATTCGGAGATATTCCCTGTACTAGATGCCTTGTTTACAGGTATTTACGGTCACAACCCATACAAATCACCTACCGACATGGGTGTGAATATGGTGGGCTTCTGTATCGAAGATGATGCGGCATGCCAAGAGGCGAGCAAGCAGGAGATTATCCGTCGCTATTACCATGCGCTCAACGATTTCGCCAATGGCGATATCAGCGAGGCAGTAGTCAATCGTATCGGTCGCTTGTTCCAGCAAGTGGGAATCTCCACAGCCGACCGCAAAACAACTACCGCTGCTAACGAACGTAAAGAGCGAACAGGTGCTATGGCTGTAGCTGCTATCGAACTACACGATGGCAAAATCATCACAGCAGAAGCATCTCCTCTACTTGGTTCGAGTGCAGCACTTTTACTGAATGCGACAAAATATCTCGCTGGCATTGACCATGATGTCAAGCTCATTCCACAAGAGATGATAGAACCTATCCAACACACCAAAATTAGTTACCTCCGTGGTCGTAACCCACGCTTGCATACAGACGAGGTCTTGGTGGCGTTGTCGGTATTGAGTTTGCACGACGATAACTGCCGCAAGACCTTGAATGCACTACCACAATTAGCTGGATGTCAAGTGCATAGCACAGTTATGCTATCCGAGGTAGACCGAAAAATATTCCGCAAGTTAGGCATCGAACTCACGTGCGATCCTGTGCGCAAATAATACTATTAACATATTAATATAATAAAAATAGAGAGTCGAAGTATTCGATTCTCTATTTTTTATGTTAATTGTTTGCATTCAGTATTATCCGCAGTGGAAATACTGATTTACCAATTTGAGCATCTCCTCTTGTTTGCCATCAATATCTGCTCGAAGGGTACTATCGCCATAAGCACGTAAATGACGAATAATGCCATCGATCATTGCTGGAGAGAAGACATGATATTTCTCAAATACCTCACGTTGCTTTTCTAAACATGCTGCAGAAGCGTAACAACTATCAGGCAACTGCGCTAAATCCTTCAGACGATCTGCATTCTCTTGTTGGTGAATATTAACATTCACATACGTCTTTTCTGCCAAATCCAAAGCATTGTCCATCTCAAAACCATGTCGGCACGCAACCGCTAATCCTGCTATCAGTTGGTAAATATCTGCTGATCCATCAGGAGAGCGCATTTCTACAGTTTGTTTTTGCGTTGTATCATATTGGCTTGTTGGCTCCAAAGGATTGGCTAACTGACACATATCGGTTTTAGCAGCCCATCCCAATGGTACTCGCACTAAGACAGAACGATTTCGGTCACCCCAACATATATTTGTAGGAGCTTCTTGATGAGGTACAAGACGGAAATACGAGGTAGGATTAGTATTGCCAAACGCCGTAATCGATGGAGCCAACTCCATCATACCAGCAATAGCTTTGCGTGCGGTAGCTGATAATTTACCATTATCGAGCATCATATTTTGTCCGTCCTTAACAATGCGCATATGTATATGCAAACCAGAACCTGCTTTGCCTGTAGTAATCTTTGGTGCGAAAGTGATATCATATCCCAACTTATATGCGAGATTGCGGATTATCCACTTGGCAATCATCAGTTGATCTGCAGCATCTTCTGCAGCTACTGGTAGAAACTCTATCTCGTTCTGTTCATAGATTTTACCATCAATGGTAAAGTTACCCACTTCTGAGTGACCATATTTAATCTGTCCTCCTGCCTGTGCGATATATGACATGCAAAGTGTGCGAAAATCATTAAACTTAGCATAAGGAGCTGATTCATGATATCCCTTTTGATCCGTAGCTGGAAACATTCCAGCATCGGGTGCTATAACATAATACTCCAATTCTCCCATCGCTTGAAACTCCATACCAGTAGTTTCTTTGAAAGCTCGACAGGCTTTGCGAAGTGTATTTTCAGGAGAACTTTCCAGAGCTTCGCCATCTTTGTTGAAATACGAACAAAGCATTGACAAAGTAGGTATCTCAGCAAAAGGGTCATGAAAAGCTGTAGAGAATCGTGGAAGCACATAAAGATCACTACTACCTGCCTCAATAAATGGGAATAAGCTTGACCCATCTACACGCTCACCGCAAGTGAGTATTGCATCAAGATATGCTGCATTGTTGATAACAAAATTGAGAGTTTTCAACCTTCCATCTCCTGCAGGATACATAAAATTTACCATGCGAATACCATTCTCCTGGATATATCGCACGATATCTGCTTTTGTAAACTCTTTGGGCGATTTCCCCAAGAATGCAACCACCTTATTAGGGTTCATTGAAAGTTCGTTATTCATATTATTTAAGCGTTTAAAGATACCATCATAAAAATGTTGGTTATATACTATTCTTCTCTAACGTATGCCATAAGCTATCATTAGGTACTGGTGCTACAATTGCGATTGCCTGTTTGCTCACAGGATGAATAAACTCAATTTTTCGCGCATGTAGTGAGATTCCTCCGTCATGGTTGCTGCGCTTAGCTCCATACTTCAAATCGCCTTTGATAGGACAACCTATAGCTGCCAATTGGCAACGAATCTGATGATGGCGTCCAGTTTCTAGATTAATTTCCAGCAAGGTATATCTATCACTCTTTGCAATGGTTTTATAGGATAAAACGGCATGCTTTGCGTCTTTAGTACCAGATTTAACGATAAAGGACTTGTTTTGTTTTTCATTTCTCCAAAGATAATCTTCCAATCGTCCCTGAGAGGTAGGCGGCGGTGTTTGAACGATAGCCCAATATGTTTTTTGGATCTTCTCGTGAGACTTGAACATTTCATTTAAGCGAGAAAGCGCCTTGCTAGTACGAGCAAATAGGACTACTCCAGTGGTAGGACGATCTAAGCGATGCGTTACCCCAAGATACACTTCGCCAGGCTTTTGGTACTTCTCTTTGATATATGCCTTAACTGTATCTGACAGAGGTGTATCCCCCGTCTTATCGCCCTGCACAATCTCGTGGCAAGTTTTGCTTACGGCTATGATATGATTGTCTTCGTATAATACCTGCATAGGATGTTAGATGTTAGACCGCTGAGCTGACAGAAATTAGATATTTAGGATTTTTTCTACTTCTTGGAGTGGAATGCGTACAAAGTCACGCTCATGCATACGAGGATGTGGGAGGGTGAGAGTTGGCAGTTGACGGTTAATAGTTGACAGTTCTCCCTCTACTGCTTCAACAGCTTGAAGTAGGTCGATGTCAATCACACGGTCGTGGTAGATACCATTAAGGGATTTCTCGGTGCGTCCCATTTCACGCTCAATCTGCTGCGTAATTTGCAGTATATCTTCTGGCGAAAAGGAAGTATGGTGTGCTGTCACTATGTTCGCGAAGTCATTTTCCGAAACAAAACCTTGTGGGACACTTTTGTAGATAGAGGAACTCGCTATACACTCCCCTACTCGCTCGTGGAGTAGTTCTACGGCTCTACGCAGGTTCTCCTCACGATTGCCAAGATTGGTACCTATGCCAAAATAAATGAGCATGTTTTATTTAGTGGATATCAGCAACAGAAACAAACTCGTAATCTATTTTCTTTCCCATTCTAACAAGCATATAGTATGGCTCTTTGTCTTCATCTTTCATAGAGTCCACGATGATACATGTCATACCTTTCACCTGTGTGATTTCACGTGAGTGATCGTGTCCTGTCCAAACCATCTCTACGCCATATTTGGCAAATAGATTCAGCAAGGCATAAGTTTCTTCCTGTGTATAATTAGAAGTATGTCCTTGTGAACCATCACGCTTAAAGAAGTGTGTATGTGTGCATGCTACGATATGTCGGAATCCCTGTTTTTCAGCCCATTTCAATGTTTCGCGAAGCCAATCGAGTTGTTTTCTACCTACAGTACCGTCGGCTGAGTCATACACTATGAATAGGTCCTTCTCGCCCGATGGTGTGCTGACCGTAAAATAGTAGTAACAGGTTTTGAAGCACTCCACAAAAAGTGGCCATTGTTTGAAATAAATATCATGATTTCCAGCCACTGCCATGAGTGTATCATGTTTGGTAGGGTTGCTAGGCACAGCTTCGTAAGCCGAGTACATCTCATCGAAGTAGTTTTGCGCATCAATGATATCTCCTAAGTGTACTGCTACTGGGCACAAGGGGTCTTGACGATAGGTATCGATGAAGTAAGTCCATCTCGTTTGGGTTTTGGTGACATGTGTATCGGTGCAGACATAAACATGGTAGTCATCCGAAGGGGCTTGAAGAGCAGCAAAACCATGCTTGTCATTATACACTTTCGATTCCTCAAAGCGCTCATCTATCGTAGGCGAAGTACCATTGAACATACCCACTAGATCCAAACGTGCATCAGGTCCGCAAGCTGTTAGGGTAATAAGCGCACTTACTGCAATTATGCATTTTGCATTTTTAATTATGCTTGTTTTCATATTGTATTCTTAAAATTTATATTCAACTCCTGCTCTTATTTCAGATGCATAGTAATGTGCATTGAGGTGGAACATTCCAGCCAGTTTCATTTTTCCTGACAAACGTACGCGCCAATGCTCATCGATGTCATACCATCCTCCAAGGTAAAACATAGGTTGCCACATGCGTTCAATTTGGTAGTTATCCATATTTGCCAAAGCCAAACTTATATTCCATGGGGAAGTTTGTGGACGGACGAATGCCTCTACGCGATAGACGGCGTCGAATGGTTCGAGAATCATCTCATCTCCGCTACGTTTGCTGTAGGGCAGCGGTGTGATAATACGGTTGCTCATACCCACTTGCACATTCACATATTGCATCATATAGCCCAAAGAAATAGCGTGTACAAAGTCGTGATAGCTATCTCGCTGCGCAAAGCGCATCATCAGTCGATCTTCCACATACAACTCGCCCACTGGCAAAGTAAACTTTGGTCGCAATTGCACACCCAACGTATGCACATTCGCTGTACTAGTGCGGATATTCGCTTGCATATCGAAATGCTTATTAATTGGAATATACGCATCAATATCGAAGTTCGCCAGCGATCCATAGGTCAAGTTATGCCCATAACCGGCATGCAGGGACACACTATATGTCGTATCCCCTGGCTGCACTTGTGCCATTGCCATAGGAGCAAGGAGCAAACTGCCAAGAGCAAGGATAAAAAAGAGTTTTTTCATTGTCTTTAATTTGATAAGTTTCGAGCACAAAGGTACGAAAATATTTACAATGTACAAAATTTGCAATATGCAAATTGTAATTTTGTATATTATTTTATTATTTTTTCATTTCCCCTAGTATATTTCTATTTGTTCTTACGCACCGCACAATAACCGCACAATAACCGGACAATAACCGCACTATTCGTATCTGATCTAGAGCCCAGCGAAAAAGTTCAGTAAAACATTATTGCACATTCGGCTTAAGCTTCTATATACTACAATTCTATGATTGTAATTCCTGCACCTCCGCGATCAGGATCACCGTCGTGAAAAGAGATGTCACCAGATTTCAATCGCCGCATGCTTTTTTGGCGATCCGCCAAATAATCGCGTACTAGCTGCTTCAAAGCGCCTGTACCAGTGCCATGTAAAATGGTCACTTGTTCTGCGTTTACCATCAATGCGTCATCCACATAAGCAATCAACGTTTCGAGTGCCTCGTCCACACGCAATCCGCGGATATCTAGTTCGCGTTTAAAATTCAGTTTTTTTCTGCGCAACTCATCCGCTACATTGCTGCTAACCATTTTGGGTTTGAGTGTATTGCTTTCCTGAATCAACTTAGCTGGATTCTTCGTCAAGACCTTCAATTCACTCAAATCACGCAAAACATTCTTTTGCTTACTAGTAGTTTTACTAGTGCTACTAGTGAGGCTAGTGCTACTAGATTTACTAGATTTGCTAGATTTGCTAGCCAAAGTTTCCACCTTTGTCTTTAGCGTCTCTACTTTTTGTCGGGCTGCTTGGGTGGCTTTTTTCTCAGCTTTTGCCTCCTTTATCTCACGGATAGTGCGCTCAATCGTAGCATTGCTCTTGCGCAAGAGGTCGGCTGCCTCAGCGTTCGCCTCCTCTAAGATAGCACGTTTCTTGGCTTTGATACCTGCCATCTGCTCCTCATAGTGCGCAATCTTCTCCTCGAGATGTTTCTCCTTTTGGCGGATATTTTGGCGTTTATTCTCCCAATAACGTTTATCGCGTGCAATATCTTGCAAGTGTTTATCATAGTCAATGTGCTCCTCACCCACAATATCTGTAGCTCGTTGAATGATGGTTTCGGGCAAACCAATTTGACGAGCAATCTCTACCGCAAAACTACTACCTGCCTGACCAATAGATAATTGGAAGAGAGGTTTTAATTTTCCTCGATCGTAAAGCATCGCACCATTGATAACACCATCAGCTTGTTCTGCATAGTGTTTAAGATTGCCATAGTGAGTGGTTATCACGCCAAAGGCACCTTGCTCGTTGAGTTGCGTAAGTACCGCCTCCGCAATAGCTCCACCTATCATAGGTTCGGTACCTGTGCCAAACTCGTCAATCAACAAGAGCGTATGTGCGTTAGCATAACGCACGAAATGTTTCATGTTGCGAAGATGAGATGAATAAGTAGAGAGATCGTCTTCGATGGATTGCTCGTCGCCTATATCAATCAACAATTGATTATACATCCCCATCTTGCTCGCCTCATTCATCGGCACAGCTAATCCACATTGCATCATGTATTGCAATAGCGCTACTGTCTTGAGGCACACCGACTTACCACCCGCGTTGGGCCCACTGATAACGAGAATACGATTGTCGGTTAGGCGTATAGTGAGGGGTACTACTGTCTTTCCTTGACGACGAAAATTGAGCAATAGCACAGGATGATATGCCTCACGCCAATCAATCAATGGCTGCTTAGTAATCTCAGGAACGATAGCATGTATATCTAGTGCAAAAATCGCTTTAGCACGAAGAAAATCAACCTCTGCAAGGTAATCCTCTGTTGCAAGGACATCTGGAATTTGCGGACGTATCTCAGCAGTAATAGCCATTAGAATACGTATGCGTTCTCGACGCTCCTCGCCTTCTAGTTCGCGTATGCGGTTGTTGGCTTCTACCACCTGTTGCGGTTCGATAAACACAGTCTTACCAGTTGCTGATTCATCGTGTACGATACCACCTATCTTACGTTTGTAGGCAGGTGGAACAGGTAATACCAACCTACCCTCACGCATGGTGGGTGCAGCATCTTTATCCAATATCCCTTCTGCTTGGGCTTGACGAAGTATTGCATTCAGCGCACGGCTTACAGAGCCCTGAGAGGCACTAATCTCTTTGCGAAGACGAGCCAATTCGGGCGATGCGTTGTCGCGCATCTTGCCGTAGCGGTCTATAATGCGATCGATTAAAGCGATAAGGTTAGAAGGTGATGAAGCAATGAGACTAGAAGATAAGAGAGGATATTTCGCCTTATCTAGAGTAGCAAAGAAACGCTCTAGTTGTGCCGCATAGTCCAACATCTTACGTAGCGAGAACAGCTCCGTTTCATCCATAAATAGCCCCTCAATACGAATACGAGAAAGGGCTTCGCGCAAATCATATATCTCGCCTTGTGGGAATGCCAACGAAGAGTCGGTCAATAGCGTCATCATCTCGCGGACACGAGCCAATAGATCACGTACCACGCCAAAACGAGTCTGCCACTCCATGGCATCCACACGCTCCTTGCCCAAACTTGACATACAGCATCCCTTCAAACCATCACGGATGACTTGAAAGTCAATTTTTTGCTCTATATTAGATGGATAAATCACCTAGGAATCGTTAATCTCTACGCCAATCTTCCTGCGGATAGGTAATGACAATGTCAAAATCCATAGCAGTTGGCGCAAAAGTAGGATCTAGTTCATAAGCAAAATCACTTGCACGGAAATTGAACTCTGCCCAACCGATTCCATAAGTAAAATCGATAGTCTCCGTATAACCTACCATTGCAGCAAGATATGTATCGTAATATTCCTTATGCAACACATAAGGCAAAAGATGCTTGCGAGCGTAGTTGTAGTCTGCGCGATCATATACCGCATAGGCTTTTACTTCGCCATAATCAAACACCTCTTCCGTGATCTCTGGCATGTCAACAGCGGCATAGAAATAGTTATTGTCAACCATATCCGTTTGACGCCATTCGGTTGCATTCACTTTTACGCGTACTGTCTTTAAGGTAGCTCCTTCTTGCTCGATAGGCGCAGTTATACAACTAGCCGTGGTAGCCAGTATAAGAATCAAAAACAAAATCTTTTTCATAAGGTACATAAATTTATAATTTGCGGCAAAATTACTATTTTTTTTTGATATGTGCAAAAAAAATCGTACCTTTGCAGTCTAAATGAAAATATTTATGAGAAAAATTCTTTTTTTAGTACCATTTTGGGTATTTTCCATGTGCATGTTAGCCGAAGAGCTGAATCCCGTTTATGTGCAATATATTGAGCAATACCGCGATTTGGCAATAGAACAACAACGTAAGCACAAGGTTCCCGCAGCCATCACTATAGCTCAAGGTCTGTTGGAATCTGCAGCTGGGCAATCGGAATTAGCCACAAAAGCAAATAATCACTTTGGCATCAAATGTGCCGACTGGAATGGAAAAAAAGTATATAAGGATGACGACACTAAAGATGAATGCTTTAGAAGTTATCCAGAAGTAAGCTACTCCTACGAAGACCACTCACTTTTCCTTCAAAGGAAACGCTATCAGAGTCTCTTTGCACTTCCTTTGGCAGACTATAAATCTTGGGCACACGGACTCAAAGCATGCGGTTATGCTACCGATCCCAAATATGCAGAAAAACTTATTCACCTGATTGAATTATACAATTTACAAGATTTGACTTTAGATCCAGACTTGAAAGCAGGAGGATTTGTGTCTGATGCAGACACCACCTGGCAAAATCAAAAAGCCAATAATACCATTATGCATAACGCTAGCGACTCAGTCAGCGCGCAAGCTGGCGAAGAGGACGAAATAATCGTGAATGCTGTACAAGGTGGAATAAGCAACTACGTATATCCTCCAATGGAAGACCTAGAGTTATACAATGACCATCCATCAGGTTATCGCAATGGTGTACGTTATGTGATTGCAGCACAAGGCGAGACCTTCGCATCGCTTGCACACTATCTTAACATGCGCGAAAAAACCTTGCGCAAATACAACGACGCGTTGGATGAAAGGGATCTAGAGCCTGGAGATATGGTATACGTATATCCAAAGAAAAATAAAACAACACGTAAATATACCTACTACTATTTCAGACCCGGCGATACTGCATGGCATATCGCACAAAAATATGGCATCAAACTCAATAGCCTATACAAACTGAATGGCATTCCATTTGGAACACCACTAACCACCCAACAACGATTAAAACTACGCTAATCATGCCTAAACATAGAGCACAGCCGATTGGGGCACTCATCACCGAATACCTAAGAGGTACTGAAGCGGAAAAAACACTTCTAGAAAAACAGGTGATTGAGCAATGGAAAAACGTTTTAGGCGAAAGTGTAGTTCGATTGACCGGAGAGATGGAAGTTAAGAACGGAGTACTATACGTACACATCCATTCAGCAGCCCTACGACAACAACTATTCGAAAACCGCCATATGGTGGTAAAGAAGCTCAACGACACTGTGGGCACTACCATACTAACTGATATTCGACTACTAGGCTAATCGCATCGATCATGTTTCTCGACGCTACACAACTCGCCCTGCAACGCAAACGATATCCCCATTTGACAGATGAGGAATTTCGTTTTATGTTGCAACAAGTAGATGGACGTCAACGCACCAAAGAAAAATTGCCTACTTTCGCCAAAATAGAAGATTGGTGGTATCCTGTACGCCTATCCTGCGAACAATGCTCTAGCGAAATAACTGCGCAACACAAGGCAAAATTGATTGGAGAGAATATAAAGAAGGGAGAAGGCGAAGAAAAGAAAATGATTGACCTAACAGGAGGTTATGGCGTGGACACCTATTTTATGAGTAAATACTTCAACCATGTGCATTATGTGGAGCGCAATGCCGAATTGTGCCGTATCGCAGCACACAATTTCTCGCTCACTAGTCCACATATCTGCATCCACAACACAACAGCAGAAACATTTTTAAATACATACAACGAGGAAAAAGCGGATATTGTTTTTCTAGACCCTGCTCGCAGAGATCAAAATGGGGGAAAGGTCTTTAGATTAGAGGAATGCGAACCAAACGTGGTTCATCTATTACCTGCCCTGCATGCAACTGCAAAAAAAATTGCCATCAAGTTAAGTCCAATGCTGGACATCACAGCCGCTCTACACGCACTGGAAGGAGCATGGGATGTCCATATAGTAGCAGTAAAAAACGAAGTGAAAGAGGTCTTACTGATTCAAACAGACACAACTTCTACAATACATGCAACAAACCTCGCACCTGCAAGTTATTCTGCCAAGCAACAAGACTTCATCTTCATCAACGAGGAAGAGAAAAATGCCCACTGCACACTCTATTCCGAGTCTGATACTACACTCAACGAGAAAGAAACATATATTTACGAACCTAATGCAGCCATCATAAAAGCGGGCGCTTTCAAACTGATTGCTCAACGCTTCGAACTTTGCAAAATGGCACAACACACTCATCTATACTTGGCGAATCATCTGATAGAAGATTTTCCTGGAAGGAGATGGAGAGTCATCGCAATCAATCCCAAAGACACGAAAAATATTCGTGCTAATATCCTTACGCGCAACTATCCATTGACACCAGAACAACTCCGCAAAAAACTCAAAATAAAAGACAGCGATACGCATACTATCATCGGTGCACACTTAGCAGATAAACCCACACTATTTTTATGCGAAAAGGTATGAACTGCTTATTAGGAAAGACATTAGAAGAATTACAAGCCATCGCCATGGAAGTGGGGTTACCTAAATTCACTGGCAAACAATTGGCTGAATGGATTTACATCCGCCGTGCTACTACGTTGGACGAAATGACCAATATATCCCTAAAAGGACGAGAAGCGCTAAAAGAAAAATACACCATCGGACGACATGCACCAATAGCGGAAGCCGTGTCAAAAGATGGTACAAAGAAATACCTATTTAAGGTTACAAAGGGCGATACAACAATAAGCGGAAATTACATTGAATCAGTGTACATACCCGATGATGATCGAGCTACGCTGTGCGTAAGTACGCAAGCTGGGTGCAAGATGGGATGCAAGTTCTGTATGACTGGTACTTTGGGATTCCACAGCCATCTGAGTGCAGCAGAGATTCTCAATCAAATATTCTCAATTCCAGATACCGACAAGCTTACCAATATCGTATATATGGGAGAAGGTGAGCCAATGGATAATTTAGATAATGTTTTACGCTCACTACATGTAATGACAAGCAGATGGGGATGCGGCTGGTCGCCCAAACGCATCACAGTATCATCCGTAGGTATAACCAAAGGAATAAAGCGATATATAGAAGAGTGCGATTGTCATCTTGCAATATCTTTGCACAATCCATTCGCAATTGAACGTCAGGAAGTTATGCCAATCGAAAAAGCGCAACGTTTGAACGACGTAATTGCTTTGCTTAAACAGTATGATTGGTCGCACCAACGCCGTGTAAGTTTCGAATATATTTGTTGGGGAGGTATCAATGATACACCTAAACATGCCAACGAACTACTACGCCTATTAAAGGGGATAGATTGTCGTATCAACCTAATCCGTTTCCACGCCTCCCCAACCCAATCTGCAGTATCCACCATACAATACCCCACCTCCAATGAACAACAAATGGAGTGGCTACGAGACTATCTTACCGAACGAGGAATTACAACCACTATCCGTCGCAGTCGCGGGGAGGACATTCTTGCTGCATGCGGGATGCTTGTGAATGCACTGAAAGAAGGATAGCGCCAAACGCAAAATCTAAAAAGAATTAGCGCAAGCGATCTGCAGCGCGAACAAGCGCTTCATCCTTGAGGATACGACGGGTGGCCATCATGATTAGCACCACATTAACCAAAGGAATAGCTGTCCAAACATTGAGATACCATTCTGCGCCATGCAATTGGGTATTACCTATAGTTTCGTAACCCTTAACCACAAAAGCAATATAAAGTGCTAACAAAGCATAGTAACCTAGACAAAGTATCACATTCATGATATTTAACCGGGCTTGGAGTAAGCGACGATTATACAAAAAGATTGTCACCAAAGCCAACAAAGGAATAGCAACGCTAATAACTGCCATAGGCCATTTATCAAACGCACGCAATGAAAGATATTCCATACCATCAGGCATAAGAAACTGTACTGGAGAATAGAAGCAAAGTAAAGTACCGAGAATTACTACCAACAATAGGTAGAGCGATTGAATTCGTTGAATCATGAGTAATGTTGTTTTGTAGAGTTCTTGATTTTTTAGTTGGGTTTAGTATCTATATTTAGTCAACTAATTTACATAAGTTATTGACCAATTGGTATCTTTCTCCTGTAGTGGGACAAGTAGCAAAGCCCTGTTCGTCGAACTTTAGTTTTTCCCCGTGGCGACTCACCCATCCTATACGACGAGCAGGATTACCCACCATCAATGCATATGCAGGCACATCTTTGGTTACTACCGCCCCCGCACCTATGAGGCAGTATTCACCCAAAGTATTACCACAAACGATGGTGGCATTGGCCCCTACAGAAGCACCACGACGAATAAAAGTATCCTTATACTCATCTTTGCGAGAGACTGCAGAGCGAGGATTAATCACATTGGTAAATACCATACTAGGACCTAAAAAAACATCATCACCACAACGAACACCTGTGTAAATCGATACGTTGTTCTGTATCTTACAATTACGTCCCAAAACGACTCCTGGTGACACCACGACGTTCTGCCCTATATTGCAATCTTCACCAATCTGACAACCCGACATAATGTGCGAAAAATGCCAAATTTTGGTACCCGCTCCGATAATGCAATTATCATCTACATAAGAAGATTCATGTACAAAATAACTCATATATCCATCAATTAGAAAAATGCTTTGAAAATATCATTACCATTGGCAAAGAGCATGAGTGCAAGCAAAAGCCAAAAACCAATAGTATTAGCCACTTCTAAGAATTTATCACTTGGCTTACGACCAGTTATAATCTCCCATATCAAAAAGAGTATATAACCACCATCTAAAGCAGGAATTGGCAAGAAATTCATAAACGCTAATACCATACTCAGCACAGCCGTTATAGTCCAAAATCCATGCCAATTCCATGTATCAGGGAACATGTTACTAATTGCCCCAAATCCACCCAACGACTGCGCACCTTCTTTGGTAAAAATCACACGGAACTGCTTCACATAATTCACTAGCACCTCCCAACCTCGTTGAATACCAGCAGGAATAGCTTCAAAAAAGGTGTAATCTGTATGTTCTAACTCGTAGAATGCAGTCTCATCCTTGGCATATACGCCAATCTTAGCTTGATCGCCGATGAAGAGTCTGGCTTGTTGTAGCGCGCCTTTACGATAGAAATGCAAGGTTACACTATCACATGGATATTTAGCCAACTCATTGGTTATCTGCACATAGCATAACCCTTTCGCATCGTTAACTCCTACTATACTATCACCCTTGTGCATGTGCGCAAAATCTGCTGCACCACCAGGCACCACAGAGTCAATCACAAAAGGCATGAAGTAGTAGAGCGCGGTATAATGTTGTTTTTGATATGATTTATCTGCGCGGGCTTTTTCTCTCTCTACGCGGTCGTAATCATTAATCATCGCCAAGAAGCGCTTACTAAGATCTTCAGACAAACTCAACGCAACAGTGTCATTGCCACGCAACACCACTACCTCTCGTTCTCCATTGATAATAATATCGTTGATTATCTCAGCAATACTCTCTGGCTCCTGTCCGTTGATAGTCAACACCTTATCTTGCTGATGGAAACCCTCAGCCACTAAAGGATCCGAATAATACAATCCTGTATGAATATTGCGCAAAGGCATTTGATCGCTACCCCAACTAAAAAGCACCATGCCAAAAATCATCAAAGATGCCAAAAAGTTCACTAATATACCTCCAATAATAATACAAAGTCGTTGCCACACGTTTTTTGCACGAAACTCCCAAGGTTGAGGTTCTGTTGGCAAATCGGTAGCATCTTTGGTTTCGTCCACCATTCCGGCAATGGCACAATAGCCACCAAATGGCACCCAACCTATTCCCCACTCCGTATTGTCAGGATACCGACGCCAATCATCTTCAGGCAGAGCGAGCAACTCTTCATCTGTCATTGGACGATAAAGCGTATTACCCTTCTCATCTTTTTGCTCATTACCCATTGCATCAAGCAAAGGTGTAGATGCACTTGCCACATTGGGTGCAAAAAACTTCACTTGCCACTTTCCATTGATGCGCTTCGCGCGAACCAAAGAGATACGAGGATTGAAAAACATATAAAACTTCTCCACGCGTACCTTAAATAGTCGCGCGAAGAGGAAATGCCCCAGCTCGTGAATCACCACAAGTAAACTAAGAGCTAGTATCAGTTGTAACCACTGCATGCGTGTTCGGCAATCAATCTTTATATCCTCCTTGCCAAAGAGGGATTAAATAGTTAGTTTATATATTCAATAATTCTTTTGCGATTTTTCGTGCTTCTACATCTGTATCCACATAGTCCTCATAGGTCGGCTGATCAATAAAATTGGTTTTGGTCATAGTCTGCGCTATTACATCCGACATCTGCAAAAAGCCACACCTACCCTCACGAAATGCGAGATTCACCACCTCATTAGCGGCATTGAGTACACATGGCATATTCCCACCTTTTTCCATCGCATCGTACGCTAATCTCAAGTTAGGAAAGCGCTGTATATCAGGCGCTTCAAAAGTAAGACTATTGACAGAAAACAGGTCAAGGCGGGGAACATTACTTTGCCAACGTTCGGGATAAGTAAGCGCATATTGTATAGGAAGTCGCATATCTGGTGTACCCATCTGAGCAATCACACTGCCATCAACAAACTGTACCGCGGAATGAACCACGGATTGTGGATGCACAAGCACTTGTATTTTTTCCAACGGCATATCAAAAAGCCATCGCGCTTCTATCACCTCAAAGCCTTTGTTCATCATACTAGCCGAGTCAATAGTAATTTTAGCCCCCATTTCCCAGTTTGGGTGTTGTAATGCCTGTGATGCCGTCACATGCTGCATTTGCTCATATGTAAACGTTCGGAAAGGTCCGCCACTTGCAGTCAAAAGCAATTTTTCCACCTTTTGCGCATCTTCACCCACAAGCGACTGAAATATGGCCGAATGTTCGCTATCTACTGGCAAAATAGGCACATTATATCTTTGAGCTAGACGACATATAAGTTCCCCCGCAACCACTAGAGTCTCTTTATTCGCTAAAGCAATGATTTTCTTTGCCTTAATCGCCTCTATAGTTGGCTTCAAACCTGCATACCCAACCATTGCTGCCACCACCACATCAATCGCAGGCATTGTCACCATCTCTGCCAATGCTTTTTCACCAGCGAGCACCTTAATTGGCAAATCGCTTAACGCATCGCGCAAAGGTTGATAAAAAGTCTCATCACCAATACACACCACAGCAGGATTAAACTCTAACGCCTGCTGAATTAGTAAATCAATCTTGCGGTGCGCCGACAGAGCGTAAACACTAAATTTATCAGGATACTGACGCACTACATCCAACGTCTGAGTTCCTATACTACCGGTGCTACCTAGTATTGCTAATTGTTTCATTATAAATCTCTTACATCCAGTTTTTTCTTTCCTTGTCGTCTCGCTTCTCTATCTTGCGAGGTAGCACAATGAATACCATCCTGCTTCATGCGTTTATTTTCGGATATATGCTGACTTGAGAAAGTACCATTTCTCTTCAACGACACACGCACACACAATAGCAACATCGCCACCAAAACGAGCCCTATAACCACAAATATCTGTTTCACGCTGCAAAGGTACAAAAAAAATGCGACATAGGCAAATTATTCAGTACAAATAAGCAAAAAAACAACTATTTGCCCACCCACACAACCCTCCAAAAAACAACAACCTGCACCGCACAATTAACGCACTATTAACGCACAATAGACGCACTATTAACGCACAATAAACGCACAATAAACGTACCATCTAAATCACAGAACTATCATTGAACAAGAGGATAATCGGAAGAAAAATGCAAAATCTTTGATTTTATTTGCATATATAAAAAAAAAGCAGTACCTTTGCGCGATTTTTGGAAGCATTTCCAAGGAAATTTGATTAACCACATTAAACGTTACAAATATGGCAACACAACAACAAAACGCAGGCACACTCTACAACGCCTTAACAGCTGGAAGTAAGATCATTGGTACTATTGTCGCCGATAGCGATATGCGTATCGATGGTACTGTAGAAGGAGACATCAAATGCTCTGGCAAACTCGTAGTGGGAGAAAAAGGTATGATCAAAGGTACTGTAGTCTGCCAAAACGCTGAAGTTATGGGTAAGATCGAAGGCAAAATTGATGTCAAAAACGCACTCTCACTCAGAGCTACAAGCACACTCACCGGAGAAATGAAAACCAACACACTCATGGTAGAGCCTAACGCACTATTCAACGGTACATGCGAAATGGGAAATAAAACCTTGAGCGAACCTGTGAAATAACTCATATTTTATACCTAAGAAGAAAATGATTATCAAACCTTTCCGTGGCATTCGACCACCTAAATCACTTGCCAAGCAGGTCAGCAGTCGCCCCTACGACGTACTCAACTCCGACGAAGCACGAACTGAAGCGGAGGGAGTTCCTATGTCATTATACCATATCATCAAACCTGAAATCAACTTCCCACAAGGGACCGATGAGCACGACGAGCGAGTGTACGCTGCTGCAAAAGAGCAGTTTGATTTGTTCCGCAAAAACGGATGGCTAGTGCAAGATGAGCAAGAGCAATATTACGTCTATGCACAAACTATGGATGGCAGAACTCAATACGGTCTCGTAGTTGCTGCATGGGTGGAAGACTACATGCAAGGACGAATCAAAAAACACGAACTCACACGTCGCGACAAAGAGGAAGACCGCATGAAACATGTTCGTGTCAACAACGCCAATATCGAACCTGTATTCTTCGCATACCCTCATCATGAGGAATTAGATGCTATCATAGCTAGGGTCACTACGTCTGAACCAGAATACAATTTCATCTCCGACCTCGACGGATTTGGTCATACCTTCTGGGTGATTTCTGACAAACAAGACATCCAACGCATCACAGAAATTGTTGCACAAATGCCTGCCATGTACATCGCAGATGGACACCACCGAAGTGCTGCGGCTGCATTGGTCGGAAACGAGAAGAAATTGCAAAACCCTAACCACCAAGGTGATGAGGAGTACAACTATTTCTTGGCTGTATGTTTCCCTGATGACCAACTCCACATCATGGATTACAACCGCGTTGTCAAAGACCTCAACGGCATGACACCTGAAACATTCCTCAACGCTTTGAAAGAGAACTTTGAAGTGGAAGACAAAGGAACTACCATCTACCACCCTGAGGCACTACATACCTTCGCACTATACCTTGAAGGACAATGGTACAAACTCACAGCCAAAGCAGGTAGATACAACGACAACGATCCTATTGGAGTTCTTGACGTTACCATTTCATCCAACCTCATACTGGACAAACTGCTCGGTATCAAAGATTTGCGCTCTGACAAACGCATCGACTTCGTAGGGGGAATACGAGGATTAGAAGAACTCTGTCGCAGAGTGGACAGCGGAGAGATGAAAATGGCACTAGCACTATATCCTGTGACCATGAAACAACTCATCGATATCGCCGACACTGGCAACATCATGCCACCTAAAACCACATGGTTTGAACCAAAATTACGTTCTGGATTAGTAATACACGAATTAATATAAGACTTATGAACAAAATTCAATTAGCAATCAATGTGATTCTTGTAGTCGCTGTGGCTACACTTTTCGGTCTGTATATCACAGGCAACAAATCTACCAACGAAGAAGTGGCTCCTACAGTTGAGAAAATGCCTTTGGCATACCTCAACACCGACAGTCTATTGGCAAACTACACCTTTGCACAGGAAGCCAACGAAAAACTTATGAAAAAACAAGAGGATGCGCGCCTTAAAATCAATACCAAGGCACGTAACCTACAAAGCGAAATGGAAGAATTCCAACGCAAACTCGAAAACAATGCATTCTTGAGCCGTGAACGTGCAGAAAATGCACAAAAAAGCATCTTGAAAAAACAAGAAGACTTGCAAAAACTCGAAGCAAAACTTACCGAGGAAATCATGATTGAGAACCAAAAACTCAACATCCAATTAGCCGACACTCTAACCAACTTCTTAAAAGAGTACAACGCTGACGGACGTTTCCACGTTATTTTAAGCAACAACGCCAAGGACAACGTACTCATGGCTGATAGCCAATACGACATCACCAACGAGATTATCGAACAACTCAATAAGAGATATCAAAACTAAGGCACCGAGGTAAAAAGCAATGTTTTTTAACCGACTGATATATAAGCCCTACTGGAAATATGTGATAGTGGACGCTATCGCATTGATAGTCAGCGTATTTATAGTATTAGCTTGGTTCCCGCTTTCTACCCAAGTTCCCTTCCAAAAATATAGCATCTTTGTATTGATTTTTGCAGGCATGTGGCTAATATTCAGCTACCTCTGCCACCGATACATCCCGGTTAAATACATGAAGATGGGTAAAGATATTCGTCGCCTACTGGCGGCGTCTATCTTTTTATTCATCGGCATGAGTGGCTACATGATGTATATGGAAGGACGCCAATTTTCAATCTGGGTGTTGCTAACTCTATGGCTAGTCATGATGGGCGCTTCGCTCGTCATTTTAATATTCAAACATGCCTACCGCTATGCGCTAGATGCTGACGATAAACCCATTGAAGCACCAAAGCGAAACCCACAAGAGGTACTGTCCCCCGCAGAAATACTAAACGATAGCGACAAAAGTGCACTGAGAGAGAGTATCTTGGACTTTGCCGAGGAAAAAGTACTACGCTATATTGAAAAAAACATTAATCTTTATAGTAGTAACACTTTTACCTTACGATCAACCGACCTCTACAACATCAAAAAACTTCCTACTTATCGCTACGATGCAATAGTCAATTTCATGCCGCTCAATCAAATTCGTGGCGTAAATAAACTATTCACTACAATCAACGACAAATTGCCAGACAACGGCATCTTCATTTGCTGCTACGAACCGCAATCAGTCACAAAACGAAATATCCTCAATCGCTTTCCACCACTCATCGGATGGCTGTACTATATAGCATTCTTTTGTTATAAACGTGTATTGCCAAAAATGTTTATGACTTCGCGATTATATTTTGATATTACTGAAGGTAAAAATCGCGTGTTGAGTAAAGCTGAAGTGATGGGACGCTTGTGTTATTGCGGATTCGACATTATTGACGAACGCAAAAAAGGCAATCTCAATTATGTAGTAGCACGCCGTAAATTCCGCCCAGAAATCACTACAAGACGTCTCTATGGAATCCTTGTAAAACTTAGACGCGTTGGCAAAAACGGAAAACTTTTCAACGTATATAAATTCCGCACCATGCACCCCTACTCTGAGTTTTTACAAGCATACATATATGAGAAATATTCGCTGCAAGATGGCGGAAAATTCAACCACGACATACGCGTTACTACCTTAGGAAAACTCATGCGTAGGTATTGGATAGATGAGCTACCTATGCTTATGAACCTATTCAAAGGCGATATGAAATTAGTAGGAGTACGTCCTATTTCACAACACTACTTCTCGCTATACGACAATGAGTTACAGCAGCAACGAACGCACCATAAACCCGGACTTCTACCACCTTTCTATGCCGACATGCCAAAAACATTAGATGAGATACAAGCCTCAGAAAAACGCTATCTTACGATGTGCGAACAACGCGGCACACTACTCACGGATTTCGTCTATTTTTGGAAAATTGTTTCCACTATACTATTTAAACGTGCGCATAGTTACTAGGTTTTAGAAGAATGAAAAAGATAATCATCATAGCCCTCATATTGGTTTGTGGATTACAAGTTGCAGCACAACATATACCTGTGCCGCTCACACAAACCAAACTCTACGATTTCATTGACGAACTTTTAACCGATGGCGTCATCACACATCAAAGCGCTATCCGTCCATACAGCCGCAAACAAGTAGCGAATATGCTACTCGAAGCTCAAGCAGCCGATTCACTACTCAATCATCGTCAACACAAAGACTTGACATTCTACCTCAATGAATTTGCATTAGAACGAGATACAATGGTCAACAACTATGTACAATACACCGACCATAGTACATACAACTTGTCTTTAGCAGATCCTCAATTCAGTTACCGCAGCAAAAACTCAATGTTTAAGTTGCGCTTCCGCCCTATTTTAGGTGGAGAACTCACTATTAACAAAAAAGGCGCCTTATTACATCGTTGGTACGGTGCTGATCTACAAATGGATATAGCAAAACACGTGAGTATTTGGGGAAGCCTGCGTGACCACTCTTGGAGCGGCAATTGGCTAAACAAAAACTTCTATCCTAATGATGACGCGCGCCGCATTGGTGCACGCATACATTACGGCGCTTCACAGCAGCAACCTGCCCTTAACACGATAGCGGGTGTACAATACAAAGAAGCCAACTATGGAGGCGACTTCTCCGACTCTAAAGGCGGTATTGCTCTTCACGCTTGGTGGGGAAGTATTGCTATTCAGCGCGAAAATATACAATGGGGAGATGCTTATCACGCATCCAACATCCTATCTGGCAGAGCACCCGCAATACCAATGATTAGCCTACAATTAACCCCATGCAAATGGTTCCAATTCGATTATTTTCATGCATGGCTGATTTCTAATGTATTAGACTCTACCTACTACTATCAAGAGCATTCCACAAAACCAAATGTGCCAATAACGAATTACCGCCCCATGAACAAATTCATGGCAGCAAATATGTTTACATTTATTCCTCTAAAACAATTATCGTTCAGCATTGGTAATTCAATTATATATTCCGAAAAGACTATCCAAGCAGCATACTTGATTCCTATCGCATTCTATAAATCGCTAGACCATCTTTTGACAAAAGGTATAGCCACTCAAAACCAAAACTCGCAAGTCTTCGCATCATTGTCTGTGCGTCCGGTTAAGCACTTGCATTTGTATGGCTCTTTCTATGTAGACGAGTTCGCATTGAAACGCCTGAAGAAAAGCAACCCTGAACGCAATCCATTCTCATATTTAGTTGGTTTCAACTGGTCAGGTTGGCCACTCAAAGGACTAAGTATAAAGGGCGAGTTTACTCGTACTAATATAGCTTGCTATACCCACTCTATTGATGCACTAACATGGACATCTAATTCTTTCTATTTAGGACACTACATGGGCGATAATGCGCAATCCATCTATGCAGAAGTAGCATATCGACCTATACGAGGAATGCTATTAAAATTAAGTTATACCAATGACACTAAATACAATTCTTATGCCTATCTGAGACGCTATCGTACATCCTCAGAGGATATTCGCAACGGAGGTATTGGAGAAACTATTTCACAAAAGCCATTCGATCATAAAATTTACCAGAACGACGAACTGCGATTGGACGGAATCTACGAAGTGCATCCCAACATGTACCTCACTTTGTCGATTGCTTATAATAATGCTAGAGGATTCGATAATACAAAAACCGATGCTATCGCTAGCGAAGATATAGGTAATGCACAACATTATCTAGATAAATACCTTCCTTTATATTACCAAGGGAAGAATATTACTGGTGCTATTGCGTTTAGTTTCGGATTCTAGTTCATATGAAATGTAGCGTAGTCATATTAAATTGGAATGGAGAAAAAATGCTTCGGCAGTTTCTCCCTTCAGTACTATGCCATACACAGATACCCGATGTTGAGATTGTGGTAGCTGATAATGGCTCTACGGATGGCTCTTTAGAGTATCTTCAAACGCAGCCAGTACGCTTGATTATTTTGGATAAGAATTATGGTTTTGCAGAAGGATACAATCGAGCGCTTGAACACATAGATGCGCACTACACCGTATTGCTCAACTCAGACGTGGAGGTAACGCCAAATTGGTTGAATAACATGTTGGCATACATGGATAATCATCCTAATATAGTAGCAGCACAACCAAAAGTATTATCATGGTATAGTAAAGAACTATGGGCAAAGGGAGAAGTAAGCGCAATTCGTTTTGAACATGCAGGTGCAGCTGGTGGAATGATAGATATGTTAGGATATCCATACTGCCGAGGACGCATAATGACGCATGTAGAAGAAGATCACGGTCAATATGATTGCAACTCTCATATCTTTTGGGCGACAGGTGCTTGTATGATTATCCGTACGCAAATATACAAAGGCATAGGCGGATTAGATGCTAATTTCTTTGCTCATCAAGAGGAAATTGACCTTTGTTGGAGAATTCTAAATCTATATCCCTACTCTATCATGGCCTTACCCTCATCTGTAGTATATCATGTCGGTGGTGGTACATTAGGCTACGAAAGCCCACGTAAGACCTTCTTAAACTTTCGAAACAACCTACTAATGCTACGCAAGAATTTGCCGTCTTCACAATTGTGGTGGGTAATGTGGATTCGTTTTTTTATGGACTATGCTGCCGCATTGCAAATGTTAATTACTAAGCAATGGAAAAATGCGCTTGCTGTAGTAGAAGCTCGCATTGCTTATCATAAACTAAAAAAACACTATCCTAAATCGCATTCACAATCATCAAAAAGTGATTCTTTGATTGCACAGCGGAGTATTATCTGGGACTTCTATATTCGAAAGAAAAAAAAATAGTGCAAAACGCTTGTCGATTTGCATTTTTTTTTGTACCTTTGTGGCGAATTTTGTAAAATATCACAAATAAGTTGATCATGAAGAAATTTTGCCTATTTTTTGGGTTATTTTTAATTACATTTTTAATGTATGGTCAAACGGATGACTTGGTTAAGTCATTCGAGGAGTTCCAAATGCAGCAAAACCAACAATTCAACGATTTCTCCCAAAACAAACAAGATGAATATGATTCTTTTCGTAAAGCAATGAACGAGCGTTATGCCGAATTCATGAGAAACAGTTGGGCAGCTGTTAAAGCAATTCCTATGGTACAACCTGAGAAAGAAAAACCTATAGAACCTATCATATATAAGCAAGATAACCAACCCGAAATAGAACCTGAAAATAAGCCCAACATCCAGCCTAAAGTTGAGCCAAAGAACGATAGACAAGAGAATAAATATACAGAAGAAGATTCAGAAGATGATTTGGAAGTAGAAGAGGAAGTAGAAGAGGAAGTAGAAGAGGAGTTAGATATAGAAGAAAATAGCATTCCAATCAAAGAGGATGTAATTCTCGTTCCTATGCCCCTACCTTTGCCAGAGCCTATCGCTCCTGTAGTACCAAAAGAAGACATTGCACACAAAATTGTATCTATATCGTTCTATGGCACATTAGTATCTGTAGGTTTCCCTACTTCAGATGATTTGCAAATCACAAACCTAAGCGAGAATGCATTAGCAGATACATGGATACTGTTATCTGATGAGAAATATGATATTACTGTCAGCAACGTGATTGAGATTAGAGATAACCTATCGCTTTGTGATTGGGGCTACATCAAAATGCTACAAGCTATCACTGAGAAGCAATATGGCCAAACGAATGAAGCCATAATGATGCAAGCATATTTAATGTCACAATCCAATTATAAGGTTCGTTTAGCACGCACGGACCAAAAACTATATCTACTAGTTGCTAGTCAATGTAATATTCTATCAATGTATAGTTTCGTGCTAGATGGCGACAAATTTTACGCTTTAAACTGCAACGAAAAGCAATTGTATATCTGCGATGCCGCTTTCGACAAGGAACAAGCTATATCTCTCCAATTGAGAAAAGAACAAAATTTAGACAACGCTCTAACCCCTGAACGTAAATTGACTTCACGTTTTGGCATCGAAGCATACGTGCATACAAATAAGAATGATATTGATTTCTACAACGACTATCCATCAGCGTATATAGGCAACAACACGATGACACGCTGGGCTGTTTACGCCAATACCCCATTGAGTAATAATACACAACTCAAGTTGTACACCACATTAAAGAATGCAATTGCTGGATTGAGCGAACGTGATGCGGTAAATAAAATACTAAATTTTGTACAAACTGCCTTTACTTACGAATATGACGATAAGGTATGGGGAGGCGATCGCCCCTTCTTCGCCGAAGAAACATTATATTATCCCTATTCCGATTGCGAAGATCGATCTATCTTGTTTACTCGATTGGTAAAAGATATCATTGGATTGGATGTCGTATTGATCTATTATCCAGGACACCTAGCCACTGCGGTCCGATTCAACCAACCTGTACAAGGAGATTACTTGATCTATAATAACCAACGTTATACGATATGTGATCCTACATATATCAATGCACCTGTTGGAATGACTATGCCTGATATGAATAATCAAGAAGCACAAGTGATAAGCCTATCTAGATAAGACAAATATAAACAACGTAAATATAATTAAGTTATGGAATTCAAATACGCACCCATGTTCCAATTGGGTAAGGATGAAACTGAGTATTATTTGCTAACCAAAGATCATGTATCGGTTAGTGAGTTTGAAGGCAAACCAATCCTCAAGATAGAGGCTGAAGGTTTGACAAAAATGGCCAACGCAGCATTCTCCGATGTAAGTTTTATGCTTCGTCGTAGTCATAATGAACAAGTTGCAAAGATTTTGCGTGATCCAGAAGCAAGTGCCAATGACAAGTATGTAGCCTTAACTTTCTTGCGCAACGCAGAGGTTTCTTGCAAAGGTCAATTGCCATTGTGCCAAGATACTGGTACAGCCATCATCCACGGCGAAAAAGGTCAGCAGGTATGGACTGGCTATTGCGATGAGGAAGCGCTTAGCAAAGGAGTATATCTCACTTATACCGAGCGCAATTTGCGCTATTCGCAAAACGCACCACTCAACATGTACGACGAGGTAAATACAAAATGTAACCTCCCTGCACAAATTGATCTTGAGGCTACCGAAGGTATGGAGTATCATTTCCTCTGCGTAACCAAAGGTGGTGGTTCTGCGAACAAGACCTACCTTTATCAAGAAACCAAAGCACGTATTCAAAATCCTGGCACCCTCATTCCATTCTTGGTAGAGAAAATGAAAAGCCTAGGTACTGCTGCGTGTCCTCCATACCATATTGCTTTTGTAATCGGTGGTACTAGTGCAGAGAAGAATCTCCTGACTGTTAAACTAGCTTCCACTCACTACTATGACACCCTACCTACCACAGGCGATGAGACAGGACGCGCATTCCGCGACATCGAGCTCGAAGAGCAACTATTAAAAGAAGCATATAAAATTGGACTCGGTGCACAGTTCGGTGGTAAGTATATGGCACACGATATCCGAGTGATTCGCCTACCTAGACATGGTGCTAGTTGCCCAATTGGATTAGGAGTAAGCTGTTCTGCCGATCGCAATATCAAATGTAAAATCAACAAGGATGGTATCTGGATTGAAAAGATGGACAACAACCCTGCATCTCTTATTCCAGAAGAACTCCGCAATGCAGGTGAAGGAGACGCTGTTTGCATTGACCTCAACCAACCAATGGCAGACGTATGCAAAATCCTCACCCAATATCCAATAGGTACACGATTATCGCTCAACGGCACTATCATTGTAGGGCGCGATATAGCACATGCTAAAATTAAAGCCCGTCTTGATGCTGGAGAGGGAATGCCTGAATACTTAAAAAATCACCCTATCTACTACGCTGGTCCTGCTAAGACCCCTGCGGGTATGCCTTGCGGCTCAATGGGACCTACTACAGCTGGTCGTATGGATCCATACGTGGATGAATTCCAAGACAACGGTGGCAGTATGATTATGCTAGCTAAGGGTAATCGCTCGATTGATGTAACCAATGCTTGTCAAAAACATGGTGGCTTCTATCTCGGATCAATTGGTGGTCCTGCTGCTATACTCGCACAAGAAAACATCAAATCGATTGAGTGTGTAGAATATCCTGAATTAGGCATGGAAGCGATATGGAAAATTGAAGTTGAGAATTTCCCAGCATTCATCCTCGTTGATGACAAAGGCAATGACTTCTTCAAACAATTAAAGCCTTGCGAGGGTTGTACTATTTTCAAGTAATCAAATCCTAACCATTTATATGGCAAAAACAATTGAGAATAAGAAGCTACAAGCACTTTGGAAAAAGTTGCAGCAGAAGTATCGTATTAGCATCCTTGAAGAGCACACGCTTACAGAGCAATGGTATATCCACCTTAGCGGGTGGAATACCATTGTGATATTAGCTCTCGTTTTCGTGATTACGATGATTCTATTTTCTCTGCTTATTCTCTTTACACCTATTAAAAACTATTTACCTGGATATTCTGCGGATATTCGAAAAGAACTGGTCATTGAATCTACACGCATAGATTCAATGGGCACTGCACTAGAATTGCAACGCCAATACCTACATACTATCAAGCAAATTGTAGCTGGGGAAGTGCATTCTGATACGGTCAAGAGTTTAGATTCTATGCAAATTATCAGTAAAGCTAAACTACTAGAAGTAAAAAGCAAAGCCACCGAAGAATTTATCGCTCAATATGAAAATAAGGATAGAAGTGATATCTCACTATTTGATAATATGCGCAGTGAGAAATCTTTAAAACCACTATTCTTTACGCCGGTTCATGGCACAATAATAACACATTTCAGTGAGAATAATAGGCAACTAGGTGTAGAAATCAAAGCTCAAGTCAACGAAAACATTTCGGCTGTGTTAGCAGGTACCGTCATATATGTTAACCACGAAGTGAATGATGCATATACTATCATTATCCAACATGATCAGTACTTATCCATCTACCGAGGCATTGGAAAATTGCTAAAACAACAAGGAGAGAAAGTGCGCATTGGAGAAGCCATTGGTGTTAGCAATGATAATATTCTAGGGTTTGAACTTTGGAAAAACAACCAAGCTATCAATCCTGAACAGATGATTGCATTTTAATGTATGAAATATAACAAACTAATAATCATATTTTCTATCTTCAGTATCCTACTTGCTGCAAACGCTTGTAGCGTGTCTGCGCGCATCAAACGAGCTGATAAAAAATATACAATCGGCGAATATTACCAAGCAGCTGATATGTACAAACAAGTATATCGCAATATCAACAGCAAAGATAGGGCTACACGAGCAAGAGTGGCATTCCAACAAGGTGAATGTTATCGAATTCTTAACAACAGCAAAGCAATGAGTGCCTATAAAAACGCTATTCGATATCAATACCCTGACTCCATTGTATATATACGCTACGCACAAGTTTTGCAATATCAAGGAAAGTACAAAGATGCTGAAAAACAATATGATATCTACTTAGAAGCACACCCTACTGACTATACTGCTAGAGCAGGTAAGTATGCATGCCGACAAATCGAATCATGGAAAAAGCAACCGTCTAGATATAAGATTGCACCTGCTAAAGAATTCAATGCTAAACGCTCCTCTAACTTCGCACCTGCTTTCATCGGTGAAGATGGAGATGCATTAATCTTTACATCTAACCGACAAGAGCAAAAACCTAGCGACAAGAAAAAAGTATACACCTCCTCCGTCACTGGTATGCCATTGTTCAACTTGTATTCAACCCGAAAAAACGCTGCTGGACAATGGGAAGAAATTCTCTTATGCGAAGGCTTGTATAATGAACCTGAAGGAGAAGAAGATGCTCAAAAACAAAAAACTACTGCCGAATTGGGTGCAGCATCTCCATCTAGAGATGGTAAAACTTTATATTTCACATATTCTAAACCTATCAACGGACAAGATCTCGGAGCTAAAATATACGTTTCCCAACGCGCTAGTGGAGAATGGGGAGAGGCACAAGAACTCAAACTCTTCAAAGATAGTAGCATCACTGTGGGACACCCTTCCATCAATGCCACGGGAGATACACTATATTTTGCTAGCGACGCTCCTGGAGGATATGGGGGAAAAGATATCTATATGGCTATATATAGTGGCGATGCATGGGATGACATCCGCAACCTTGGTCCTGCCATCAACACCAGTGAAGACGAACTCTTCCCACACATAAGAGAAGATGGAAGATTATATTTCGCATCCAAAGGTCACCCTGGATACGGAGGCCTGGATCTCTTCTATGCCGTCCCTAAGGACACCACATGGGAAATATTCAACATGGGAGCGCCATTCAACTCTACTGGAGATGATTTCGGAATTACGTTCGCAGGAGCTACTGAAAACGGCTTCTTTTCATCCAATAGAGGACAAAAGAAGGGATACGATCTCATATATTCATTCACCCTGCCACAATTAGAGTTTATCGTAGAAGGTTCTGTCACGGATAATAATGGCGAACACCTATCCGAGGCTACACTGCGTCTCATTGGTAACGATGGTACGAACGTTAAAACGCAAATACGAAGAGATGGTACATACAAACTACAACTCAATAAGAACACCAAGTATGTCATGTTTGTCAATGCGAGAGGATTCCTCAACCAAAAACACAACATCACTACGGAGGGATTATCGGATAGTTACACGTATCAAAAAGATTTTGCCCTTTCACCAATATCAAAACCTGTTAAAATGGGCAATATCTTCTTCAAATTTGGTAGTTGGGAACTGACACCGGACTCAGAAGATGGATTAAATGCCCTCATCCAATTGCTCAACGATAACCCTAACATCACCATTGAGATGGCTGCACACACAGATATGGTAGGAAACAATGAAGCTAACCAGCAATTATCGCTCCGCCGTGCACAATCTGTCGTGGATTATCTCATCAAGCATGGCATTGAAAAAGAACGACTTACGCCTGTTGGATATGGAGAAGAAAAACCTGTTATTGTAGATGAAGCGCTGCACAAACAATACTCCTATCTCCCTATTGAACAAGTCCTTGACGAACTCTTTATCAGCACACTCACAACCGAACAACAAGAAGTATGCAACTCGCTCAACCGACGTACCGAGTTCCGCGTACTCAAAACCACATACAATTTGTATTAACTTTCTAGTTGACAACTCATGAAACAATATCTTGATTTATGCCAACGAGTACTCAATGAAGGTACTGAAAAGCATGACCGTACAGGCACGGGCACGATTTCTGTCTTTGGTCATCAAATGCGTTTTAATCTTGAAGACGGATTCCCTTTACTCACAACAAAAAAACTCCACCTCAAGTCGATCATCTACGAACTACTATGGTTCCTCAAAGGTGATACTAATGTCAAATACCTACAAGAAAATGGGGTACGTATTTGGAACGAATGGGCGGACGAGAATGGAGAACTAGGTCCTGTATATGGTCACCAATGGCGCTCATGGCCTGATTATCAAGGGGGTAGTATTGATCAAATCGCACTATTGGTAGAGCAAATCAAACGTAATCCTGATTCACGCCGTCATATCGTCAGTGCATGGAATGTAGCAGAAGTCAATAACATGGCACTGCCTCCATGCCACACACTTTTCCAGTTCTACGTTGCAGATGGACGCCTATCCTTGCAACTCTACCAGCGATCTGCCGACATCTTCCTTGGAGTGCCATTCAACATTGCATCATATGCTCTACTACTACAAATGATGGCGCAGGTCACAGGGCTCAAAGCGGGGGATTTTGTACATACATTCGGAGATGCACATATCTATCTCAATCATATTGAGCAAGTTAGACTACAACTCACACGCGAGACTCGCAACTTGCCTAAAATGATCATTAATCCTGAAGTAAAGGATCTATTCGACTTCAAATTCGAGGATTTCCAACTGGTTGACTACGATCCACACCCTCACATTCCTGGGGTCGTTGCCGTATAAATAATCTCTAAATAGTAAAACATTGCGCATCAAGCGCATCCAATAAATACTAAAATCATGCTCAACCTCATCGTTGCAATTGCTGAAAATAATGCTATCGGCAAAGCAGGAGATCTACTCTGCCACATGCCTAGCGACTTACAATATTTTAAGAAACAAACCTCTGGATGCACTGTCATCATGGGCGAACGCACATTCTTTTCCCTACCCAAGCATCCGCTTCCCAATCGCCGAAACATCGTGCTTTCAGACCGAGAGGACTTCACTTTTGAGAATACCGAAGTGGTCCACTCTATTGCCGAAGCACAAGCCGCTGTAGCGGAGGATGAACAAGCGTTCATCATTGGTGGAGGAATGGTCTATCGCCAATTCTTACCCTTAGTGGATAAACTGTATATCACACACATTCATCATTCTTGGGAAGACGCCGATACATTCTTCCCTGAGATCGAACCTGCTATATGGCAGTGTGTCAGTGAAGAGCACCACGAGGCGGACGAAAAGAATCCATATCCATACACTTTCGCTATTTATACGAAGAAGTAAAGCCTACCATATTATATGGAGTAGATAACCAAGGGGGATAAACCTGTACTATACAGATTTATCCCCCATTTTCTATTCAACAGACACCCAAAATATCCTCAAATAGTTCTTCGTACGCACCGCACTATTACCGCACTATTACCGCACTATTACCGCACAATAACCGCACAATAAAGGGCCTATACTAATGCCCGACAAAACATAGCAAGCAATCTGCAAAAATTAAACAAGAAATACCAATAATATTTGTGTATTTACAAAAAAAGTAGTACCTTTGCACTAGATTTTTGAATTATAAATATTATTATGCGTAAACTTATCTTCATGGCTATGATTGCCCTACTTGCCACATCTTGCCAAAACAAAGAGCAAACGACCAAAGCACCTATCACCAAACCTCAAATCACCATTCAAAGGGGAAGACTTACACCAGAAGCTCTTTGGGCTATGGGACGTATCAATTCCGTTCTGCCAAATGCACAGACTCAACAAATTGCCTATACTGTTTCCTACTATAGTGTAGAAGAAAACCGCTCTACATCATGGATTAGAATTGCACATGAGAATGAGAATCAACTAATTACAGACAAAGAATGGGTCGGATACGAACCTGCTTGGTGGGGAAATGGTATAGCATATCTTGCCGAAGGAAAACTATATCTACAACCCGCTAACGGAAAAGCACCTATCACGCTCAAAGGATTTGATAAAGATATTGAGGGTTTCCTTATCTCCCCACAAGGAGACAAAATAATACTCATTGCTCAAGTAAAAACTATAAATTCTACAGAAGATAAATATCCAGACCTACCACTAGCATCAGGGCGCGTCGTTGACGACCTGATGTACAAACATTGGGACGAGTGGACGGAAACTGCACCACACCCTTTCCTCTGTGACATCAATACCCAAAACAATCAACTACAAGTCACCAACTGCATCGACTTACTCGAAGGCACACCTTACGAGTCGCCAATGAAACCATTTGGAGGCATTGAGCAATTGGCATGGCACCCCAATGGCAAACAAATTGCATATACATGCCGTAAAAAAACGGGATTAGAATATGCCATTTCTACAAACTCTGACATATATCTATATGATGTGTGCACGCGTACGCACAAGAATATCACAGAATCCAACTTGGGCTATGACACCAACCCCTCATATTCACCTAACGGACAATATATTGCTTGGCAGTCGATGGAGAGAGATGGATACGAGAGCGATGAAAACCGCTTGATGATCCTCAACCTGACTACAGGCGAACAAACATACCTTAGCAAAGGGCTCAATACCAATGTCGACTCCTACTACTGGAAAGACGACAACTCACTCGTATTCAGCGCAGTATGGCATGGAAAAGGCGGATTATATGAGGTACAATTAGATGGAGAAATACACTCTATTGCAAATGGTCAATACGATTATGTTCCATCTGCGAATATTAATGAAACATATTATTGTCTACGCCATTCGATGAGAGAAGCGAACGAAATATTCCGATTCAAACGTGGCGAAGAACCTATCCAAATTAGCCATGAAAACGAAAATATCTATTCTCAAATTGAAATGGGAACAGTGGTAGCTAGATGGCAAAAAACCACGGACAAAAAAGATATGCTCACATGGATTATTTATCCTCCTCACTTCGACCCCAGCAAAAAGTATCCAACGCTTCTCTACTGCGAAGGTGGACCACAATCGCCCGTCAGCCAATTCTGGAGTTTCCGATGGAATTTCATGATGATGGCTGCTAACGACTATATCATCGTTGCCCCTAACCGCCGCGGTCTGCCAGGATTTGGAAACGAGTGGAACGAACAGATAAGTGGCGATTATGGAGGTCAATGTATGAAAGACTACCTTAGCGCTATTGACGAGTTCGTCGCTAACGAACCATATGTAGATAAAGATAGATTGGGATGCGTAGGAGCATCATTTGGTGGATTCAGCGTATATTGGTTGGCTGGACACCACGACAAGCGTTTCAAAGCATTTATCGCACACGATGGAATCTTCAATATGGAGATGCAATACCTCGAAACGGAAGAAAAATGGTTTGCTAATTGGGATATGGGGGGAGCATATTGGGATAAAAACAACAAAATTGCACAACGCACTTTTGCCAATTCACCACACCTATTTGTGGACAAGTGGGACACTCCTATTCTGTGCATTCATGGTGAAAAGGATTATCGTATCCTCGCTAACCAAAGCATGGCTGCTTTTGACGCTGCCAAGATGAGAGGAATACCTGCACAACTTTTAATCTTCCCTGACGAAAACCACTGGGTATTAAAACCACAAAATGGTATTCTTTGGCAACGAACATTCTTCAGCTGGCTAGATAAATGGCTAAAATAGTATTAATTGTATTTAGAGGTTAAAGACATGATAAATCTAACGGGAAAAGTAGCCCTCATTACAGGGGCATCACGTGGAATTGGTCGCGCAATTGCAACGATTTATGCGGAGCAAGGCTGCAATATTGCGTTCACATATATCAACGAAGAAAACGAAGCAAAAGACCTATGCGAAGAACTCAAAACAAAAGGAATACAAGTACTTTGTGTTAAGAGTGACGCTGCCAATTTCGACGGAGCACACCTAGTTGTAAAACAAGTTGTTGAAACATTTGGTAAATTAGACATTTTAGTCTGCAACGCAGGTATTACACGCGACACATTACTTATGCGTATGAGCGAAAATCAATGGGAAGAAGTACTAAATGTTAATTTGAAATCTGTTTTCAATTATTGCCATGCTGCCACACCATATATGCTCCGTCAGCGTAGCGGAAGCATCATTGCTATGTCTTCTATTGTGGGAATCTCTGGCAATCCTGGACAAACCAACTATGCAGCCTCTAAGGCAGGAGTCATTGCATTAATCAAATCATTGAGCAAAGAGGTGGGAAGCCGCAACATCCGTGTAAATGCTATTGCCCCTGGCTACATCCTAACAGATATGACAAAAGCACTACCACAATCCGCACGCGAAGAGATGGTCAAACTCATTCCGATGCACCGTTGCGGTGAAGCAGAAGAAGTTGCTAAAGTGGCTTTATTCTTGGCTTCCGATTTATCTAGCTACGTATCCGGGCAGGTCATTGGGGTCAATGGTGCAATGGGATAACTCAAGCAACTTTATTAAGCATTTACCACGAATATCAAAAGTTATCAATAATCAACTTTATTACAAAATCAAAACGACTCTCAATTTGAGAGTCGTTTTTTGTAGTGCTACCGGGAATCGAACCCGGGTTTACGGCGTGAGAGGCCGTTGTCCTAGGCCACTAGACGATAGCACCGTGACCTTATGTCATGCTTCCTTCTCGAAAGCGGGTGCAAAATTACTGCTTTTTTTTGACATGACCAAATATTTTTGAAAAAAAATGCATTTTTTCTAGTTTTTTTTGAATATCTCACAAAAAAGTAGTACCTTTGTAGGCTTATTTAATGATAAATTGGATATGAATGCGAATTTTGGTTTTGTGCGAGTAGCAGCGGCTGTACCACAGTTGCGATTGGCAGATTGTACATATAATGCCAACAACATCAAACAACAAATCGGTGAAGCACTACTAGAAGGTGTGCAAATAGTATGTTTTCCTGAGCTCAGTATCACGGGATATACGTGCGCAGATCTATTTTTTACACAACAATTACAACGCGACGCGCTCGAAGCACTACGCGACATCTGTGTTTATACACGCAACAAAGCCATCATTGCCCTAGTGGGCGCACCACTCAAAGTTGATAACAACCTTTACAACTGCGCATTTGTTATCACCGATGGAGAAGTTGTTGGAGTTGTACCGAAGACGAATCTTCCTAATACGGGCGAGTTCTACGAAAAGCGATGGTTTGCATCAGGACGCGATACAGTAGAACCTACCGCTACTGGTTTTCATCCACATATTCCAACGATTGACCTTTTCGGATACGATGTACCTTTCGGTATAGATTTACTATTTTTAACTAATCACTATAGTTTTGGTATCGAACTCTGCGAAGATCTTTGGTCGCCACTGCCTCCTAGTACACAGTTGGCAATCCAAGGTGCCGAAATTATCTTTAATCTCTCAAGCAGCAACTGCGTGACTGGTAAACATCAATTCCGACAACGCATGATTGCCCAACAATCCGCACGTGTGCACTGCGGATATGTATACACATCCTCTGGACTAGGAGAATCCACCACAGACATCATTTTCTCTGGTAGCACATATATTGCTGAAAATGGCGACCTATTGAATAAGGGCGATCGTTTCATGCTAGAAAGCAATATGATCATATCTGAGTTGGATGTAGAACGTTTACGTACTTTCCGCCAACGCAATACCAATTTCACGAAAGACCAAGTAGGTCATTTTCGCCACATCAACGTCGCGCCTATCGAAGATGAAAATATAGCAATTGAGCCCATCCACCGCCATTTCACCCCTACCCCATTCTTACCTACTAGAGAGGATAGTTTAGCATATTGCGATGATGTACTTAATCTGCAAGTAGCTGGCCTGCTCCGCCGTTGGCAACACACACATGCCGAGTCGCTAGTTATCGGCATATCGGGTGGTTTAGATTCTACCTTAGCATTGATTGTAAGCGTATTAGCCGCTGATCGTATAGGATATAGCCGTTCACAAATTATTGGTGTTACAATGCCTGGATTTGGCACTAGCGATCGTACATATACAAATGCGTTAGCAATGATGGAGGAGTTGGGAGTTAGTGTCCATGAAATTCCAATCCGAGAGATGGCTACGCAGCATCTGCAAGATATCGGACATGATCTCAACACACATGATATTACCTACGAAAATGCGCAGGCACGCATCCGCACACTTGTTCTAATGAATCTCGCCAACAAATATAATGGCTTAGTAGTCGGGACTGGTGACATGAGCGAACTAGCCCTTGGATGGGCTACATATTGCGGCGACCATATGTCCATGTATGGCGTAAATGCAGGCGTACCAAAGACCTTAGTTCGCTACATGGTACGTTATGCAGCGGAAAACATTTTCGGCGAGCGCATGCGTGAGATACTATTGGATGTGATCGACACCCCTGTGTCACCAGAACTTCTTCCTACAGATGAAGAGGGAAATATTGTCCAAATTACTGAAGATAAAGTAGGGCCATACGAATTACATGACTTCTTCCTTTACTATTTCTTGCGCGATGGATTTACCCAAGAAAAAATTGCATACATGGCCACTTTAGCCTTCGATGGACAATATACTGAAGACATTATCCACCATTGGCTAAACGTTTTCATGCGTCGCTTCTTCACACAGCAGTTCAAACGTAGTTGCCTACCAGATGGGCCAAAGGTAGTCAGCGTCAGCCTGTCACCACGAGGAGATTTACGAATGCCTAGTGATATTGCTATAAATTAAAAACAAATAATACCAACTACCCAAACACCCATATCAAACAACATGATTATGAAACGAATAATGACCATATTATTTGCGGTAATAGCGATAGCTATAACTGCACACGCACAAATTGTGCAACCTGTCACATGGACAGGAGTTGTAGATGGAGATAGCATCCGTCTTACTGCCACTATCGAACAAGGATGGCATCTCAGCATCATCGAACTAGGTGAGGGAGAATACGAAGATGAATACGTAGGAACTTTTACCGAGACTGTGGCTAAAGCCGACACCATTCGCGTACGCTACAATGCTTGCGATGATAAAATGTGTACTGCACCTGAGACTTGGGAGTTTGTTGCCAATGCTTCAAATATCAACAGTGAACCAACGGCTGATGCCAACCTAAATGCCGATAATTCTCAGAATAATCAATCAATCTGGTTGATATTCGTAATGGGATTATTAGGCGGTCTATTGGCAATCTTCACTCCATGCGTTTGGCCGATTATCCCTATGACGGTATCATTCTTTATCAAACGCGGCGGTGCTGACAAGGGGACAACCAATGCCAATGTAGTGCGTGATGCTATTCTATACGGAATGAGCATCGTGATTATTTATGTAGGTCTAGGCTTACTTGTAACGCTCATTTTCGGAGCTTCTGCCCTCAACGCATTGAGTACCAATGCGATAGTTAATATCATTTTCTTCCTCATATTGGTAATCTTTGCTGCTTCATTCTTCGGCGCCTTTGAACTCACGTTGCCAAGTTCATGGTCAACAGCCCTCAATAGCAAGTCTAGCAATACCACTGGTTTTCTCAGTATTTTATTGATGGCTTTCACATTAGTTATCGTATCATTCTCATGTACAGGACCAATCATAGGAACCTTACTTGTGGAAGCTGCTGGTAAATCATTATTAGCTCCTACTATGGGTATGTTAGGATTCGCCATCGCATTAGCATTACCTTTCTCGCTATTTGCAATGTTTCCATCCGTATTAAAGAAACTCCCTAAATCGGGCGGTTGGATGAACACCTTTAAAGTCACCCTCGCTTTCCTAGAACTCGCTTTGGCGCTAAAGTTCCTCAGTGTAGCCGACTTGGCATATGGTTGGCATATCCTTGACCGCGAAGTATTTGTGGCTTTGTGGATTATTATCTTCGCTCTTCTTGGCTTATATCTTCTTGGTATAATCTCATTCCCACACGACGATGAAGAACATCGCAAAACTAGTGTTACAAGATTATTCTTAGCTATCATCTCACTAGCATTTGCAATGTATATGATACCTGGTTTGTGGGGGGCACCTCTGCGTGCTATTTCTGCTTTCGCGCCACCTATGACCACTCAGGACTGGGTTCTCACACCAGGCGCATCGCTACCTGTTACTTCGCCTAATAGCCTCGTCACCTCAGAGTACAGGACTATGACCAACCATAACGGACAAATCACGTTCACTGACTACGACGAGGGTATGGCGTATGCCAAGGAAAATAACATGCCGGTCTTCTTGGACTTCAACGGATTTGGCTGTGTAAACTGTCGCAAAATGGAAGCTGCCGTATTAAACAAACCAGAGGTGGCAGAACATATGCACAAATACGTATTAATTTCTCTCATCGTTGATGATAAAACCAAATTAGAAGAGCCTATCACTGTTGAGGAATATGGAAAGACCGTCACATTAAAAACAGTAGGCGACAAATGGAGTTATATGCAACGATCTCATTATCAATCCAATGCTCAGCCATATTACGTACAATTAGACGCCGATGGCAACCGCATCGTTGAGAGTAGTTACGCATACGACGAAGATATTCAGAAATTTCTCAATTGGTTAAAATATTAAACTATGTTTGATAAAAAGCCTTTTGCTAGACCATCTAGAGGTCCTAGATCATCTAGTACATCTACCTTTTCTACCTCACCGATAGGTAATCGAACCTACGATACTCGCCGTCCTCCAGAGAAGGAGATGATTTTTGGAATACGTGCCATCATCGAAGCTATAGATGCAGGAAAGACATTAGACAAAATTCTCTTGCGCCGTGATATGACTTCCACCATTGGTAAAGAACTATTACAAAAACTGCAAGGAACTATTACTCCTGTACAAAAAGTGCCTGTAGAAAAACTCAACCAATATACAGACAAGAATCATCAAGGTGCTATTGCTTTTTTGAGTCCAATAGAGTTCTACAATATTGAGAACCTAGTGCCTACGATCTTCGAGCAGGGTAAAACACCTCTATTGATGGTGCTAGATGGTGTCACTGACGTTCGCAATTTTGGAGCTATTGCTCGTACATGTGCCTGCGCGGGAGCCGATGCAATAATCATCGGTACACATGGCAGTGTAGCCATCAATGGTGATGCCATCAAAACCTCTGCAGGTGCACTGCACTCTCTGCCTGTATGCAAGGTCGATAACCTGCAACATTGTCTGCAATACCTACGAGACTCTGGTTTCCATGTAATAGCAGCCACAGAGCACGCTACTGTCAATTATACAGACGTTGACATGACTACACCGCTCGCAATCGTTATGGGTAGCGAAGATAAAGGCATCTACGAGGGCAACCTACGCATTTGTTCGCACCAAGTTCGAATACCTATGTCGGGGGTGATTGAGAGTCTAAATGTGAGCGTGGCTGCAGGTGTTATGTTATATGAGGTCATCCGACAACGTGGATTGTAATAGTACTATAAATGTAAATTAATACGAATGATTATAATTTTTGACCTAGATGGTACACTCATCAATACCATTGATGATCTTGGACAAGCCTGCAATCATGCATTGCAGGCATGCGGTTTTCCTGTCCATGAGATTGCAGATTATCCTCAATTAGTCGGAAATGGTATCAATCGACTTATCGAGCGCGCCCTGCCTGTAGAGAATCGCAATGAGACCACCGTCTCGCGGATGCGCGAGTATTTTGTACCATACTACGACGCGCACAATTGCGATCTTACTCGTCCATATGATGGTATTCCAGAGTTACTACTATCGCTAAAGAAAGCAGGTCATACAATGGCAGTTGCATCCAACAAATACCAAACAGCCACCGAGAAGATTGTAAATCATTTTTTTCCTAACACATTCGACATCGTGCTAGGAGAACGTGAAAATGTTCCTCGCAAACCTAATCCACAAATTGTATGGGATATTTTGTCTAACCTTACGGAGCAATCAGACATCATATACATTGGCGACTCGCTAGTGGATGCTGAAACAGCCAAAGCAGCAGACGCCACATTGGTGCTTTGCACATGGGGATTTTGCACCGAAGAACAACTTAAAACAGCCAATCCAAATTATATAATTAATCACCCTTCTGAGTTATTAAATATAGTATGAAACGATTGACCATCATTGACTTTGTAGAAAAATACACCCACAAATATAGCGAACTAACATTCCTTCGTGAGAAGGTCAATGGCGTATGGACTGAAACCACATTCCGAGAAACGCGCGAACAAGCATATCATATTGGTGCGGGCCTTATACAATTAGGATTAAAGAAAGGCGACAAAGTTGCCCTACTCTCTCAAGGTCGTAATCTATGGATTACCAGCGAATTAGGAATTCTATACGCAGGTGGAGTGAATGTGCCATTGAGCATCAAACTTAACGAATCTACGGATTTACTCTTTCGTCTTCAACATTCTGAATCACGATTTGTGATTGCCAGCGAGCAACAGTTACCTAAGATTCGAAGCATCATTAACCAATGCCCTAATATTGAGAAAATTATCGTACTTGACAAAATCCACGACTACCAAGCCAACGAGATATACATCAACGATGTCATTGCATTAGGTGAAGCATATCTCAAAGAGCATACAGATGAATTTAGGGCGATATTTCAATCCATTCAGCCTGATGATTATGCCAACATTAGTTATACATCAGGTACTACTGCTGACCCTAAAGGGATATTGCTCACCCATCGCAACTATACCGCAAATGTAGAGCAGGGCTCAAGTGTTATTCAATGTAAGAAGCACGACGTGATGCTCATTATCTTGCCCCTTGACCACTGTTTTGCACATGTAGCAGGATTCTATACAATGATGTATTATGGCGGCAGCATCGCCACTGTACCCGTCGGAAAAACGGCTATTGCTACCCTCAAGAATATCCCTATTGCTATCCGTGAGGTAAAACCCATGCTGATGTTATCGGTACCTGCTCTTGCTCGCAACTTCCGCAAAAATATCGAAACGAGCATTAAAGCCAAAGGCAAGATTGTAGAGAAACTATATGAGTTTGCACTCAATAATGCCATCCGCTACAACAAAGAGTATTGGAATCGAGGCGGGTTACAAGCATGGCGTTGGCCACTGGTTAAGTTGTTCGACAAAATCATCTTCCGTGCCGTACGCGAAGGATTTGGTGGAAGAATGCGATTCTTTGTAGGCGGAGGAGCACTACTCGACATCGAATTACAACGCTATTTTTGTGCAGTGGGAATGCCAATGTTCCAAGGTTATGGCCTCAGCGAGGCTACACCTATCATTTGTGCTAATTCTAGTGGCCATGCGATCTTCGGCTCTAGTGGACGCATCGTCAAACCCTTAGAACTAAAGATATGCGACGAAGAAGGGAATGAGTTACCACACGGACAGAAAGGGGAGATTGTCATTAAAGGGGAAAACGTAATGGCTGGATATTGGAAGAATCCAGAATCCACTTCCAAGACTATAATTGATGGTTGGCTACATACGGGCGATATGGGTTACATTACTGATGAGCACCCTGGATACTTATGGGTCATTGGCCGTTTCAAATCACTACTCATCAGTGCAGATGGCGAAAAATATAGTCCGGAAGGATTCGAAGATAGCCTTACTGATAGCAGTAAATATATTGAGCAGGTGATTCTACACAACAACCAAGATCCTTATACCATCGTACTTATCGTACCAAACAAAGATGCTCTTAAGGATTTTGTTAGAAGCCGGCTACTCGATCCTTTATCTATTGAAGGCAAAGAAGCCATGCTCCAAAAAATTCAAGACGAAGTCAACGAATATCGCCATGGTAAATTTGCTGGTATGTTCCCTGAAATGTGGTTGCCAAAGGCCATTGCCGTATTGCCAGAACCATTTACTGAGCAAAACCACATGGTCAACTCCACTATGAAGATTGTCCGCGGAAAAGTAGAAGAGTACTATGCAGACCGTATTGAATATGCCTATACGCTCGAAGGCAAAGAATTATTGAATCCACGTAATATAGAAGCCCTTTAGTCTAAAAAAAAACTATGTTACTGATTTTCACATCATTATCTATCATCTCTATTCTTCTATCAAGAGGAATGAAATTCCGTGAACGCATTGCTGAATTCAGCAAAGGCGCTGGTCAACGCGACCTACTTTTTATGGTATGGATTTTCGTATTAGCAGGTGCTTTTGCATCATCGGCGAAAGCGATGGGAGCTGTAGATGCTACAGTAAACTTAACACTACAATTACTACCTGCGAATTTCCTTGTTGCAGGCCTATTCATTTCTGCATGCATCGTATCTTTGTGCATGGGTACAAGTGTAGGTACGATTGTCGCACTAGTACCTATCGCCACATCATTAGCAGAAAAAACGGAGATTTCCCTCCCCTTAATGGCTGCCGCCATAGTAGGAGGTGCTTTCTTTGGCGATAATCTTAGTTTCATCTCTGATACTACCATCGTTGCCACACAATCACAAGGATGTAAGATGAGCGATAAGTTCAAGTACAACTTCTTCTTAGTACTCCCTGCTGCAATAATTGTTAGTATCATTTATCTGCTTTTGGGTACTGGAAGTACCGATGTCGCTTCGGCTACTGTACTATGGTGGAAAATCATTCCATACGCAGCTGTCTTGCTATCCGCAGCTTTAGGAATGAACGTAATGCTTGTTTTACTAATGGGTATTCTATTGACAGGTCTAGTAGGAATAATCGATGGTAGTTACTCATTCATGCTATGGACAAATAGTCTTACCACAGGCATCATGAGCATGAGTGAATTGATCTTAATATCAATGATGGCAGGCGGCATATTTTCGCTCATTTCTAAACAAGGACTCATGGAGCGATTCATCCTGCTAGTTTCCAAAAAGATACACACCCAGCGCGGTGCTGAATTGAGCATTTGCATATTGGTTGCTGTGGTCAATTCTCTTACTGCTAATAATACGATTGCAATCCTTAGTGTAGGTGATATCACCAAGCAAATCGCCTCACGTTTCTCCATCGATCCTCGGAGAAGCGCTTCTTTATTAGATACAATATCCTGCACCGTACAAGGACTTCTCCCTTACGGAGCACAACTATTGATGGCTAGTTCACTAGCTGGCATATCTGCGCTAAGCATATTACCCTACGTGTACTACCCTATGTTTATCGGGTTTATTGTATTGCTCACAATCCTGTTTCAAGGAAACTCCAAACGCTAATTCCGTTTCCACTTCCAACGGTTATGCGTCCATAACCAACGCTCAGGCTGGCGACGAATATTGGATTCTATCATACGAACGTATGACATGGTGATTTCATTTTCTGGCATCTCTTGAGGCGTTTCTGTTATCACTTCAAAGTGCACTAAATAGTGTCCTCGTTTAGGTGAAGTAATATGCGCATATACCACACCTAAATCAAACTTGCGAGCCAGCACTTCTCCTCCATCTAAAAAAGCAGTTTCTTGATTAAAGAAAGTTGTCCATGTGTGTGCATTGTGAGGTGATGGTTTTTGATCCGCTATCAGTCCTATCACAAATGGATGATCTGCATGACGAAGTTGTACCAACTTGCGAAGCAGTATATTCTTCTCCACACACTCACCACCGCGCTTACTACGCAAATCTAGCATAGCACGATCCACATTGGCATTTTTCTGTTTGCGATATACATTATACTCCACAATAGATTTATCCACAAACTGGTTACCCACATCGGCTATCCATTCCCAATTACATAGATGCCCCAAATAGGCTATCACACCATGCTTCTTGCGAGCTAAATCTTCCAACAATTCAAGATTATCAAATACTACACGCTCACGCATCTCTTCTTTGCTAGCACGATAACCATATACCATCTCCACTACAATCTCTGCAAAATGGCGATAAAAAGCATTGATAATAGCTTCTTGTTCTTTTTCTGTTTTCTCTGGAAAAGACAATCGAATATTCTTACGCACGATATTCAATCGATAGCACACCAAATAGCGAATTACTGGATAAACCATATAATCCGCTATAAAATACAATACCGAGAGGGGTAACCAACTAAATATACGTATAATCAAATAAAACATTGTATTGTCCGCTTATTTACTTTTTATTTCCACATAAGTATAAACAAAAAGTATGCCACAGGTACAGCCAAAAGCAAACTATCAAACCTATCTAACACGCCTCCGTGCCCTG